>ENA-UOUE01001148-UOUE01001148.1-compost-metagenome-genome-assembly--contig:-NODE-1148-length-18063-cov-12.727121_pt1 | contig 18063 bp, 12 predicted proteins | sample MGYA00238146_ERZ747223 | MGnify/ENA primary metagenome ERZ747223 (study PRJEB28781, sample SAMN06268865) | compost metagenome | isolation source: single cell | place: USA: California, Emeryville, Joint...
ATTCTACGCCTTCTGAAGCTGTTTTCTGTTTCGCTATACTACTTGGGATATTCAGGCAATTTTATTGTTTTAGTTTTCTTAACAATATTGGTTGATTCGACAATCAAAACTTTAAATGGATTCCGTTATTCACCCTTCGTTCTTCTATATCACGATGAGCGAATTAGATTGGCTCTTTTCGCAGAGATGATAAATGAGCTCAGTTTGTGCTGCTGTTTTAGCGATTCTCTGTGAATTTTTCTCTTTTTTCTTACTTGTGTAAGATTTATCGATTAAGGTTATTTTTATTTCACACAAATAGAATGGTGTCTCCTGAAACTAAAATGACCCTTTCGTCCAATATTCGAGCACGTTTCGATTCACTCGTTGGTATTAAACGTTCTGAGCGGACTATCTTCGCAATTGGGAAACTCAACAGCCATAAGCAAGATTTTCTCGTCCGAATTCTGAAGGTCAATCCAAAATTTTTCGATAAAACTATTGATCATATGCAAAGATGCTCAAAAATAACACATCCCAATGTTCAAAAGTTCCATTTAATTGCAGATCCTGATTCCTGCTGTATTTACTTGCTCTTTGAGCCAGACTACACCATCCTCGAAAGAATAGAAGAAGAAAGACTTTTCACGAAAGAAGAGTTACCCATTTTCCTTTCTCACATTCAGCTTGGCCTTGCAGCCCAAAAAGCAGCTCTTAACTCAGAAAATAGTTTCCTGGATGAATGGAATATATTTCAGACGTCAAATCGATTTACTGTTGGGCCATCGCTCCCTTTCGAAGGATCCAAATGCCTGCTGCCTCTTGATGAAAACTTTGAGGGTTTAAAATGTCGGCATTATAAGCCTTTAATTGAGCCGGAGCTGGGAAAACTTTCAGAAAATTCAAGCCGTGATGCATATTTTCTTGGTGTCTTGGCGTTAAAACTGATTGCACGAGAGAAATCGATTATGAGGGCCGTCAATGAGAACAGTAATATGTTTGAAGCGACTGTTACAGAGATATTAAACGGTTCCAAAGAAGAATATGATAGTGAGTCGATCTCGACGCTTAACTCATTGCTTTTTAAGAATCAAATGATATTACCTGTGAAAATTGACAAACCAATGGCTGTTGACCCTTCGAAGCTAAAATCTAGCGTTGCGCTCCCAGTATTCGATTCTTTTCGCAATGGGGACGATATATCAACAGATAATTTTCCGAACGCAGGCCATCATGGTGAATTTTAACAATTTGTATCTTTTTTTCACAAATTGATTTGTTTTGGAATAGATACCATCTCAAGTCTGGCATTATCCTCAGATGACAATTTCTTGGTCAGCGGATCATCAGATTGCACTGTGAAATTATTCGATTTTAAAACAAAACGCTTGATACATACCTTCCACAATGCTCATAAAGGTCCCTTGAAATCTCTTCCATCAGGATTTTTACCCTATTCTGAATAGGCGGCATCCTAACTGTAGCAATATCTGGAGATAACCAGTATATAGCTTCAGGATCGCATGATTCTAGCTTGAGGGTGTACTCATTGGAAAGCCAATCCTGTATTTATTCGCAGCAAGAGTACCATAACGGTAACTAGAGCTATCCTAAAATCAATGCTGATGCTTTGCGTAGATACTATCAGCTATTTATTATTCACCAAAGATAACCGCTATCTAATATCTGGCTCTTACGACAACTCAATAAAAATCCTGAATGTAGATTCTCCGTCTACTCCTCCTTTGAGGATTCCAAATGCTCATGAAGGTTCAAAATATATCTTAACTATTTCGACAAAATAATGTCATTAGATGGAATAACAGCTATGATACTCACAGATAACGGGCGGACGTTAATCTCTGCATCATTCGATACTACGATCAGAGCCTTTGATTTGGCAACTGGAAGATTGAAAAAAATCGTGAGAGAGGTTCATTCACGTAGTTCTTTTTTCATGAATTCGACGCAGCTCACTGATTCGTTTAACTATCAATTAGGAGCCATATTTGCCCTGTCTGCTACAGAGAAAATAGTTGCTACGGGCTCTAGTGACAGATCGATTAGGATTGTTTCACTCAAGACTTATCGGGTTTTGGCAGCTTTTAAGAATGCTCATCAAGGTTCTCTCTTTCACCATGATGATTTACAAAAACTTTCACTCTTTCTAGATGTCGTACGAACAATATGTTTAACTTCAGATTCGAAATATGTAATATCAGGATCAACCGATAGTTGTATAAAAGTATCCGGCGTGATGAGCAGACAGCTGATTCATTCGTTTAACGGCGTCCATCATGGTATTTCGTCCTATTAGAAAAGTTTATCAATTTTCTAGACCGGATTTACTGCATTCTGCATACAAGCGATAACCAGAACATAATAAGCTGCTCGGTTGACTGCACGATTAAAGTTTTCAATCTCAAAACCTTGAAAGATGAATTCACTTTTGAAATACGGCCAAACTGTATCTTAGACTTTTTTCAGTCCATAGCACTAACTTCGACTTCTAGATGCCGTTAAATCACTTTTGATTACACCAGATGACAAGTACATAGTTACGGGCGCAGCCGATTGCAGCATCAAAATATTCGATGTAGAAACAAGGTCTTTGGTTCATATGTTCGAGAACGCTCATAACGACTGGGTCATGGGCCTTTGCGCGACTTCCAACAGCGAAATATTAGTATCCTCCAGTCCGGATAAATCTATTGCAAAATGGAGCCTCAAAGACATGAAAAAAATCACCTCAGTGCAAGGCGCCGATACCAGTAAATTCCTTCAACATAATTTAGTTTTATCACTATAATCCTCAATAGGCTGGATTCTGTGTATGCAGATAAGTCCTGATAATGAATGGGTTGTTACAGGATCAAGAGATTGGTCAATTAGGGTTTTCATGCTCTCAGATTTGGCTTTAGTTCATCGGATTCCAAACGCGCATACTGGTATTACTCCTTTCTCTCCATTGCTGGTTGCTTATTGCAAAAAAAAAACAAACATGAAGATTTTATTAGAACCATAGCTATCTCATCAGATTCAGAGTTCATATTGTCAAGTGGAGATGATTGCGCGATTCATATCTTTAGCTTGACGACGTACGCTCGGCTACACACTCTGCACAACGTGCATGAAAGTAATTCGCAGCGTTTTTTGTGGTTTAGTGAAACGGCTTGAGTAGAGAGCATTAGAGCTGTGAGGATAACTTCAGATAGTAGATACATTATTTCTGCTTCAGAGGACGGAACTATTAAGATATTCAGTTTGTTAGAGGGTTTGCTGCATTGTAGTTTTGCAGTTCATACACGTAAGGTGTTTGCATGAAATGCTTTCTGATTGGTTTTTAGATTGGATCAAGTCGCTGATTTTGAGTACAGACGATCAGTATATTATTTCCGGTTCAGCTGATCTTTCGATGGGGGCTTATAATATCCAAAACAAAGAAATAAGCGGTTTTTACCCTGATATTCATACAGGTATCTCAACTCATTGATGAATATTTGAGTGATTTTGATAGATTGGATTGACTGCCTCGCAACATCTTCCCAAAGTTCTATTATTGCATCAGGATCTAGGGATGGGATAATAAAGTTACACAGATTCACGAAATCCAACTTGTACGATTGGAAAGCGCTCTTTCCTGATAAGATGTAAAAAAATTAGTGTTGAATCTAAGAACAGTTTTAGTTCTTCATGTTTTTCCTTTAGCAAATTTCATCGTTGATTTTTTCTTTACCCAAGAGGGATAAATGCCGTTCATAGAATGTTTTGAGAATGATGAGCAATCACTCTTAAGAGAAGTAAAGTAGTGATTCAGTACACGAGGAAACTCAGGGAAAATCAAAAATTTTCTCTGCACGAAATCGCTCACTATATATTTTAAAGAGTCTAATTTTTCATTCTGTATTCTAAGATATTTCTAATGCCATAGTGCGTGCTTTTTAGCCGCCATCAACAATTTTCCCACTGTAATAAAGCAAAATGCCTTATTGTGGTTGTGTCGTGTAACAAAATAATTAAGGATTGCGAATGGGTTGTAGTTGCAGAAAAGCAAACAACAGCTGATATAATGGATATTTTATTCTTATAGCAGGAAAATTGACTCCTTCTTTTTGTTTATTATTTATTTCTTGATATATTTGTCTAAGTTTGGCCAGAGAACTGCTCATCCCTCAATTAACCTGTACCCATTTAAATCTTCATTTATTCTAGTAGAGCAAGGTTCAAATTTTCAGGCCTTACAAAAGGAAATTCCAAAGTAATATAATTTAAAAAGAATAAATTTCTACTATTATTTCACCTAAAAATGAACGAAGAAGATTTGAACCAATCCTTGCTTGAATCTTCAATGGTTGCCGATCATTCACCCTACCACATCGCCTGACACTACCTTCATTAGGAAATTGGCACAACCGCAAAGATTTTACCCATAGATGAACTCAGCATAAAAGACAAGCCAGAAGTTTTCCAATTTAAAGGCAGACGGCGCTCAAAAAAAGACAAGGCCGGTCGCAACTACGTCTGTGGATGCGGCAAAGGCTATCTATCTTACCCCGCCCTATATACTCATATCAAAACTAAGCATGAAGGGAAACAAATCGAAGGTACAAAATCTAACCTCCCTGCTGCAAACAAAAGGGGCCGACCGAGGTAATAATATAACCCTTTTGCAAACTATGTTATTGATGCTCTTTTCTATTCAGACTTCTGAAAACAGACGACACAACCTCGAACTTCGATCCACAGAATCTCAATACCAATAGCAACTCTTTAATGAAGCCAAAAATGGACATTCCTTCATTGCCAGGCGATTTTGTCGTTGAGTCAGATCTTTCAATTATCAAAGAATTCGATTTCGGTGGATCATGCGACCCAGCGGATGGGTTCTACGTCCTCCATTGCAGCGAAAATGGCAAGCCGCAGTTTCATCCCTTTCATACTATCATCAACAAGGTCAAATTGGATAGGAAAGCAGATAAATTTCTAGAAAATCACACTTGTGATAATATAATGGCAATTTTTCTCTACCATGTCAGCAAAATTGTCAAAATCGAATGCTATTTACTGCTGGGGGTCTTCTTTCGTCATTTGCGCGAGGCATTGAATGAATTTGGGTATAAAGAGATCGACTCATACATGAAGCAGGAAGAGTCGGAAGACTCGGGTTCGAATTTGGAGAAGATGGATGGGAAGGATTTTTCGGAAGAGCAAGATGTTGAGTATTTGCCTCTGGTGGCGGATAGATTTATCCTTGACTATCTTCCGCGAAAATGCCCTGAGTTTGATCAAGATATCGCTGTGGATATAATGTATGATTTTTGCAGATGGCTGTTTCGGAAAGAGTTTACGAAAATGAAAATAGTGTTTGATCAAATTCCAGAGCCGACAACTACTAACAATCTTTTTTCCGTATAAGTTGAAAACATTTTCTGAGTGTATTGTATATATTTTTGTATGTAGTTGTAGATTTGTAATAGAAGAAACACAAAAATGGTGTGTTTTTCGAAAATCTTCTTCAGTATTAAATGCGATCGTTTAATGACGAAGATAGAAAACCATGATGCTTTTGTGAAAGAAAGGGAACAATTTAGGAGTTGCTTCATGACAGTTATTAATCATGAACTAGATGATTTCATTTTATCGTATTGGAAGCTTACTATTTCTTCTTTTTCAAGGGAGATTTGCTTATATTTTACTATTTCTTTTGGATATAATAGTTTGGTGACTAGAAAACTGAAATTGACTTGGCAGTTTAGCTTCTATTTCATATTTAAAAGTTATGCATAATAATAAAACTCTGGGATTTGACCGCTTCCTGTTCCAGTGCCGTTTGAGGATCCAACGCAGTGATAAAATGAAAAAGTCACATCTCCATCTCCAGTTACGCTCGTATTGCCGCCCGATCCATAGTGGGAAGTATTATTGGATAGTTCTGATACGCAAGTGTATTTTCGTCCAGATTTAAGCAGAATAGGGCGATCAAAGATGACCTTGAATATCTTGTCGACGACGTCAGGTGAATTTAGCAATACGCTTATTTCCTTCGACGCTAATACAGTCCCTTTCACCTGATCGCCTTCCACCAATTTAGCGACTCCGGGAAGCGGTTTGTTCTCAGTAGTAGGAACATACAATCCAAAACCGACAAATCTAATATCTCTGTTAACCGAAAATGTGATTGCATCGATTGAATTAGTGCCGTAGCCCCATCCAGAAGTAATGGAAGCATATCGATTCACTTTCATGAATTTACCTGCAGAAAGGATAACAAGCACCTTAGCTCCTGGCACGAAACCAAATTTCTCAACAGTCAAAGGACTTGCAATTAACTCTTTTCCATTATGGAATATTCTCTTGAGAGTCGTGCCTTGTCCCTCGATATCCATTTCTTCGAACTTAGCTAGTAACTCAGTAATGGTCATAAAGATGGGAAAATGTGCTGTGGCTTCGAATTTCGTATTGCCTGAGTAGAAGGTAACATGCAAGGGAATGTCATAGCTAACCTCCGACTTTTTAAAGTCATGAATCACATTGTTCACTTTAACTGAAATAACTTTTCCATCTGACTTGATATCTTGGATGACACCATACCCTTGTGGAGTGCTGACAACACCGCCTTTGGTGTCTGTCTTAGTTTTTGGGAAGAAGAAGGAAGGTCGTTCAAGTTCCTTTTTGGACTTAGGTTGTGGTTTTTTATCAGCTTTCTCTTTTTCTTTGTCGTCTTTTTTGATAGTGGGGAGTTCGGCGTTCATATTGGTGTATTGATTCCATTCAGCATTTTCATCCAGTCCCCAGACTCGATCTTCTTCGATGGTTTCCATTTTTCTGGTTGATCTTGTTGTGTGTATAAAAGTAAGCAATTTTTTATTGAGATCAGAAATTAAGATCTGTATCTATAAGCCGATTCATTCAAATCATTTAATTTTCTCACTTATACTTAACGCTCATATTGAGTAAGACGAACGATAGCAAATAAGCTTAAATATATTCATTAACGACTAGCCATCACATCAACAAAAATTCCATAGCACAGAACTCTTGGAATAAATCTCAATTATTCACAATTCATAGTTGAGTGTTTCCAAAATAAAAAAGCTCCATCTTTAAGTTTGCAGGCTCTGAATAATAATAATCAAAATAGAAGCTCATATGTGACCCAAATCCCAGAGAAAAGAAATTGTTTGTTTTTCCCATATTTTTTTCTCTTCTTAGTGATTCTATAGTGCAAATATTATTCTGACGGATTTTTAAGATATCCACTTGAGCCAAAGAAATTACAAGCCAAGGATAAGCAAATAACAAATTATTGCAAGTTATTTTTCATTTATTTCTTGTTATTGAATAATTATATTTTTTAGTGTTTGTGTATCGCTTTTAAATATGAAACTTGATATATAGCTAAATTAAGTTTGATGAGACAGCTCAGCTTCTATTTCATATTTATCTTATGCATAATAATAAATTTCTGGGATTTGACCACTTCCTGTTCCAGTGCCATTTGAGGATCCACTGCAGTGGAAAAATGTAAATGCCACATCTCCATCTCCAGTTACACTAACCTTGCCACCTGATCCATAGTGGGAAGTATTAGTGGATAGTTCTGACACGCAAGTATATTTTTGTCCGGATTTAATCATTATCGGCCGTTCAAAGATGACCTTGAATATCTTATCGACGACGTCAGGTGTATTTTGCATGAAACTTACTTCCTTTTGCTCCAAAGGCGAAGCTTTAACATCAACACCTAGAATCAATTTAGCAACTCCAACGAGTGGTTTGTTATCCACTGTGGGAACATACAATCCGAAACCGACAAATTTAATATCTTTGTTAACCGAAAAGGTGATTGCATCGATTGACCTAGTACTATAACCCCATCCAGTAGTTATGGAAGCATATCGATTCACCTTCATGAATTTACCTGCAGAGAAGATTACAAGCACTTTTGCTCCTGGTACGAAACCAAATTTCTCAACAGTCAAAGGACTCGCAGTTAACTCTTTTCCATTATAGAATATTCTCTTGAGAGTAGTCCCTTGTCCCTCAATATCCATTTCTTCGAACTTAGCGAGTAACTCAGTAATGGTCATAAAGATGGGAAAATGTGCTGTGGCTTCGAATTTCGTATTGCCTGAGTAGAAGGTAACATGCAAGGGAATGTCATAGCTAACCTCCGACTTTTTAAAGTCATGAATCACATTGTTCACTTTAACTGAAATAACTTTTCCATCTGACTTGATATCTTGGATGACACCATACCCTTGTGGAGTGCTGACAACACCGCCTTTGGTGTCTGTCTTAGTTTTTGGGAAGAAGAAGGAAGGTCGTTCAAGTTCCTTTTTGGACTTAGGTTGTGGTTTTTTATCAGCTTTCTCTTTTTCTTTGTCGTCTTTTTTGATAGTGGGGAGTTCGGCGTTCATATTGGTGTATTGATTCCATTCAGCATTTTCATCCAGTCCCCAGACTCGATCTTCTTCGATGGTTTCCATTTTTCTGGTTATGATTGTTGTATGTATCAAAGTCAACAATTTTTGACAGAGATCAGAATTTAAGATTTTAGATTGAGTTTTGCCTTTAACACTGAAACTGTTCAAAATAGAGCATATCTAATTGGAAATAAACAACAATATATTGAGTCCACTATAGAAAAGGAATGTTATTGCCTAAATCTTGTATTAGCAGAGGCCTTGTTTAAACGCACAAAGCTAAAAATTTTATCTCAAGTATTAACTCAATGAGTGTATAGTGTGAATAGTGAACAGGTTGGAAATTAAAAAAATGAACGCATAACAGTCTACAACATTAGCTGTCAGAGATTTTTCGTCGGTTTTCACAACATTCTTATGTTTACAGCTTACCATTGTTAAAATAAAAGTGTTTATTGTAAGATACGATCCTTCTATCGATATAGCCATTCAGATAATTTAATTTAATTCTCAGCTTTGGAAATCTAAGCGCATACTTCAGCGATGTCTGAGCCATCTATCACAGTACGAGAAGTAAATCCCTCTGAATACCCAGTCAAATCCATTTCTGACCCAATCAAAGGGTTCCAAATCCCAAATATCTACGAGCCTGTCATTGATACCATCCAGCCTTACAGCTACCACGCGAGCAAATTCAAAGAGCATGCAATCCTCGAAGCCAACCAACAGCTCAATCAAACCCCGACCAGAATCGGACTAGCAACTCTGGGGTTTAAATCGACCTATTTAGGCAGAAAACTTGCTCGGATCTCCGTGATTAGCGATCTAAGCACTTTACAAGCAAATTATCCTGAGCAAACACTGCAAAAGCTGCTGCAAAGAGCTGTTAATGTATCAACTGATCGTGGATGCGACGCTATCCTCACGAATTTGTTCCCTGAGTCAGAAAAGCCGTTCACAGAGCTCGGTTTCCGCAAAATGCATACCAGAGTGTTGGCCGTCAACGTCCAGCATCAATCTAGTTTCAAGGACGTTACTGTTAATAAAATCAACCCAGAAGAAGCCGAAAAGCATATGAAAGAATATTACACCGACAGTGATTTGAATTTGACCTCCTATGATGAATATTTCAAAAATCCTGATTACATTGGCAGCTATGCAGCTTATTCTGCTGATAGAAAGAATTTCATTGGGGGAAGTGTGTTTAAGAATAGCCATTTGAAGTATAACAGTTTGAATAAATTTTTGGGCATTCCTAGAGAACACCTGAACAGCAAGACTGCATATTTTGGATTTTATGCCATAGCGTCGTTGGTGCCAGCTTCTGCGTTATTCTATATGCTCAATAACGGGTTTCGTGCCTCAGCAGCGATTCTCTTTCCCGGACTGATGTTCATAGGAATCAACATATTGGCTGACCTGACAATTAATCGTGTGGTGTTTCCTCCAAAACCCACCTCAGCACAAATCTCTGGAATGTATTATTTCGGAAATAAAGACCAAGAGGCCCTTTTGCTCAATGAACTGATGGCAGGAATCAGCAAGGAGGTCCTAAAAGAGCATAAAATAAGTAAACTAAGCGTTGACGTTGATAAAGAAAGCACTTTGCATACATTCCTAAAGGCGAAAAAGAAAGTGGAGTATGACATCTATGTGAAATTCATAAAGCCATATGAAGCTGAATCTCTACAAGGGAATGTATTTTCAGACCCCAGAGACTTTTAAAAACTCTTGATATCAAAATTAATGTAGATAAGCTCTAACAACTACAACAGACATTCTCATTGAAAATCGATAATTTTTCGGCTTAGCATCATGAGGAAAATTGTAGAATATTATACTAACTATTATTTATTTTCTTTGGAATCTAAGGAATCAAAATTCAAAGCGAAACTAATAAGAAGAAAAAGATTTGTCGCCCAAATGGTGTCTAAGGCTAACCTTACAATGCCAACATCAGAAAAGCTGATTGCAGCGTTAGGAAGGTTCAAATCAACAGAATCTGAGCTCGAAGAATACTACAGAAAGCTCATGGGATTATTTGATCCAATTGCGAAACCCAAACCCGGCGACTGGCTTGCCGAGCATAAAGAATCTGGACAAACCTTTGAACAGTTTGCCAAAAGCGATTTTAGACGAGTTAGGCAGAACCAAAAAACGATCTACGTGCAGCCACTTGAAAAAGAAATTAGCAGTGACATGATAAACACCTTTGAAAAATTCCTCACAGCCTATTTTCCTGGAATGATCATTAAAATTAACCCTCCAATTGCTCTAGAAAAGGAAAAGAGCGTTGCCTGGCGTATTAACGACTATTCGAACAAAAAGCAGTACAATGCATCCGATATCCTCAAATTTCTGAGACCGAAGGTCCCGAAAGACTCTTATTGTACGATCGGATGTACTATGACCGACCTCTATCCTCAAGATTCTTGGAATTTCGGTATTTATCAGCTCGAATTTACGTAAATAGCTAACGTCAATAGTCTTTGGGCTAGCGAACACGGGATACGGTGTCGGGGTGTTTTCATTTGCGAGATATGATGAGAATTTCTTCCTCTCGAAGCCAACAACGCCGACAGACCCGAAAATAATCATCTATCGAGCTTCAAAGGTATTCTTTTTGGGTGTTTTAGGTTTAGTCAATAATTTTTCTTGAAGGTAATGGCGCATGAAATCGGCCATATGTTTGGTATTGGCCATTGCACTTTTTTCCGTTGTCTGATGATGGGGTCAAACCATCTTGAGGAAAATGCCCGAAAACCCCTTGAATACTGCCCGATTTGCATTCGCAAGCTCCAACACAATATCGGGTTTGATTTGGTGAAGAGATATCAGGACATGGAAGCTTGTTGCAGGGAATTAGGTGGAGAGTTCGAGAAGGATGTTAACTGGTACACGAAAGCAATTTCTCTCGCAAGTAGTCATCACTCAGAGCTATAATATCTATTATATTGGAGAGTATGTCCTGTTAATTAAGATTTCTTGGGAGATGTTAAGTAAAGGAACTTCCTTGAAATAATTTGATATGATATTATGAGTTAAAGGTTTATTTCATAATATACCAGCAAGTGTAATTTGATCTATTACTGTAATTACATATAATACCTATTTCGCAGAATAATAATTTGAAATCGCATGCCTAACTTAACTCCTCAGTTTCAATATATTTGCGAAAGGCAGTCCATTTTGGACTGCTTGAGGTTGAATAAAGTGCTTTACTAAGACACATAATGTTCACCAAGTATAAAAACGACTCAATATCGAGTAAAATATAGAAGATATGTGGTCTAATCTGAATTAAAGAGGAAAAATCGCGGTCTTTTATAAGAAAAACGCCAGATGAAGCTTAAATTTTATTTTGGCTTTCGCCATTCGAACGTTAGCTCTCTGTAGTTCTTTTCATCATCCATTTTTGTACAGTATCTGTAACCTAGGATGCCCATCCCGATCATAAAATAAATAATTCCTATTAGCAAGCAATGAAATCGGTTTTCTAAGCGAAGAAGGTGATTACCAAAAATGAGGAGCGTGAAACCCAGCATATTAGACGTTCCTCCTATCGCTGATACTGTTGACAATGAAAATATCTTTTCCCCTCCGAATTTTATGACGTCATAAGCTGAATAAATATGTTAGCAATTTGTGATAATAGGAGCTCATAATACTGTTATGAACGACAAAGTAGTACTTTCCTGGAGCCAACGGCTGGTCAATTCTCCCCCAAAGCTTCTTCCAATTAGGAAGCGTTGCAAAGTTCATCCAATTCATGAACCGTTCTGGAAATTAAAACGTTCAATGATGAAAAAAGGGATTGGAGTGTTTTTACCATTAGCCATATCGATCCATTGCGTGTGCAGATAATTCTCGTTGCGTTGGAATCTGCTATTCGCGTCTACTGACCAAGCGATCTCGGTGGTGTTGATCTCGATGTTGTAATTCTCTGCATCACTAAAAGTGAATGTATCTTTTTGATTTGTGAGGATAATTTGTTCATGTTCACGCTGATATTCTTACCCGTTATATAGCTTTTTGCTTGGAGTCCGCAAGGGTTCGCTATAGCGCTCGCTGAGAGTGTCTTGCCATCTAGAGTGCTTTTCTGAAAGTCATGTAGATCCTCCACTTTAATCACAGGGTCACAGCCTGTGAGAGAATCTTTTGAAAGAAATATTCGATTACTTCTCAATTGAATAAATTTCACCTTGATCCAATATACTCCCAGATAATTGCTTCCTGTTGAACGACTTGACATAGCTAGTTAAACAATAATTCTTTCAGAGGGTTGAGGAAGGAGAGTAAAGGTTACTCTCGGTGATTTTGATAAAATTTTCCCATTTTGAGATAAACAAAAACTGGATTATCCATTTGTTCAGTGATGGTTACGGTGAAATTGCAATAGCGATTGAGTGGGCATTTCGAGCTATATTCAATATCTTTTTCGATTATTGTGCTTGATATGCCTAATACGATACCGCCAAGAATAAGCAGCCATATGCCAAGGATCGTGTTGCAAATGATTATACATGCACTTGAAGGCATGAAATAATAACCGCTGATATTCTGTTGTTTGAAATCAGCTATACACCCTTTTTTATTCAAGAACTCATCATCTTTGTAGTCAGCTTGAGGAGTTTGGCTAGGAGGACCTCGAGGCACTCTTTTTGAAGGAGAGTTTTGAGTTCTGACGATAGTCGGATCTAAACTAGCCTCCGTGAAGTCTCTCTCAAGGGTAGTCTGCATATCCATCCGAGTTTCATGAGTTTGTCTTCTTCTTGAGCTTTTTCTTGGTACCTTCATTACTTGCGCGTTATCTTGCATATATTCAGGCCCTAAGTGGATGTTCTGTTGATTGGATCTCTGCTGGATTATCGGCTGGCTTAGCTGCTTCTGAATAGACTGTCTATCTTCAAAACGCTCCTGGACTAGCGCTCTCACAACCGCTGGCTGCTGTTGTCCTGGATGCCTTGAATGCAGCCTTGGCTGAAATTTCCTCATATCCTGATGCTCATGGTTGTCATTGGTTTTGGGCTGTTGGTACCAGTAGGGCTGCGGATCTTGCTCTGCACGAAAGCCCATTTGAACAAAACTTTGTTGCTCTTCACCAGGTTGAAAAGATCTTGGTTGCCTTTCTGGGCTCCGATCTTGTGTTGATTCGGAGCTTTGGTCTAGGGATGCCTGCTGATCAGCCTTAGGTTTTCGCTGTTGGTATTGTTGTATTGGAGGTTGCTGAGGAATTTCAATGTGGAATTGTTGCTGAAAATATGGAGGCGGCCTTCCTTGCTCATATTGAAATTGCTGCTGCTGCTCTTGACCCTGAAATTGATCTAACTGCTTTTGAGGACTTCTCCGTTGAGCTCTCTGTCGGTCTTGAATTACCTTGATTGCTTCTTGGTGGATTTGGGGATTCTCTGACAGGTTTTCATAGAATCCCTCTTGATAAGGAGACATAGAACGAGGGTGTTGATACTGTTGCTCGTCATTATATTGAGACTGAAATACCTCTGCCTGATTTACTTGATTATTTCTAAATTTATCAGCTACACATCGGATTAAGCAATGCATGGCGATACGAAAATCAATTGAGGCATTAGGAGGATGATGGTACCTTGATTTGGAGATCCTCTTCGAACGGTTCGCTTGATTTGAACATCCTCGTTCATGATTTTGTTGAATGTCCACGTTAAAATGATTAATTAATTATCTCAAATAACCTACTGTTAACTCTACATATAAGCTCATGTTTTCGTTTAGAGTGTAAATAAAAGTGCTCTGTTGTTGAATTTCATTCCTCTTATCACAAAAATAGGATACTTTTAATGCAACAAAGTCAGCAAAGGGTGTAAAACTTAAACATGAGTTACTATCCTTAAAGTTAAGTCAATCTACATGGAGTCTAATTGTTTCTCCTTAGAATCGTATTTCAAGGACCGGTTTTCTACAATATGCTGGCAACGTAGTTTTAATAACAGAGAATGTTTTTCTTTCTCAATAAGTTTTGAGTTTTTTTGTCAGCAGTTTTACTAATGGGAGATCGGGTGGGCTAATCTCCATCATTACCGAGAAGGATCCGATATTCACTTTGGTCTTTAGTATCAAAATTCAAATGGCAGCACTTCAACGAATACCGATTGTACGCGTCGTCTCAAGCTATCTCTGAATCTGCCTGTAATTACATAATTGATGAATCCATCACATTACCTTTCTCTCTCTTTACATTGTGCAAAATAGACGCACAAAAGTCAACTGGAGGATCTGCAACGCGCATGATGTCGAAATCGAAACATTTTTGAACGATGTTGGTGGATGTTGGTGTGTTTGAGCAATGAACTTGCTCCGAAACAGATCTCAAAGGAGAAATAAATTGATTAGCCCCGCAGCATTCACATGTTCAATTGATCCTTTCCTTTGAGTTTATCGGCTCTCAGTTCACACGATAAAACGACAATTAGAGTGATGAATGCTCAAATCGAGATGACTCTCCTAAATATCAATTATTAGGCACGTTGCGAGGCTACAACCACACAATTGTAGTATTTGATTGAACTACGAATGTAAATTCGGCGATGCTGTCACTCTGAACAAGAAATTTAAATACCCTCCGCCTTTTCGTTACATATCCAGCTGATTATATTTTTTAATAAAGATGAGCGACGCTTGAGCTGCTTTTTTTTTTTAACGAAAATTAAAACTTGTTTCAGATATATACTTTTTGCTGAGCACGACGGTTATTTTCTTAATAACCCTAAGAACTCTCGGGAAACCTCTGAACAGTAAATTAGAAAAAGGGTTTTTCTGAGCGGATAAAGAGCAACAGTATCTCAACAAAGTTGTTACTGAAGGCAACAGTCTATACAGCGTTATGATTAGTAGTGATCGAGGTTATCATTCACTCAAAACCTTGAAATAAACACCAGACAAACAGAAACTAGCAAGAGAGGTAGAAATAACGCTGGATCTTTGGTCTGTGATAGGAATTTTTTCACATTTGTTTGATAACTTACATTCATTTTAAGAGTGACATCATAAGCACCTCTTAGTATTAGGATCTGCCTCTTATAAAGCTTTGAAGCTGAAGTTTGGTTGAGAGTGGTACTCTACACATAAGCGAGCGCGTATCAACCTCATTGATCGAATTAATCTGAAGACTGCCTAGAATTTGAAAAATTCTGCATAATTCAAGTTTCCCTCTCCGAACTTACTCCATCCGCAAGACTTCAAAGCCCTTTCAAGCAAAAATCCCGTTAAAAAAATTGTTTCACCTCGCTCCTTCTAGTACCACCTCCAGACGAACCTACAATTTGAGTGTTCGGCAGATCGATTCAAAACGGGTTAGTAGTCAGTAGCAATCAAATTCCTCAACGCTTCCTTAAAGAATTCTGTGCTATACTTACGAGTCATCGAAACATGAAACAAACTAATTTTAAATCAATCTTTTCAACGCAAGAGAATTAATTTGTCGTTAATTCCAGGAAAATACTCTCAATTAATCAAGCATGATAAAATTTTATTTCAGCGAACTGACCGAAAATTATTTATTAAATGCGCTGACAATTATAACTTTAATACGTGCAGCGCCGTTCAAGCACTTCCAAGAGGATTTCTTGGTTCTTTTCGCACGATTAACAAATAACAGCGACATATCCAGACCCCATTAGCGCCTTTCTTAATAGATCTTTCATTGAGCAGATGCTTTTTCATAATTCGCTTCATTGTGAGATAATAGCTTTTTTTTCTTCAAATTTATGAGTTTTTTTTGCTTTTCAATTAACTTCTGCAGCGTCGTAAGCTTAGACTTATCTCATTTTGCTATTTTAGAGTCAAAGAGTCTCGTTACCTTAAAAATGAAAAGCAATGTTGAGCGATCCTATTCTTAATTTCTATTTTTCAGCAGCTTGCGCATCGTTTACCAGTCACGCATTGACTCCGCCTAAAATTACTGAACTTCCTTTAGTAATATAGCTTTAAATCAAACGTTTGCTCTAATTTTTTGAATAAATAACATTGATCACCTTGTAAGTAACATCGGTGTCACCAGCAGCCTCCCGTGGTTAGTTTAGACTCATGTCTATTCTCGTTTTGCTCTGAAAATTAAATGGGTTTTTAATTTTGCAGTGCTTTTAATTTCGTTTTTTGAGGATTAACAATACAAACAGGAATGAATTCTTACAATTATAATTATTAAATATTTCCAAATCAAAAATTCGCAGTACGACTTAAATTATGAAAAAGACTTGCGATACTACCCTAACAAAAAAAGACTTCCTTCCTCCTGTCGACCCGAAGCGCTTTCAACAACTACAAATGCAGAAGGAGTTTGAAAACATCATGGCCTCCCAAAGAAACCAGTTTTTATATCGCGATCCATTTCAAGAGTATATGACCAGCATGCCACCTTCACTTATGAATATGCAGCCTTGGAATCAATTACCACCGTTCCCTCAAAGCCATAACCGAGCGAATCCGCTCATGAATCCATTTGCAGGCCTTAATCCTTTGGATATGGACCCGTTTATGAATTCATCGCTTCAGTTCTATCTTCAACTAGCTGAATGCCAAAATATATTTGCATGCAATAATAACCCATTTAATAAAGTTACCCAGCCTTATCAGCCTAAGGAGGTGAAGAAGCCTCAGGCGACATTGGATGAAAAATCAAACGATTGTGCCAAAACTGAGACCACAGTGGAGGATAATAGAACCGAGGACACCAAGACCGAGGAGATTCAACAAATAAAATCAAACGGAACTGATAAACAAAAGGAGCTGTCTCTTGATCAGAAAGTGTCTGAGCCATTGACTCAGAGAGATGGAGCGGTGCTAAACCCAAAAGAATTGGAGTTCGGATTGGATAATTCGTTTAATTCTTGGGACCTGGAGGAGCAGGACGGCGACCAGGAGACATTCCTGGAGGAGTCAATAAATTCATTAAGTCAAAACACAACAGTAAAAGAAAACCACCTCCGTAATAAAAAGGAAACGTATCAACAAGTTGAAATAAACAGCCTGGAACCAGCTAAAAGAAAGAGAGTGAAGAAATACTAGTCATATAAACTTCTTAGGAGGTGTGTTGGTATCTCTTCAATTCTCTGAGATTTTTCTGTATGATACGTACATATATCTTTAGTGTTTACAATCAGTTCATTTTTAAATTCTGAGTGCTATGAAAATTTGATTTTTCTTTGGACTTATCTTCAAATGGTTCTTCTCTTTGTCGATCTTTGTCGATGCACCTCAAAACACCCCCGAAAAATTTTCTTGCAATGGAGCTTATGAATGCTAAGCAGACCGAAGTTCTTGAGAGATGACTTATCGTATGAGGATTTCGTGGAGGATGCTGTGATTCGAGTGCAAGAGAAAAATTTCATAGAGTGATCATATAGTGAGATCAATCATGGACGATGTGAATTGAGAAAGAACAGCTTAGAATTGTTGATAGGTCAGTAAACTAAGTTTGAGCGAATTAAGAGAAAAAACCAGGGAAACCGGAGCTGAACAAGTGGTTCTTTCTTGTGTGTCTTTGAGAATGGTAAGTAACGTTAGAAGCATTAATACGAAATAGCAAATTTGATATGAGAGTTAGAGGTATCATGATAACATTAAAATCGGATTTCTCATCATATGTAGGAGGATGTAAGAGTCTTCTCATAATATGACAATG
>ENA-UOUE01001149-UOUE01001149.1-compost-metagenome-genome-assembly--contig:-NODE-1149-length-18061-cov-6.004282_pt1 | contig 18061 bp, 18 predicted proteins | sample MGYA00238146_ERZ747223 | MGnify/ENA primary metagenome ERZ747223 (study PRJEB28781, sample SAMN06268865) | compost metagenome | isolation source: single cell | place: USA: California, Emeryville, Joint...
ATTCAAGAAGACAGGATAGATACATTTGGGATATTTAACGAGGATGCACCCAAGACCACCGATGGCGATGTAAATAGCGGAGAGGATTCTCAGTGAAGATGGAACTCTCGAGTACACGCTCTCTTCGAAATACGAAACATGTTTTTCGCCCTCCAGAACCTTAATGGTTGCTGGAGCGTTGTCAGGATTGATCAAAGCAAGAGCAATGAGATTGAAAAGAAACGCACCGAAACCATATCCGGCGATAATGATTCCATTGACACGACCTGGATAGAAAAATTAGTTAATTCAGAATATCAGTCAATCACATTACCTTTCTTGGTTGGGAAATATCTCAAACCGCAGACGACTGGGATCATGTACACCATTCCTGAGCTTACACCCAATACTATGGCATAAATCAGGAGGAAGGCCCAGAAGTTTTTGATGAATGAGACGATGAACACTGTGCCTGCCATCAAAATGATGGAACCCCACATCATCGTTTTGTGGCCGATTTTGTTTGCGAGTTTGACACCGAATGACAGAGTACCGTTGATAGCAAGATTCATCAATGGGAAAGCCAACTTAACAAGATTCAAAGTGACTCCTTCGTTGTGAGCTCTCAGGTAAGAAGCAATATAGACCGAAATAGATCCCCAGAGATAGAAAGTTCCAAGAATCAAGTGGATGAGCACACCTCCGATAATGACTCTCCAGCCTTCCCATTTAAACCTCTTCTCTTGGGCAGGAGTATGATGGGCATGGTCATTTAACCCATGAATGTCATGATGGTCTTCTGTGTGCAAGGCTCCTGTATGAGTATCAGCTGAACGAATTTCAGGTGAATGAGTCTCAGGTGAATGAGCATCTTCTATTTGAAGTTCGACTGTTTTGGTAGGTTTCATGATCGGAATAGCCAATTTATTGTTTTGTTTCTTGAAAAATTTATAAGATAGTTCCTTTGTGTTGTTTAAATACACAGGTTTCGCTGAATCAAAACTGTAAAACAGGTTTAATTAACCAAAAAGTAATCTAATTAAGTTACTTTACTGATCTGAACGCGATAAAGGTTTTCAATCTTAATTCGAATTTCGCTCAAAGCCTCTAAAAAGCCTTTTGATCTTCGGTTTTATTGATCATCCCTCCGAGCAGTGGAGAATGGCGTCGCATTTAATCGCGCAGACGACTTGTGCGATGTCCAGTAAGAGCTAGGGTATTTTCGTGTTAGAAGAACTTAATCTGTTTTTGTTAGTTCCCGGAGAATCAACTACACTGAACAAATTTCATAAAACATTCTTAAATTGTCAGTATAATACGAATTAATGATTTACGTCATAATTTCAAACTGTCAAGAAATCTCAATTCGATTTATTCAAAGATGCATGATCAAATTCTAAGAATTATTCAGAATTTCATAAGAGAAATTAACAATGCTTTGTCTTCCGATAACTGTCGGATGTTTTGGTAAGATTTATCTCGATAGTCTTACCTTTCAATGATTTTGTTGAAGATATCCATTAGAATTTGATTCTATATGATTTCTGGAATGATAGAATCGAATTGGAAGTCGAAAAATTTAGAGCTTTGAATTAAAATTAAATCGACCAAAAATGCCTTTCCAGTGTCTTTGCGAATTGAGACAATGCCCAGTTGCACTGAGCTTGCTTGATCCCCTCACAAGTGTACTTCTCATACGAAAACTATTCTGATTTGTTGTTGTGACAGTTCCTGGGCACACGCACCAATTTACCTCGATTTGAGTGTATCTTTCTGCGGTTAATAGACTTTAGATAAAATTGAAATCAGAAGAAACATGCTGGTTGTTGCCAATATGAAAGTTGCGAGAGTAGCTCTCGTTCATCGTTGCTGAGTTTGGTTCCGCCTTTGTAAAGAATATTTCTATATACTGAAATTCCTAATAGTTCTCTCAGAATTTGAGAGTTCATTTTCGAAAGCTAAGAATGCCATGTAAGATCACAAGCTAATGTAGCTTCTAAGCGATTATATCATTGCACCACCAAATTCGTGGTATTTACCACGACTCAACAAATATTCTTATTCTTGGAATCTTTTTCTTTTTTTTTTAATACATTATTAATCATATTATCGAATCCTAGTTGTGTTCTTTGTTGGTGAGGAACCGACTTGGATGGCTGAGCTTTCTATTGATTTATGCCCTACAGAATGGAAAATGTTATCGACTCAACATTGCTAAATCAACCCGTTTATTTACGAAAGTTTCAATTTATTGTCTCCATAGCAGCTTCAAGATGATATATCAAAGCCAGGCAATCAACACAAAAAGATGCAGCGTTCGAAATGTCACATTGTTTCTGAACGTATTAATTTATTTTCAGACTTAAAATTTTACGAACGAAAAATTCGAACTTTTCGAACCTATCCAGTATTTTAATAATAAGCATATCTAAACAAAAGAACCCTACTTTCTCCAAAGTTGATGGAAACAACCCATCTATCGTGCAATCTCAAAAACCCTAAAGACAAAATCTCAGACTTATATCGGAATGATAACTTCTAACAGAATTCATTATAGACCACAAATTCGACACCTTTGAGGAATTGATGAAGCTGGCTGAGATATTTCCAGCGCATATAAATAGAGCGTTATAAAAATAAATTGTCTTTACTCTCTTCTTACAAATCCATTATATTGGCCTCCTATTTTTCGAATTTGACTTCTCTTTTCACGGACAAGACTCTGACACTAACCGCACATGAAATGTAGAGCCGGAAATGAATGCGGTTAATATGAACAGAACTTCCTCTAAATAATTTTCATGACAACTCAATCTTTCAATGAGGTCATTTAGTGAACGTACTTAAATGTCCTGTATCCTGAAAGCTACGCATTCATGTCACTAGCCATATAGAACCTTGTAATAAGAAAGAATTCACTCTTTCAATGTGAGCTCATTTCAAACAACTTGCTTCGAAAAATCTCTTAAGACGTGGTCCATTTATCCTTACTTATAACATCATACATTCATTTCTTAACGATTTAGTGATTTTACTGTGGTGAGGTTTTTTTTTGTTTGTTTAAGGAATCTTTGTAGAGGGCAATGGAACACCATTTACATATAAGAAGACAAAACATCGAAGGTGTTGGCACAAAATCTGTAATGATAATAAATTAGCTAAGAAGGGATCTCTGACGTCCAACTCTAAAAACTCTGTTTAAAAAACTTACATTTTTCAATGTTTCCTAAGCTCTCATATTTGTTATTTGTTTGATGGCGACTTGCTCTCTTCAGAATACTTTGAATTTTTCGAATGACCCTGCAAGTTTCCAGTTCCTCCTTTACTATCAAGTAGACTGTATCTCTTCGGCGAGTCTCCTTTCAATGATGCTACGCCTGCGGAATTCGCTCTCGTTATCGCGAACCCTTCGGAACCATCACCATCACCCCCATGATTGTCATTCATCACTTGATTACTCCTTCCACTGAAGCTAGCATTATCAAAAGTTTTCATTGGGCTGCTCTCTTCGTAAGGGTTATTCATGTTCTTTTCAGCGTTTTTGAAAATCGCTGCTTTCAACAGAGCGTTTCCACCGCCTCCACGGCCACCAGCAGCGTTTTTCCCAGCCTGACCTCCAGCAAACTTTGAAAGAGAGTTGTTGGATCCTGCGTTATGAGTTGGACCTTGTCCCAACAGCAGCGAGTTGTTAGCTGAGTTTACTCCAGAGTTCAAGGTATCAATCTTTCCGTTCATCAGAGGCTGTCCAACGTCGAGATACAGCGAATCTTTCTGCTCGTACTTGTCTTTATTAGGTGTGGCTACTGCCTTGGAGAAGTTGAGGTCCTGGTTAATCTTCATGGTCTTCGGAGAGAATGACCCAGAGCTATTTATAATGGTCAGAAAATCGCAGAAAGAAAGGCGGCTACTCTGAGTATTTCGAGAAAGTGTCAGAGATGGTCTCTGAAGTGCTAAGGCCCTTTCCAATTCCAACATCACTCATAGTTGGGACGAAGAAGGGATGCTTCAACGCTTCTGCTGCTCTAGGACGTGCTTTTTGATTGAATTCTAACAATCTCTGCAGCAAATCCAGTCCTAATGTTGAATAAGCTTAACAACAGAAAAGTCCCCAACATTTACCTTCTCTAGATATTTTCGAGTTCGGGTTTTTCAATTCTTTGCCAATGGTGGCCAAAGCTTCAAATTCTACTGTGAACTTTCTATTCAGCTTCAATATTTCCGATGCGTTTGAACCGTCAAAGAATGGATAACCGAATAACCTAACCAACATCATCACATTAGCTTAGGAGAAGTTGAATCAGGCGAATTTACATATAAAATAAAATGCAGCCGGCTGAGAACACATCACATCTATCGTCGTAATGAGTTGTAGGGACCTTAGCATCGTATTTGAAAACTTCTGGAGCGATATAACCTGGAGTTCCGCATTTCTTAAAAATGTACTCATCGAGATCAATGAACGTTGCCAGTCCAAAATCAACGATCTTGATTTTTTCGCCTTTGTCAAGCAAAATGTTTTCTGGTTTCAAATCTCTGTGCATAACATTCTTCGAGGCGAGATACGCCAACGCATCAAGCAAACTGCGAATTAAGTTGATGATCTTCACTTCCGAATATTGCTCTTTGAACGTCGGTTTCTTCAGCACCTCCTGCAGACTCTTCCCTTGGATTAACTCGAGGACAAGGTAGATAGACTTTTCCGTTTCATAAACTTCATACAGCTGAATCACATTGTCGTGGTTGAGAACTCTCATAATGTCGATTTCGTTAATAATACTTGGCTAAACCAGCGAAATACACGTAAATCAGGTATTCAAAACAATGCGGTTACCTTCGCGTTTGACTTATTCGACAATATGATGCTCTCTTTCGTGAACGCTTTGACTGCATAAGATTTGCCGGTGGTTTTGGACTCAACTAGATAGACCTTCGCAAAACTACCTCTTCCGATCATTTTGATGGCTTTGTATTCCTCATGGAAAGGAGAAAGAACGCAAATCGCTTTGAGCTCAGTGATCCATTTCTTAGCCAAGCTTTCATTATTCGTTGTAAATTCATACGTATTGCCGTTTTTGCTCAAAGTAAAACCAAAAACACCCGGGTTACTAGGCAATACTTTCATTTTCGAATTTGCAATTTCAAGTACAGCTTCCGGTTGCTTCGAAGTGCTATTCTGATGTTGTATATCGGAGTTTAGTACAGGAAATCAAGGTACTTATACCTTAAATTGGACGATGACACGAGGGTAGAGACAGAAGAAGGCTTGAACGGTTGTTTGGGAGTTGGCTAATGTTCTTGTCCAAGTCTCGCTTTGAAGAGGTGTATGCTGCAGAATTCCTGAATAGCGAGTTTTCTCGAGTTTTTCCCAGTCGAATTTGATCTCGAGATCATCGTCGTCGAAGAAAGATGGTCTTCCTTGTGGGGATGTCGTTGCGGTTGGATTGGTAGTATTGGTAGCCATGCTATTTATTTTGTTTTCTCTTGTATTGAGTTTAGGTTCAGTTTGTTCTTATCTAAGTTTAGAACACAGTAATTAATGTTTATTTAATATTTTCATCGATGGTTTTTTAATTTAGTTTTTAATTCACGATCTTGAAGGATAGGAAGATACAAAATCACTTAATATTCCATAACTCTTGGAATGTCGAAGTAAATCATATTTATTTTCGTTTATTTTAAAGGATTCAGTCTCGACACTTTGGTTGTTAGTGAATTGGGAAATCAATTAGCAATGTTAGCGTTTTATATTATTTTTTAAATTTTTTTTTATGCGTTCCAATATTTATGCCATTTGTCGAAAAACACACTGAAGAGAGCATCAATACTTGCAGTGATAAGGTCTAAGAAAATCTTTTCGGCGTTCTCGTCGCTTTCTTTTGAAAGGAGTTTTTCGTGAAGCTTTTCGAGGCCTTTATTATCAACGTCCTATGATACAGTGAAACAATGCCTATCATCTCAATATAATAATTTAGAGAGTACTCTTAATCCGCTGTCAAGCATCAGCTGAAACAGATTCACAATAAGTTTTGAATATTTCCTCAGGTAAAGGAATGTTTGAACGCATTTCTTCTTGAAGTTTTCATAGTTTGGACTCTTTAATCCTCCCATACCTACAGAAATTTTTACGCTGCTTGCAATTGAGTTTTTTGAGTACCTTCCACCATTTCTTTACAGAGCTTGAAAGGCGGTGGGAATATCTTCGGGTCTCTGCCAAGAATGAAACCAAAATCGATATGCAGCAATTTTCCTAAATCAAAGATTCATGGGGAATTTCGGCTGCCTGAATAAAAATAAGAATCACCTTGTTCAGTCAACATCAAATTTTCCAGGTGTCTGTCTCCAATACCCAGAATGTAGGTGATAACGCAGTACCCAGCACAACTGTCGATATAATTATCAAGGATTTTATTGTACGCCTGCTCTTCAAAAGCCACCGCTCGACCTTTTTCAGTTTCAATTTCTTTTTTCACTTGCTCAGGGCTTCTACCTAGCTCTTGATAGAACCAAGAATTCTGGTTTCCAGCAGCTGATCGGGCGAGTGTTTTGAAATGGAGATCGAGATTATTCCCGGTGTTTTGGAGAACCTCTTGGAGTGTGGTACTCGCAGAAACAAACTCCAAAACACCGTCTTCTTTGCTCCAAGCCATAGCTTTATAAGGTGTTAACTTCATGTCGATATTCACGTTCTTTAACAGATCGTCCATCAAGGAGATTATCTGAAGGACAAGCTGATCCTGGCGTAAATCGTCTCCGTTCTTAAAGATAACTTTATAGACGGTTTCTTCGGTGACGGGCTCGGGTCCTTCTTTTATGGTTTTCATCGCATCGAAAGAAAGACGCAAAGGGGCCATTGCGCTTCTGAATGGAAAACATTCTGAAGGACGGAACTTTGTGATGTAGTATTCAGGAGCGAGACAGAAATTTTGAGGGGGGAAATGTTTATAGGTATCATCTGAGAGGATCTTTGGGAGTTCTTCCTTTCTTTTGGATTTCGGCAGTTTTTTCACTTGAACGTTTATTTCTATGAGTCTAGATCGTAGTTCTTGCTGCAGCTGAAGGTGATTGAAAATCAATGTGTTTTCTTGAGAACTCAGTATTTCATAAAAGAGGCTTTCGACTTCTTGGAAAAACGTTTTGATATCACCATTATTGGCTTCTGATTCGACCTATCAAGAACGGAAGTTTCGAAAATTGGAGTCCCAAAACTAGTTAAGGATACCTTTAGATGCCAGAATAAATGAGTCGCCATTTTGAGGTCACTAATAGCTCTGTTCAGTAGGAAGTTCAGCAAAGGGCTTTTCATATCGAGTTTTTCATATTTGAGGGCTTGAACTAGCTGGAGAAGGATTGAAAGTATGGTATTATTCGGCGTATCATCGAGAATCTTGACAGCGTAAGCACGGATCTTTTGCATTGGTTCAATAGGCTTTTTAGTGTGGTTATAGAACTCATTTGCACAGAAGAATGAAGAAAGCAAATGAATAGCATCCGTGTAATCGATTTTAGCCCACTTCTCAAGCAGAGAGAGAGCTTCTGCTTCTTCTTTGGGGTAATTCCAACTCACACAATGCAAGAAGTGGGAAAGAGCGTTCTTATTCTGCATCAAATGATATCTGAATCTCCAAATCATGTTCCTTTCAGCTAATTCTAACTCTCCGAAGATTGGCTTCATTAATGCCTTTTCAATCTGTCTGACTTCATCTTTATTTGGTTTTAACTCGCGCGCGTTTTCGTCATCTCTGAGAATCTGAAGGTATTGCGCCTGCACAGGATCGTTTACATCAGGAGTGTCATCAAAATCAGCGATCCAAAAATTATCTGAGAAAGACGTCGTCTCGACAAAGTAAATCTGGTTTGAGCTCAACTTGATTTCTTGGGTGTCCAATCGACTGTCGAATTGCAGATCGTGATCCTCATAGATAACTGGGAGATCAAAGTTAGGGAATTCTATCTCCAAGAAAGATGCAGGGATCTTCTTGTAGCCATAAAAGATCTGATTTCTTAACGCTTGGAGACATTTATTATTGAGAGTATTCAATTCTGTAAGATTTTGCTCGAAGAGCTCGAGCCTGCGACTGTAGAGGTTCAAGTCTTCAATATTGGGGTCAATTATGAGACCTATGCAAGATGATAAGCATAAGGAAGAGATTCATTATCCATAAATTACCTGGTGTCGAGGAGTCCACACTTGTATCAGGAAGTCGATCAGGCCAGATAAGCAAGCTATATTTTCCCTCTCTGAGCTTCAAATTCTTATCAAATAGGCTGATAACTGTGCTTCCCAAAGGCCGCTTCTCGTTGTAAGGGAAATCCAAACTCCAGATCGTGAAAGCTAGGTAGGAAAGAGTACAGTGAGGAAGAAAATAAGACATAAATCGTTAATACCGATGATAGCATTGTAGGATAAATGTTGATATTTGAAAGGAATCTCCAATATTTCTTCGATGAACATCTTTGTAAAAAAAACAGAAAATATGTTTAGAAAAGCCAACCTACATTCCTTAGTCACCTTTCTAATTAATTTGGTCGTTTTCTCGGGAGTAACAGGAGCTTCATTGATGAATAATTGATAAGAGATGTAGATCTGAATGTCATTGACATCGATTGTTCGATCTGAGGTCCTGAAAATGAATATCATCATGAAAATGGATTGAAATGATAGGAGAAATTGCCTCAGGACTTGATTCTCATCAATTATCCTGCTGAGCTTCAAGCGGATGTAGTAATCAGCGAGTGACTTTTGAGTGCAGTAGTCAATAGATCTGTCAATCTTGATCTCTGTCATCAAGATGGAGATATTGGAAAAATTTTATTCTAATTGAAAAATCCGGCCAGAGATTCGTCAGGAACATCCAAATACGATATTACTAACTATTTGTAATGTTTTGTTATAAAGTGAAATTTAAACTCAACGAGATGAGAAGTAATCTTTATCATAATTGGAGAAAGAAAAAACCAACATTAGGTGCTAGCATTCAAGCCATTCACATGGATCTCCTTAAGATAAAAATGTTCGGAAAGCATGTAAAGGAAAATATCAACATAAAATTTGTTAATGGAAGGTATAAGCGGAGAAGCAATTACACTGGGAATCGCGTTTATTGAGTATTGAGCTTACTCTCAGCCAATTGAGTTCTAAACCTATTTTCATTTATTTTAATAAATCCAACACATTGAGGAACTTCAAGCTTAACCGACATCAAATTTTACAATTCAGGACAGAAAGAATCATATTTTGTATAAAGGCTCCCTATAAGGAATAAACTAACTATTTTATTTCCAATAGCCAGCCCAAATATGCATTCTATCGAAAAATACACTGAAAAGAGCGTCGACACTTTCAGTAATGAGATCCAAGAACATCTTTTCAGCGTTTTCGTCACTTTCTTGAGAAATAAACTTTTCATGAAGTTTTTCAAGGCCTTTAACATCAAGATCCTATGTATGTTGGAGTTATTTTCAAGTCACTTTTTGAAAAGTACCTTTAATCCACTGTCAAGCATAAGTTGGAACAGATTGATAATCAACTTTGAATATTTTCTCAGATAGATGAATGTTTGAACGCATTTCCTCTTGAAATTTTCGTAACCAGGACTCTTTTGTCCTCCCATACCTGAAGAAAAATTTAAATTTGCTGCTAAAAGACCTTGCATGTTACCTTCGACCATAGGTTTACAAAGCTTGAAAGGCGGAGGGAAGATCTTGGGATCTTTTCCTAAAATGAAACCGAAGTCAATGTGAGCGAACTTTCCTATTAGCGGACACGTGTAAGGGTTAGAAGGAGTGTGATCATTATCATAATTACCTTGTTCAGTCAACATCAAATTTTCCAAATGTCTGTCTCCAATACCCAGAATATAGGTAATAACGCAGTACCCAGCGCAACTGTCGATATAATTATCTAGAATCTTATGGTACGCTTGATCTTCAAAAGCTGCCGCTCGACCTTTTTCAGTTTCAATTTCTCTTTTCACTTGCTCAGGGCTCATACCCAGCTCTTGATAGAACCATGAGGCAAAGTTTGTAGCTGCTGCTTTAGCAAGCTCTTTGAAATGAAGATCCAAGTTGTCACCGGTCTTCTGCAGGACTTCTTGAAGTGTTTTACTCCCAAGAATACATTCTAAGACTCCGTCTTCTTTGCTCCAAGCCATAGCCTTGTAAGGGGTCAACTTCATATCAATGTTAACATTCTTCAGCAAATCGTCCATCAAAGCAATGATCTGAAGAATCAATTGATCCTGTCGTAAATCGTCACCGTTCTTAAAGATAACTTTATAAACAGCTTCTTCAGTAACAGGATCGATCCCCTCTTTGATGGTCTTGGTGGAGTCGAACGAAAGAAGTAGAGGAGCCATGGCGCTTTTGAAGGCTCTGCACTCTTGAGGGCGGAATTTTTTAATGTAATATTCAGGCGCAAGACAGAAGTAGTGAGCGGATAGATCCTTGTATAAGCCATCGGAGAGGATTTTTTGTAGTTCTTCGTTTTTCTGCTTGGCCTTTGGCTGCTTTTTCACTTGAACGTTGATTTTGATGAGTTCTGATCTCAGTTTCTGTTGCAATTCAAGTTGATCCGCAATCGTTGGGTTTTGGGCAGTGAGCATGTCATCGAAAACTGTTTCAGCTTCCTGGAAGAAAGCTTTGACTTCTCCTTGATTAGCCTCTGTTTCGACCTATTTACCGAAGATTATGTCAAAAGGCATGAAATTTCTATTACTTTCAAGTTCCAGTAGAAGTTAGTTGCCATTTTGAGGTCTTTAACCGCTCTGTTGAACAAGAAATTCAACAAAGGACTTTTCATGTCGAGTTTTTCGTATTTGAGTGCTTGCACTAGTTGAAGAAGAATTGAAAGGATGGTATTATTCGGCGTATCATCGAGAATCTTGACAGCGTAAGCACGGATCTTTTGCATTGGTTCAATAGGCTTTTTAGTGTGGTTATAGAACTCATTTGCACAGAAGAATGAAGAAAGCAAATGAATAGCATCCGTGTAATCGATTTTAGCCCACTTCTCAAGCAGAGAGAGAGCTTCTGCTTCTTCTTTGGGGTAATTCCAACTCACACAATGCAAGAAGTGGGAAAGAGCGTTCTTATTCTGCATCAAATGATATCTGAATCTCCAAATCATGTTCCTTTCAGCTAATTCTAACTCTCCGAAGATTGGTTTATTCAATGCTTTTTCAATGTGTCTGACTTCTTCTTTATTTGGTTTTAACTCTCGAGCGTTTTCGTCATCTCTGAGAATCTGAAGATATTGTGCCTGGACAGGGTCAACAAGATCAGCGCTATCGTCGTAGTCAGCGATCCAAAAATTGTCGGTGTATGATGTAGTTTCAACAAAGTAGGCCTGGTTTGAGCTCGATTTGATTTCTTGGGTATCCAATCGACTGTCGAATTGCAGATCGTGGTCCTCATAGATAACTGGGAGATCAAAATTAGGGAATTCAATCTCCAAGAAAGATGCAGGGATCTTTTTGTAGCCATAAAAGACCTGGTTTCTTAATGCTTGCAGACATTTATTATTGAGAGTGTTCAACTCTGTGAGATTTTGTTCGAAGAGCTCAAGCTTGCGATTGTAGAGGTTCAAATCCTCGATGTTTGGATCAATTATAAGTCCTAAGCAACATGAAAAACATAAGGAAGAGACCCCATTTTCATCTATTACCTGGAGTGAGGGAGTTTACACTTGTATCAGGAAGACGATCAGGCCAGATAAGTAAATTATATTTTCCCTCTCTGAGTTTTAGGTTTTTATCAAAGAGACTGATTATAGTGCTTCCCAAAGGACGAGTTTTGTTGTATGGCAAATCCAAACTCCAGATCGTGAAAGCTAACCAGATAATTGTAAATAAAACGCAAAGTTATCATCATTAATACCGATGATAGTATTGTAAGACAAATGCTGGTATTTGAAAGGGATCTCCAATGTTTCTTCGATGAACATCTTTGTAACAAAAATAATATTATATCAATGCTTCCTTGTTATTTTGCTACTTTTCTGATTAATTTTGTTGTTTTCTCTGGAGTAACAGGTGCTTCATTGATGAATACTTGATATGAGATGTAGATCTGAATGTCATTGACATCGATTGTTCGATCTGAGGTCCTGAAAATGAATATCATTGAAAATACATCGGAGGAGGAAAATGTTGCCTTAGGATTTGGTTCTCATCGATTATCCTGTTAATCTTCAAGCGGATGTAATAGTCTACGAGCGACTTTTGAGTACAATAGTCAATAGATCTGTCGATCTTGATCTCGGCCATTACAGAATAAGGTATAATGAAAATTTTATTTCAAGTCTTGAATTCTGAGAGCTCCGGAGTTAATCCAGATCTAAAAAGTACGATATATTGTTGGAATTGAGTGTTTTTAACTAGAAGGGATTTAAACACAGAAAAGAGTCGAAATTTGCTTTGTCATCAAATTTTAGTAGAGGAAGCTAATAAAAACTGAAAAATCACATCAAACTTGACAAAAAATTTTCAGTATTAAGATTGTAAAATGATCAAATAGCACACAACATAGGATGAATTTAACACATCTGTGCATTTAAAGAGGAAACGACTTCAAATTTAATTGTTCTTCTCCACATAACTTTGTTGTTCATTCCGTGGATTGATATAATGTCATTATTACTGACAAGCGCCATCAACTTATATTTTGTATTCATTGCGCCAAAACTTTTGAGTTCGATCATATTTCTCTTGTTTAACAAATCAAGCATAAACTTTCAAAATTATGTGCCTGATTGCGCCATTTTGATCTATCAAAACACCAAAAAAACTTTTGAAATTTTCTGAACAGACTTCTACTAATATCGAGAATGAAACTTCGTATATCAAGAACATCTTAATATCATTCAAGCGCCTGAGATTTTGATCGTTATTGTTCTTAATTTAGCATTTCTGACCATGATTACATTGCACTGAAAGATGCTCTTTTTGCCCTTGGCCAAAATCTCTTTGTTCAACTAAAACGAGATATCTCATTTATAGCCAGTTAGAACACGCACTAACAAATTTTCATACGTTCCTTGTTTTTGACAAACAAAATACGGCTCTTCCGAGCTAGCAACACAAAGACCTCTCTTCCTCCCAAGCGCGGAATTAGATTTCTCCAATTACCCAATCAAACAAACCTGGCGTTCTTTTTTAATCAATCTGATAAGATCAGTTTCGATAAGGTTTTGATTGGTGCAACCGTGTAAAAGCACATATCTGAACTCGATTTAAAAATAATTTCTTATTTACCCCGATCGGCTATTTAGAAGGATGCCTCCCAAGAAACAAGGAAAGACCTCGACAGAGAAAAGCAAACCATTCCCACAGGAACAAAAACCTAAGTACTATCTAACTCTTTTCACCTCTTTTAAAATTCTTCAAGACACAAACCAAACGCTCAAAATCATCCGCCTTCGCAGACAAAAAAAAAGAAGTTCAACCCTGACATGATGTTTGATGGCCCTGTTGATATGAAAATATATGGCGCACCAGCGAACATGATTTTCGAGGTCGACGAAACAACAATTACGCAAGCTAAGCTGCATCCTGGCAGTTACTCGCATATTCAAGCGATTTCGGACATAATGCACATTCCTCCAAAGAAACGCAACCAATTCAGCAGGAATTTCAATCAAAATCACAAGAAGATTCTGCAAAGTCTCGAATTATTAGAAGCCAACCCGACTGCCTTTGGTAAAGGCGAATTGAACCCATTGACGGGCATTCAACAGCACGATTACGGCCCGACAATCAAAATGGGGAGATTCCCAGTGGATTTGAGGGAAAATTACACGTTCCCTCAGAACAAGGATAAAAAAATGTCCAATGACAAGAAGAAACGAAAAGAGAAAGAGGCTAAGAAACGAGAGCAGCAGCTCAATGAAGACCCTCAAAACTACATGGGAAAGCAACAGCAAAGGTACCAGAAACATCTGGAGAAGTTACAAGCTCAGTTAAAGCCTCACCAGCCAAAACAAAGTCAACCGGCTGGAAAGAATAACCAGCAAGCGGGAAAAAATAAGCAAGGTGGTCAGCAAAATCGGCAAAACGCTCCAGATTCAAATAAAGGTAAACAGGGCAAAAAGCATAAAGAGACGCGGGAAAAAATATTTGTGCCATTTGAAGAGTATTGGTCACTTGAACAAGTCGAGAAAGGGCTCGAAGCTCGAAAGCTCTTCAGAGTAATTACCATCTTTTAAATAAATCAAACTAAACGACTTTTGAAATAGGGAACGTTGGTAATTAACCAGTTTAGCATGATGAGATCGTTCATAAAATCAGCCGATTTTAGTTGCAAGGTCATGTTTAAGGGTAAAAATCATTCATTACCAAGTGAACGTATATAATGTATTTTAATAATTAGATGGAACTGGTAGAAACAGAGCATCTGATGGTGCGCAAGTTATTTTTGAGGTTCTCGAAGGCGACTATGAGAAGTTTTTGGTTACAAAAAATCCAACAACTTCAACCTCAGAGCCAAAAGCTCATATCATCAAAGCATCTATAGAAACAGAAGACGAATTGGAAGAAGCCGAGGAAGAAGACATGCTCAATGCGAAAATAGACGTGGAAGAAGAAAATGATGATGAGGAGGAAGAAGAAGAAACTAAAGGAGAAATCCAGCCACCACAGAAGACCCAGAAGGAGGTGGTGGAAAATGACTCTGATTATGAAACTGTCGATGAAGATGAAGAGGATGAAGATGAAGAGGATGAAGAAGAAGCAATCGAAATAACTTATAAGAAAAATGGCAATAGAAAAGGAAAAGCAGATAATAAAGGAAAGAAAATTTCTGGACCATTACCAAAGAAATCGAAACAGACGTTTGCTGATAGAGAAGAGTACTTCCATGATTCTGAATCCGATGAAGAGTTGAGCAACAACATGGATGTGTTCGTCAATATGATGGGTAAGGGCAAGAGGATGCCCCTATACGATGAATCAGATGAATCGGACGAATTCGATGAGGAGGAAGAAAAGAAAATCGATAAAGTGCTTGAGAAATCCGCGAAAAAATTAGGAATTCAGATTGGTGACATCGACGACGACGAGGAAGACGAAGACGATGATGATGAAGAGCCGTTTATTGACGACTCGGTTTCTGACAGCGACGAGGAGCTCGATGAAGAAGATGAGTACGAAATTCAGAAAGCTATGGAATATTTCTCTAAATCACAAAAAATACATCAAAATAACAAGGGCAAAGGAGGCAAGAATGCTCACAAACAGCCTGAATTCAAGCCAAAGCAACAAAAGAACCTCCCTCCCAAAAAAGCCGCCAAGAACCCTCCAGCTAAATCCAAGGCTCCAACCGAGAAGTTTAACAAAGGCCGAGTTGACGCTGCTAAAAGAGAAAGACAACCAAAGAATTTCCTATTCGCGAAAGTTGTCTATATCGAGTACGACCCTCTCACCACACGCGAGTTTTCAGCCTGCGTAGACACCGCCTATTTCAACAGAGGTGTTGTCCTTGCTCAACCTATCGACAAGAGACTTCCTACATTCAAAGTTATCAACTCTCTTGAAGACATGGCAGTTCCTGAAGTTGGAAAGAAATACTATTTCACCGCGAAGTTCGTCGACTGGCCTTCAGACTCCAATCTTCCATACGCAGAACTGACGCGTCTGATTGGATTATCAGGAAATATCGACATCGAATGCGATGCGCTACTGCTGAATTACAACGTGTTGAATGAAGAATTCACTGCGCAAACTTACGACTATTTGAAACAATACGAAGAGCAGTTAGACCCTCTTACCCGCGAATTTATCATCCCTCAGGCAGAAAGAGAAAAACGATGGGATTTGACTAATGAAATCATCTTGACATGCGATCCAGTAACTGCTAGAGACCTCGACGATGCGCTCTCGATAAAGAAATTTGCAGAGGGAATCTATGAGCTTGGAGTGCATATTGCTGATGTCAGCCACTTTGTTAAGGAAGGCACTCCTCTCGACCAAGATGCCAGACTAAGAACAACCAGCGTTTACCTCCCCCACATGGTTATTCCGATGCTTCCTCGACTTTTGTGTGAGAATCTCTGCTCATTGAATCCTGGAGTCGAAAGACTGGCCTTTTCGATATATCTTTACATCACAGAGGATGGCGTTGTGCTTGATAAAGATAAATACGCTCCAAGAATAGGAAAAAGCATAATAAAGACAGTAGGAAAGCTGAATTATGACCAGGTTCAGGACGTGATCACTGGAAAGATAACAACCGCAAACGAGCTTCCGATCGTTTATGTTCCCAAAGGCGTTGATAAGGAGCAAGTCATCAAGGATATCCTACTAATGAACAGAATAGCTCAGAAAATCCGAACGCGAAGATTCGAGACTGGTTCGATCTACTTCGAAAAGGATAAAAACTACTTCAAACTCGACAGCGAGAACTATCCTCAGTCATATAAGAAAGAACAGGTAATTTGATTGGTAGAAAATCGGCTTTAATGCTCTCATGAATTATAGAGAAAAGAAAGTAATTTTATGGTTGAGGAGTACATGCTATTGGCGAACCAATACATCGGAAAATTCATTGTTAACTCCTGTAAAGAAATCGCGCTGCTAAGATGTCATCCTGCACCTCGACAAGCTCGAACGAACCACGTTGAAGGATTTTTGAAGTAATTTTAGGGTGAAAGGTGCTGGAACTAAGCTGGTTTTTTTATAGGAAAATGGGCTTAGAAATCAACTTTGGCTCTTCGAAAGATCTTCAGGACAGCATAAACAGTATTTTCAAGGATCCGAACGTGAAAGACGAATACAAATCGATTTTGAAACTGAAAATGATCCGGTTGATGGAAGCAGCCAGATACTTCGTTGTTGAATACGATCAAGATCCTGTCGAATGGAGACATTATGCTCTCAACTTCGATGTTTACACTCATTTCACCTCACCAATTAGGTAAAGATTTTTCATTGCGACACTTTCTTAATAATAATACATTGCAGGCGCTATCCGGATGTGTTTGTCCACAGACTAGCTGAAAAATGCCTCCAATTCAAAAACGATGTCGGCAAATATGTTGATAGAGTACCTTTAAACTTTCTCTAGCATCTAATGATCTCATTTAATAGTTGGATATGCTTGCACTGATGAATAAATGCAACGATTGCAAAATGAACGCACGCAAAGTTTCTGATGGAGCTGATTTGGTAGATTTACCTGAAAAATTAAATAATTCTCACACAATTCTCTTCTTATAGATATTCAGTTGCTTGTGGCTCAAATACAACAAAAAAGAGAGCACCGGTGTCGTTCTTGAGCTCGGAAAGAATTTTGCTACAGTGTATATCCCTGAATTCGAAGTAGAAAAGGTAAACATTTTCGGTTATGAGACTCATAATGACTGACTATTCTCTTTAGAAAATTTTATTCAGCGACTTGAAATCGTTCGTCCGCGTTAAGAAATTCAATCCTTCTGAAAAGCTGTTCGAAATTGAATTAGAATTCCATCCTCCTGGCAAAAAGGCGGTCTCATTGACTCTGAAGGTAAATTTTATTCGTTTGAGGGTTACTTATGATTTTTTTCTCTTTTTAAAGGAATATAACAGGTACGACTTTTTCATTTCTGCGAAGGAAGACTTCCCGATCGAGATTAAAGTCGAGTTCTTACACTCGGACCAAAATCAAAAAATTCTACTCTGTTGATAAATAAGTTTGACTGACTAATTGAACCTACTTGAGCACTAAGAATTTAAACAATTTGTGTAAATAGCAATTCATAATGTCATTCGACACGATGACATTAGGAAAAGAAAAGATTTGATATCTTGTAATTTCTAACTGCTCTAATGAAAACCTATCCAAAACGACTTCCAGATATAAGCATTGCGCAATTGGTAAATTTAATAACGTTCTTTAAAGTGGAAGCAGCCAAGAAATCAAAGAGATAAAGCTCTTCTGTCCAAAATAACTGGAAGACTTTGATCAAGAATCTCGTTTTAAAGTTGGGTTTTTTGACTGTTTTCGAACTACAAAGGAGGAGTGTTAGCTTAAGTGAATGGAAAGCCCGTCTAGCTCAGTCGGTAGAGCGCAAGGCTCTTAACCTTGTGGTCGTGGGTTCGAGCCCCACGGTGGG
>ENA-UOUE01001150-UOUE01001150.1-compost-metagenome-genome-assembly--contig:-NODE-1150-length-18057-cov-10.301835_pt1 | contig 18057 bp, 20 predicted proteins | sample MGYA00238146_ERZ747223 | MGnify/ENA primary metagenome ERZ747223 (study PRJEB28781, sample SAMN06268865) | compost metagenome | isolation source: single cell | place: USA: California, Emeryville, Joint...
CGCTTTGGGAAACCTTCAACTAATCCTTTGAGAGCTCCAATACCGAAACCTATTGCAAAAGAATGTTAGGATTATCCAACAGCATGAGTTTGTACCTGTAAAATACGTAATTCCGACTGTAAAAGACAGTTTATCTCCCCAATCGTAGCCAGTATAGCCATCTAGGAATAGATTATCGCGTGAGCGAGATTTTCGAGATGAATCTCCAATATAAAAAGTGTCTTCCTCTTTGATTTTCTTATGGTCTTGAGAGCCTACTGCCAGTTGAGCCATTTGCTATTAGATGAAATGATGCTTTTTCTGAAGGATTTGCTAAGTAGCCGAAACAATTAAATTTAATTGAGGTCAGATTCAGAGCTTTAAATTTCGCTGTAAATTTAAACACGCTATCTAATACTTTACCGACTAAATGTACCTTTGCACTGCTACTTTGTTGTAGATCAGTTCTTCTTCGAAAGAGAGTACATCGCGCACTTCAAAATCAATCTTGTGACGTTTTCCGGGTTTTTTCAAGGCCTTCTCTAAACAACAAGAAAAAACAGTTAAAAAGTCCATAACTAACATAACGTATCAAATTGTGTCTCAGTACACTCTCTAATTGAGAGCCTGATTTAATATATAGCTGAAGTATTTCTATGGTGGTTATCAAAGCACTATTTATTGCGGTAATTGCTCTCCATTAGAAATACAGCACATTTAGTGGACCAGTATCAAAATCAATTGATAATTCAGCAAGTACCAATTCACTTGAATAACTTATACTTAAACATTCTTTGCAGATAGTAACACATGAATCATATATCTTTACTTACTTAACACTCTTTCTTTTTTTTCTCTCTCTGAGACTTATGAGAAAAAAAAGTTCTTAGTAATTAATAAAAAACCTTCATTTCCAAAAAAAATCGAATTGCTTCGAAATCTTTGATCATCCAATGATTCTATTCATATTATTTGTCATATTGCCATTCTTTTTCATCGCTTGCCCTTTGATTGTATCAACTTTCGTGTATATTCTTTCAAATTAATGGCAACCACGCCAACATTATCTTTCGAATTGGCAAATCTCTTTTCAAAATCACTTCCTTTGTCTTTTGCAAGTATGCCCTTCTTATCCTTCCTGAGTTGTGTCGTACTCTTCGAATTATCATGAGCATATTTGTTATATCTGCTATCATGCTCCCCTCCCTCAAGTAATGAACTCTGACTATGCACCAGACCTTTGCCAGTAGAAATTCTTGCGCCCGAGCAAAATGAAGCTACTTCTAATATCGTGCGGTTGCTCTGAAGTCTTGCGCGTGAGTGAAAATGCTGCTTGACTCCTAACATAAAAGCATTTTCAATTCATGATCTACATCTAAACCCTTTACGATTGCTCAATTTGTTATTATTCGGGGTCATCTCGAACCCAGTAGTTGTCGGTGGTTTTTCCGAAGGAATGACGTTGCATGAAGGTGTCACGCTGTTGTTGAAGTTAAGGGATGGGATGGTTGAAGCGAACCTAGATGATCCTGTTGAAGGAGTTTCTACACACATCAATCAGAAACAAGCAAGCGAACTTAATAACTACCAGCTCCGTTCATTATGCTATCGCAGAGGTTTTTCACAGGCGTTTCAAATGCCTCGCAAAATTGTAGTGGAGTTACCGTCGTAGACTTGAATGCTTCTTTCTCATAATCCATTTTTGTCTCTAAAGTCTCCATCACAGCGTTGAGACGTTTCGCGGAGCTCGAGTTGAATCCAGCTGGTTGAAGGAACCTATCAGAAAATTTTTGCAAAGATTGTGGAAATACTCGCGAGGTCAATTGATTTCATTTTAGAATGCATGGGGGTGAGGAGACGTTGGTGCTTTGGGGATACGACTTCAGGGTTGAAAATCTTCATGTTCTCAACAAAGGTATAGTACTTCGACGACCTAGACCCTACGACATCTTGGACCTAGTTATTGCTAGAGCCAAACTTGTCAACAATTCCAAAAATTTACGTATCTAATGGTCCTTTTATGCTTTAGCTCCCCCGCAATTGTACCGTTGAGTGGATTGTATTTCGCCGGAGATAAGAGGCAGTTTGTGCTGTAATCCCTAGTCTATTGTAACGCATATTATTCCCAAAGAATCTCTGTTTTGAGTCACGTATTGATTTTTAAATCTATCCGCCGTCTTCGCTCGGGGCTTTTGAGTACCACCAGTCTTCCCTTTAACTTCTATTTTCTTTCCATGGTAATCAACCTGAGTACACCAATCAGATTTTGGAAGAAACTAGTATGTACAGTCGGAACCTGGAAGCTTGCGTGGAAGATCTCATGTGGATTTTTGAAACCTATCAATTACATTATGCGTTACGGATGGCTGTAGATGGGTACCTAAATTAGTGGCTCTCATTATATACAAACAATTTGCAAAAAGTTTTGTACTTTTTATTAGATCGTTAGGAATTAAATCCTGCGCTCTCAGTAAAATTCCACTCAGAGATCAAGTAAATCTCACTCTTCAGTATTAGTACTGAGTGTAGAGAAAAATATTCAATTTCTTTGTCGGGATTTAGTGGATAAAACAAGCTAGCGTGGTTCATGGTAAAGCTCCTAAAATACGCATTGTTCTAACAAAAAACACACAATATGGTGCAAATTAACAATGGAACACCTAATCGCTCTTTAGACCTAGAGATTTACATTGTTTTCATATATCTCTCTTAAGCAAGCATGTAAGGGTTCTTTGCCTTGATTTTTTCAAAGAGTTGGTTATATTTCTCCTTGGATTCTTTATCATCAGGCTTGAGGATCAAAACAACACTGGTTGGACGTTTCGTGAGAGCAGCTGTGCCCAACTCCATGCGGCTTCTAACATACATGTATGGGATTCCCTTGGTCTCGCATTGGATTGGGATATGAGAAATAACATCGACAGGGCTGACATCTCCAGCCAAAATGCAAATGCTATCGTTAACGTGGTCAGCATAAAAAGCACACAATAAAGAAGTGTTACCCCTTGAGACCTTTTCTGATTGCTTTTACAACTTCTTTAACGCCTCTTTTTATATGTTTTGAGCCGATTGCTATAGGTGATGTAGAATGTCAAAATTAAGATTTCAAGATGTTGAATTTTCATACCTTTTCTGGTGAGCTTCAGGAGTTTTTTTCTCATGTTGTCAGAAGCCATAGGGGTGGCAATTGGTGAGACATAAAATTGTTCTTCTTCGACGTTTTCCATTGTGAAAGGATCTTGAAGAGGATTTCTGGATTTTTTCAATAAAAGTTTGTTAAAACACAGCTTTATATTTTGGCATTTGCGAATGATGAAAACTCTGCTACTCAATGTTTGAAAGAAAATAAAGATCTTTTTGCAGTCTAAACCAAAGAGTTAATGAGAAAATGAACTCGAGAAATTGCTTGCGAATAGAGGAAGCCTTGATGAATGATTTTTGTATCGACAAGCAAATATGGTAGAAACTGTAAAAAGTGGGGTCTACAGCCCGAGTTCTGTTTCTTTATCGAAGTTAGATGAGTTCTTGACAATTAGGTGTATGATTGAAAATTTGTATATTTCATCTATATCAGATTTGACTTCTAAACCAACGTTAAGGTCGTTTTGGAGAACTGATATTTATCGGCTGCTGGGAAATTTTCTGAAAGTTGGTCCATTGAAAGCTGAAAAAATCAAATTTCCTATGACCAATCTAAAATTCATTTGTGCTTATTAAGACTTGTGCAATTTTAATAATTAACTACAGTAGAGAAATATTCAAGTCTTCTCAATGCATCCGACTATTGGTAATTAATCCAAAGAGTTAACAAATTCACACATCCTTTAACAAACTTCAAAATTGAAATACCTTTTTCAGGGTTTTCCCCTTTCGAAAAGAGATAATACCTTTGGAGCCTTCGTATTCGATAGAATGAAGAAAGTAGCAACAATATGTTGCTAAAACTCTAGACAAGGTTGATAAATTACTTGTCTTTATATTCGATTTTACGCAAATAGCAAGTCGTTCTCCTGAAACTACTTAAGAACACAGGAGAAATGAGCTGATGCATAGTTAGTTGGACCTTCCAAGTCGGGTCGTTTTATTTTGATAAAAAAAGCTTTCATTCAAATAGAATGGACGTAATTCAATTTTCTCTGCAGTCGTGAATTGCGATTCATCTATTTGAAATCCAAAATTGCAACACCCAGCATGAGTCTGAAATGGACTATATTTGCAAATTATTCCTTTTTAACTTATAATCAATTTTTTTCTGATGAACCATCTGAGATAAATTACTAGTGCAAGTATTGCCTTAGAAAAGAAAGGAAGAAGTAAGTGAAGTGGAGAAATCACTCTTGCTCGCTACCTCTAACTCTAGCCTATGAGCTGATAATTCAAGAGTCAAGAGAATGATTTGGTAACTTCGACCTACTTCCTCCATTCTTCAAAAGGGCGCCGGAGTTGGACTATAAAGAAGCTGATAATGAGAATGCTGACTGGCTGGCCAAGCCAGAGCGTAGGAATTTCTTAATCAACTGAAACGAAAACAAAATTAACGCTAGTCATTGGCTTGACATATTGCCCACGCTTTTTCTTAATCAAAAAAACAAACAAACAAATCAATTTGGTTTTCTGTGACGGTATTGCCTTCTTAGTGGTTTAGAGTTAGGGAAAACAGTTTTTTGGCTTGCAAAATCAACTCCAACTTTAGTTTTCATTGATGAATGCTATTATCGGAACCTGCAAATAAAACGCTCTTTAGTCGTTCGTTTAAAAGTTATAGTGATATTTTCTTACTCATTAGCTGAGCGCCTGATAAGATGCAGGCAAAGAAGGTGTTGAAACCATTAATGTGATTTTCGATAGCAGTGTTCCGAAAGGACTCTCCGCTTTAATCAAGAATCACTTTTGTTACAACACCAAAAACAAAAACAAAAAGAAATAATAATCAAAATTGATTATATTAGGATGCAGTTGTACGAATAAGTTCCCCAGGAAACTGATGGATGTAATCCAGATTCGTTGTCAACTTTCTAATTACAGACGAGATGATGAATTGAAACGTCCTAATCCATTGGGCTCTAGCAGAGTGAAATAAGCCATCGATCTACTCCCACGGAAAGATGAATCGATTCCTCATATATGAGTAAAAACGCTTTGAGATTATTTGAATGAGACCACTTTTCCTGAAAACAAAGGCATTGAAAAAAAAACTCAAATTTTACAATAGCAACAAGTTAGCGCAAATGAAAAATTATTGAAAGAGAAACCCCTACACTTCCTTTTTCTCAAGCCATTACTTCATTTTGGAAGTCACCATAGGATTACTTGATTCGAAAAGGGATTTGTACACATACGCTTCAGCGATTATCATTTGAAGATCCTCTGCGCCCCATTCTTTTGTTGGTAAATTTTGTAAAAACAGCATGATTTCATGAAATTGCATTTTCTTGATTTTTTGCGCCCATTTCAACAGTATCGCTGTGCAAACGTATATATGTAGCGTCGTAAAACCTTCATCATCGCTGATATACGTATCGAATAACCTCAGTCCAAGTTTCAAAGGGAATTCTCGAATCAACAAACAAAAAACCCAGCGGATGACAATCTGCATTAAATTAATCTCTTCTTTCTCAAAATGCTCCAACAGGTCATTGTCCATTCGCTTTAACACCTCACGAATCTTGCTGACCGACCTCTGCGTTCCTGGCTGCGCGTTTGTATAGTTATCCTGGATACCATCGAGCACTTTGCAGAGACAGTAGTACATGTCAGCTTCCACTTCCTCGAGTTTTTCTGGAGTTATTATTTTGTCAAAGTCCTCAGGGACGTTGAATGTATCATAGTCGATTGCGATATAGTCAGACAGGAACACCGCTAGGAAAGGGCAAGTCAAGTCGTTCATACCTTGAACATACCCGCTTGCTGGGTGCCGTATATGCCAAATTGTTAATAATCTGATCAGCATCTTCTGAATGCAATCAACATGGTAAAGAGGACAGTCTGGTTGTGTTCGAAGCACGTCGGATTCAATGATTTTGAGAGTTTTCTTTTCGTTCTCATTGCGATAATCGTCTTTGCCCTCTCCAAAATGAAATCTTTGAATGCTTATATATTCTTGTCGCTTCTTTAAAAGCACGGCGTCTCGTTTGTCTTTGCTGAGGGGAAGATATTCCAGAAGGATTTTCCAAACTACTCCTCGAAGCTCTTTTTGAGCAAAACAACAGTCATTACCGATAGTAATAAAATCGTTACCTGCAGGCACACCCGACCAAGCCAATTTTTTGAGTTTCTGGAGGTCACAGATCGGAGCATCTTCAATCAGCTCTTTAAACTGCTTGATTTGTTTGTCATTCTTCTTTGGATCCTCCTTAAAGCCGCTGTAGCCAGAAATTGGCTTGTAGTCCTCACTCTTATTGTACACACTCGTAACATTCACTTTGCTCTGGGCCATTTCTTTATCCTTCAGACTTGCCTCTTTGCCTTTGCTAGTTTTCATGCCATTTTGCCTGTTTTAAAGCGAATTCACTGGACGCCCAACTAAATGATTGTCTACTTATTCTCTTCTTTGCTATCAGCGCCTGTTTCGGAGTCCTGGCCAGAGCCTGAGAGTCTTTTGGTTAACTTGAGTATGAAAGACATTAATTTTAAATCAAATACGGTAATATTTCCTGTACTCAGTGGCCTAATTTGTAATCACTCGAGGAAACGAGAGTTTTTACAGACTCTCTAATGGACACTTAGAACACGTTTTCTGATGCTTACTGAATGCATTCGTATGATGGCTCTGGTTGACGAGATTTTCCAGGGAAATTTTCGAGAAACCATGAAGAATTCTCAAAATTAAGAACTTGCCACGTTGAGGAAAAAATATATCTTTCCAAATTCCTAACCTGACAAATTCGTTTTAAACAATTATCTATTTTTTGCGATTTTTTCTTACAAATGAGCAAACATTCCAAAGGAGTAAGTCCAGAGCAAATGGCCAAGTATACTGGCTCCGACTCGCCTCTACTCAAGGAAGAAGCTAAGAAAAGAGAACTGGAAGAGCAAGCACGCTTGCAAGCAGAGAGAGAAGCGAAAGAGAGAGAACTTCAGCGTGAGCTCACTCCAGAAGAGCAGCAAATGGAGAAAGAAGTAAAGGATTTTGTGAAGTTTCTAGCAAAATCGGATTTTAAAACAAAAGAAGCTGCTTGTGAGGGAAAGAGACTTACTTACTTCAGAGGTGAATCCTTTAAACCTTCGCAATTGTCTTAATCTTGTGTAGGGGACGATTTCATGAACTTTGTTAAAGAAAAAGCTGATGAAGTTCACAAACTTATGCCGACATTCTTAGGAAACCTCAAATTGAACGAGGAAAAAGGACCAGAAAAACTACTTCAAGCGTAAACTTGAAACAAAGGATAATTCGCTAAGGAGTTTTCAGGCTTATCGATCTGGAGGCTATGTTGTCATTGGAAAGATCAGGGCAGGAAGAGAAAAAATATAAATATCCGAAATATCTCGAGTGGTCTAGAGTAATCAACTCATTGAAATATCGTCGATTCTAATAGGCAATGAATTAGTCCCGCGCTGCTAGTGAGAAAGGATTTTATTACTGTGCGGTTAACATCGAGAGCAAAACAAGAGGAATTATGATGTATCTGATCCTTGCAGGAGTTGTCGCAATTTGTCTGTTCCAAGTCTGGCCGCTATGGCTCAAAATTGCAGTGTTCTATATCTCTGTCGTAATGCTCTATGCTATAATTGGCTTGATTCTTGTGCGGTACGCTTTCTATTTCACCATCAGAATACTTGGAATAGACTTTTGGATTTTCCCCAACCTTTTTGAAGACGTAATCACCTCACAATTTTGCATTTGAACCTCAAATTTCATTTAGGTTTCAGTTATTGACTCATTCAAGCCAATTCTTTCTGTCTCAAGAGCAAAGGATAGTGGGCTGATGTATTTGATTAGAGTAGTGGGTGCAGTGGTCCTGGCGTATTTGGTCTACACTGTGTACCATCAACCTGAAATCCTCCAAGGTTTTGAATACCTACCAAGCTAGTTCTGAGCGTTAACTTCCTGCATAGGTTATAAAGATGCTGGTGTAGAAAGTTTCGAGGATATTATCGAATGGGGCAAAGAGAAATTGGACCCTAACCAGGTAAAACAAAGCGATTTGGGCTTCAACTGAGATGTTTTGCTGTTCTTTAGACTTTGGTAATGCTCAAAGGCGGAGCCAGAATCAAGAATCTTGAGACGATTTTGAATGAAACTGAAGACCACGCCGATGATGATGAAGAATATGACACCACTCATCATAAAAAATCTAAATCACATGAAGATCCTGACCTGAAGAAAAAAGAAAAAGAAAAGGCTGATCTCGATGAAGCCGACGATTATGGAGATGTCGAACTGAATAGAGATAGTGCATAGTTTTTTCCTCTATAATTCCATCGTAGTCTGCTTTTTTTTTTATTGTATATACTCGATATGAGCATCGGATTCAAAAAAAAACACGGTATTATTGAAAAACCAAAAGTATCTCATGTTTTTTTTTTCTTCGAGAAAGTGAATAAAATTTAACATTTGGTTTGCTTCTCAAGGATTCTCTGAATTTTTAAAAAAATGAGTATTGAGCTAACAGATCGCAGCTTTTCAAAGGAAGATTTGGGTTTAGCGCACACAAAATCGCCTCATCAGGTTGCCGAGGCGCTTTCAGTGGATATAGAAAAGGGTCTAACGTCATATGATGCAGGCAACAGACTTCATGAGTTTGGCAAAAACAAACTCGCGGAGCCTGAATCCGAAACAATCTGGCAAAAGATAAAAGAGCAATTTGAAGATTTGCTGGTCAGACTCTTGCTTGTAGCGGCTGTTGTCTCGTTTATTATTTCTTGCTTTGGTATGCAATATCACTCTAAAGCTATCTGATTCAATTTTGGATAACAGAGGACAATAAAGACGAGTATTCACTCCCAGCATGGGTGGAGCCGTTGGTTATATTCGTTATACTAGTGTTGAATGCTGCGGTAGGGATTTACCAAGACTATGATGCGGAAAAAGCACTAAATGCACTCAAAGAAATGCAGTCTACGTATACTTTGGTGCTGCGAGACCGCGCTTGGTATGAAATTCCGTCTGATGAACTCGTGCCAGGTGATATTGTGCAGGTAATGTCCTTTTTCTTTTGCGAAAATTTAAAATAGCACTCGTTGTAGGTCTCCCAAGGAGACAAAGTCCCTGCGGATTTGCGGATTGCAAAGATTCTGAGCATTGGGTTCGAGGTAGATCAAGCCTGTTTGACTGGAGAGAGTATGACAGTGTCAAAGAGCATCGAAGCTATCGAGGATCTCGACGCCGTGATATCCTCAAAAACTAATATGCTTTTCTCTGGCACGTTTGTAAGTAGTGGAACAGCCATAGGGATCGTAGTTCAGACAGGTATTTTGCCAGGATTACAGATCGACTGACTTTTATGTAGGGATGAATACGGAGTTGGGAATTATACAAAAAGAGATTGTAGGTGCAAAAGCAGAAGAACAAGAGACGCCGTTGCGGCAAAAACTGGACCAGTTTGGTGAGCTCCTTGCCAAAGTGATTGGAATAATTTGCGTTGTTATATGGCTCGTGAATATCCGCAAATTCAATGACCCGGCGCATGGAGGATTCATTGCAGGGTCGCTATACTATTTCAAAGTGGCAGTAGCTCTTGCAGTTGCGGCTATCCCAGAAGGTCTTCCCGCAGTAATCACGACGTGTTTAGCCCTTGGAACGCGAAAAATGGCAAAAGAAAGAGCAATTATCAGAAAACTCCCATCAGTAGAGACGCTGGGATGTACTACAGTCATCTGCTCCGATAAGACTGGGACTCTCACAACGAACGAGATGGTTGTAAGAGAGTTTTTCTTGTTTGATACGAGTCCAACAGAGCTGTTTCAGTCGGAAGTTTCAGGTGTGTCCTATGATCCTACTGGGGCTATCTCTGATCTCGAGAAAGGAGATGTAAACAAATTCCCGAATTTTAAGCTTTTCTGCCAGAGTATGTCGCTTAACAACCAAGCAAAAGTTACGCTAAAAGGAGGCAAGTTCGTGAGCTCGGGTCTACCAACCGAGGCGGCTTTGAAAGTCCTCGTTGAAAAGATCGGTCAGTATGATCAAACTTACCAGAGAAGCCAGCAAGTCGAACTCGGCTATAACCAATACATTACGAAGGAATATCAAACCTTGGCTATGCTTGAATTTACGAGAACTCGCCAGGCAATGAGTGTGCTTTGCAAGAACAAATCAACGCAAAATAATGTGATGTTTATCAAAGGAGCGCCAGAAATCTTAATCTCTAGAGCAAAGGAGTGTTTACTCTCGAGCGGAGAACGTGTACCGATATCAGAGGGCCAAAAATCGACTATTCTTGAAAAAGTTAATTTCTTCGCACAGAAAGGATACAGAGTGCTAGCGATAGCCGTGAAATATGACTGCGGGCCTCTAGCAGAGTGCGACCGTCCTGAAAACGTTCCAAAGGAATTACTGCGAGATCCTTATAATTATGCAAACTTTGAAGATGAACCAGTGATTATAGGAGTCGTAGCACTACAAGACCCTCCCAGACCTGATGTATTTTTTTCTAATTATTTTTGTATCTCTAAAGACTTCTCTCTTTATTTTAGGTTGCAAGTGCGATTGAGAAATGTAGAAAGGCTGGGATCAATGTATTCATGATCACCGGAGATATTAAAGATACTGCGAATTCGATCGCGAAGCAGATCCGTATTATAAGAGAAGATGATTCTAATGCAAATTGCTTGAATGCTGGTGACTTCGAGAAGCTCTCCGAAAGCGAGCAGAATTCAATTTTGTCGGCAGCCATGAAAAACAAGAGTGGATTAGTTTTTGCGAGATCCGAGCCAAAGCATAAGAGGTTCTTAATAAAACTGCTCTCAAATCTCGTATGAATTGTGTCATAATACTGGGTTTTTTACTCAAGTTAATAATATAGGATCACATTGTCGCGATGACCGGCGACGGCGTGAACGATGCTCCTGCTCTTACCCAAGCACATATTGGAGTTGCGATGGGAATGACTGGAACTGAAGTTGCCAAAGAAGCTTCGGACATGATACTTGCAGATGATAACTTCGCCACCATTGTAAAGGCAATTGAAGAAGGCCGATCAATTTTCGAAAATATGAAAGTAAATCATACCCAATACTCCATGAGTGTTAACCTCTGATCAATTTTCAAAGGCTTTCATCAGATACATGATATCTTCTAACATCGGAGAAGTTGTCAGCATCTTTTTGGGTTCCATTATTGGAGTTCCCGACGTTTTCAACTCAATTCAACTGTTGTGGGTAAATCTCGTAACAGACGGTCTTCCTGCAACTGCACTGAGCTTTAACCCTCCTGATCCATACATTATGCAAAAACCGCCCAGAAATCAGTAAACGTTCTTTTAATCTCCCAATTTTAATATCTCATACTATTCCAATAGCAACGAACCACTTGTCACCAGATGGGTGTTTACTCGCTACATGGCTATAGGATCCTACGTTGGTGTCGCTACTATTGGAATATTTATATATTGGTATACTTCCTATAGCTGGGCTGGAGACAACCACACTCTAGTCACATTGGAACAGCTTATGAACTGGTCTAAATGCCAGCACTGGAAAGACTTTACAGTAAATAACTTTGGTGGCTTTGATTTCAAAAAAGACCCTTGCGGCTATTTCACCTATGCGAAATCGAAAGCGACGACATTGTCGCTGACTGTCTTAGTCGTAATTGAGATGTTCAATGCTTTGAACGCGTTAAGCGAAGACGCTTCATTACTAGTTGTGGGTCCATTCTCGAATCGCTGGCTTCTGGTTGCGATCGCAAGTTCTCTCGTTTTACATGCAGTGATACTTTATATTCCTTTATTCCAAACGATCTTCGGCACGACGGGGCTCACGCTAAATGATTGGATCCTAGCCGTCGCTTTTTCATTCCCTGTGATCCTGCTTGATGAGTTCCTGAAGAAAATATCAAGGAGAAGAAACCAAAAATTATATAGCCAGCGAGACTCTTCGAACTCACGTGACATCTAAGATTCAGGATCGCCTGGTTTGTGTGAATATAGTTTGAGATATTATTGATAAACGTCTTCGTATCTGAAGAAAATTATGAATGAATTATTATATTTTTTTAGTTATATATGATGTAGCAATAAAGTACGAATTTGCTAGGCAGCCAAATCTCTAAAACACTCGCAATTCTAGAGGAAAATTCTTTCTGAGTTTATAAAAACTCCATTATTGAATGCCCTATTATAATTCTCAGAAAGTTCCCTCAACTTTCGAGCTGGAAGAGAAAGTTTCAGAGGTTTTGAAAACCATGATCGAGATAAATATATTTTTAGTGAAATCCCTCTCGAATAAGATAAAAATTAAGATACAATGAAATTCCGAAACTTTGCTACTCTTCTCATATTGCTCGCCATTACCTTCGGCGCTTTGGGTTTAGCAATTCTATTGCTCGTAAGCTGGTTCATTTGGGTGCCAGTATTGCTCTTGCTGTCTCCAGTTCTCGCTGTTGTCTTTCTTCTCTTCAAATACACCAAGGTAAAAACAGCATATTTGGATGTTTTCAACTAATTTTCCTTTTACTCACATAGGTTGGCACCTTGGCCTACAACGCTTACGCTTCTGGTTATGATTGGCTATTCTATAAGAGTGAAGGCGTGAGAAATTTCCTCTGGCAAGAATTCTATGATCTCATCTGCTGGCTCTATCCACAAGTCAGATGGAGAGTCATGAACTACGGTTACGCTGTTCTCAATGAAGACGGAATGTTGGTCAAGGATTTCCCAAAGGAATACGAGGAGGAAAAGTTCCCAATTCAACTTTATCATTATGTTGCTACAGGTGAATAGATTGAGTTAATCTCAAGTATTCATTTATTTCATTTGCAATAGGATTGGGAAAATTCAAGAATTTGAACAACCAGAGCGTCCTTGAAGTTGGCTCTGGCAGAGGAGGTGGATTGTCATACATTTCAACTCAACTAGGACCAAAATTATGCGTCGGCGTTGATTTTAGCGCAAACCAAGTAAATCATTTCTCGCAAATCAATGGATTTATAATGCCGTGCCTGAACATAGATTGAATTCTGCAAAGGTGCTTATGCTAAATACGACAACCTCGATTTCTACCAAGGAAGTGCCGAGGCTTTGAGCGACGTTAGAGGCTTGAAAGAGGCGAAATTCGACACAGTCGTAAATGTTGAAAGCTCCCACTGCTATGGCAATTTCAGAGTATGAATATACCCTATGGAGCCTCTGGTTAACATAATACACTTAAAACAGAGATTCATCAAGGAAGTTGAAGGAGTCTTAAAGCCAAACGGATACTTCTGCTTTACAGATTTTAGACAAAAAGAAGAAATCGAGCAACTCGAGGCCGATTTACAATCCTCAGGACTTGTAATTCAGGATCATTCTGGCTTTTTTGCAATGACTTACTTGTTCTAAAGGTTATCGAGAAAAAAGAGAACATCACAACTAATGTACTCCACGGTTTGAAGCTCGATGAGGTACGTAGACAAAATTTGATTGAAGGATTTGTTCACAGCTGTAAGCAGAATCATCTTATTTGAATGATATGTTAATCTTTGATTTGTAGGGTTGAGACCTATCTTCAGGAAATTTAGTGGACTCCAAGGAAGCAGAATCAACGATGCTATGAAGGCTGGTGAGACTGTTTACATGGCTTACCTTTTGAAAAAGAGTGCGTAATTAAATTTGCAATAATCATGAGGGTTCGCCCCCTTGTGTGTTTGCGATTTATATCGTGAGGATATTCAATAACATTCGAAAAATTGTTTTGAATCAAATGATGATAAAGTTATAAAGCGTTCTCAGCTATAGAAAAAGTGCTCAATTTCGATAGGCTAGTCAATCATTTTTGTGATTTAGTTTAACAAGCCCAATTGAAGCTTTTTTAAACAAATATGTAAAGCATAAACAAAGTGAAAACTCACCTATGCTTATTGATTAGTGTCTTATATCAACAGATATTCAAAGACCTTAGGCTAATATATATTGCCATAATACGAGTTGTTTGAAATGAAAAAAAACAGAGGAAAGTTTCGAGTTGTTAAGTATTAGATGTTCAAGCTCTTTCTTTCTGACCATCGGAAGTTAGGAACAAATCTAAGAGGGTCGATGAAATGGCAAAACGCAGAATTTTATTAGGAAAATATTGCGACTGGAGCTTGTCAGAAAGATGTGCTGTGCTTATAACAGGCTACATCAACAATGTATCTAAACTAGACTAAATGAGCGACTTTGAGCATCTTCTTGCTGCAAGCTCAGATAATATCTCAACCTTACCCACCAAAACTAAAAAGTTCTACTCTCATATCAGTCGTTTTCGAATCTATTCAAAGATTTTGTAGGAATGAGGTAATGCAGCACAATAATTATGTAGCAAACGTATTTTGAGCTTTCCCACGAAGAATTATCGAGTTCAAAAATACTTGCTAAGCTGATTGTATGAGACACGGAGCTACAATTGCAAAATTGAGATCGCTCGCACACTTCCTGTCGTCTGATACTTTTTACTTTCCTCTAAGCTTCTCGATTTTCTTGGAGAGGTTGGCGCTCTTCTTCCAGTTAGGGTCGAATTTCAAGGCTCTTCTTCTGTTTCTTAAAAATTTGGCATTCATCTAAGCAGAAAGTAAACCGATAAGGCTAACGAACAAAGGGTTTGTAGAGCACCTGGGCGAGACCGGCGTATCTTTGTCTCTTTGGTTTGTGAATACCGTTTCTGTGAGCCTTCTGGTTCTGGTTATGTGCTGTGTGGTTCTTTGACTTGGCCATTTTATCACGCTAATAAAGGATTTTAAAGCTTTATAGATCTTCAATTCAATTGAGCAAATAACTCCTGCCCTTTTAGTGTATTGTTATACTCTCATAACTCTCGAATTAGAAAATTTCTCAGAGATCTCTAGATCCCAAATTCAAAGAATTCGGACTCGGAAGAACCGAAAACCAACGGCAGTCTACTGGTGCAGAGGTAATGATTTTCACGAGATACTATACTCATAAAACTGTCGTTCTCTCATGTTAATAATCTCTCAGCATGAAAATTTACTAAAAATCTTCATTCTGATAAAAAATTCAAAACAATGTGAAAACATATTTGTCTAAGAGAGAGAGGAGATGTTTGAAAAGTTTCAAATATTTGGTGTATAACTAAATCAAAATTACGAATATAATTGCAAGAGCTTCAAATTCTCAAGATATGGACGACATCTCTCTGCAGATCCGCCATTGCAAACGCAGCGGAGATTCCAAGTTGAACTTATCTAAAAAGAACATTAAAATGTTACCTGTTGATCTTTACCAACTTGCAAAAGTCGAAGTGCTCGATTTATCGAATAACGGAATATTGAGCATCGACTCAAAGATTGCCTCAATGACGAATCTCAAATTATTGGATGTCTCGAACAACCAACTCATGACACTTCCCAAGGAACTTCTCAAGCTAACTAATTTGCAGGTTCTTAACGTATCGGGAAATCCATTGAGCACGCAATTCGCTCCTCTACTCAAAAAAGACAACCAGTCAGCGCCAAAACTGCAGGATGCACTTAAGGCCTGCTTCAATGAAGGAGGTAGTTTGCAATTCTCAAAAGACGAGCCCTTAAGCGATACAAGTCCGACGATGGGATTTAATTATGAGTTCAAAGCCAACAAATCGCAGCCGAAAAGTGGCGGACTTAAGCCGAGCTGGTTAGGCGAAGATGAAACACAAACAACCTCAATGACAACCTCGATGGGCAAAACTACTTCTACTGGTTTTTACAACAATTCAAGCAATTTGCTCCAGGATAGCTCTGATGAGACTGAAAAATTGAAACAGCAAGTCCAAGAGCTCGAGGAATTATTAGATAAAGAGCATAAGAAGCAGTTTGACCTTCAAAAAGAGGTTCAGGTCTTGACTGAAAAACTCCAAAAAGCCAGCAAAGGGTCTATGGGGACAATGATCATAAACCAAAGTCCACTTGACGTTGATCCAGCTCTGTCAAAGCTACTTGAAATCAATATCAACGAGCTTGACATTGGAGAAGGAATCTCTCAGGGTAAAAAAATAAAGATTGTGAACATAGGCATCTCATCTCATATATTATAGGTGGTTTCAGTATCGTCCATAAGGGCTACTACAGAGGGACCAAAGTCGCAATAAAGAAAGTTTTTAATCCTAACATCACTCCTGAATTGATTGCTGATTTCAGCAATGAAATCAAAATGCTTGCGAATCTCCGTCACCCTAATATAGTACAGCTGATGGGAATTTGCACGAAACCCCCAAATCTCTGTATTGTCACCGACCTTCTAGCAAATGGTTCTCTTTTCAATCTCTTGCATCTCACGAAGTAAGCTAATATCTGGAAGTTCCTTCTTAAGAAAACATTATTCACCAATAGGAATGAGATTAAGCCTCAAATGAAGCTCGATATCATGAAACAGGTGGCTTTGGTGTTAAATTTCATGCATTTGTCATCAGTCGCGCATAGAGATATTAAATCACACAATGTCCTGCTTGACGACAAGTTCCAAGTGAAAATTTGCGATTTTGGACTTGCAAGAGAATTCGTAATAATTCTATGGTGAATGATTAATCTCATGTACTCATGTTAGGATAACTTGAACACTGGAACAATGCAATTTAGCGGAACCCCATGCTATATGGCACCAGAACTCTTCCAAAAGAAGGCTTACGATAAAAAAATCGACGTATGGGCCTTTGGAACCTTGCTCTGGGAGGTATTCGCAAGAAAAGTCCCATTTGAAGGACTTGAGCCATCAGATGTGGCTCAGAGGGTTATGAGTCAAGAGGCTCTTGATATGCAATCAGTTCCCAAGAAAATAGCGCAACTCGTTCTTGAGTGTAGAAACATGGATCCTAAGAAACGTCCTGATATGGGTTACATTATTCAGGCATTAGAAAACCTTTAATGATAGCGAAAAAAAAAAAAGTTCGCTTTTTTTTCAAATATATTGTAACAGCATGAGATAAATGATTTATGTGAGTTCATATTACTGCTCCGGATATTTCAAAGCGAAAAGTACCTTAGAATTGAAGGTACATTTATATGAATGACTGTGAACGAAAGTTTCCTCACAATATGAATATGTTTTTGTTAAAGCAAGGATTTACACAGAAGAAAAGCAAAAAAAAAAAATGAAATAAGTTGTTCAATAACTTTCATTGAATGAGAAACAAAAACTGCAAATATGTATGAAAATGTAATTTATAAGTTCAAGGGAAGATATAGGAATCCTTTTGACTGAAATGAAGAGCGAAAATTGGGTAGTGTCAAATCACTCTTCTGTGGTGCAAGTATTGAGGTATCTATAAGTATCTTTGATCTAGTAAAGTTATTTCGGTGAGTACAATCTGTGAGGGAGAAATCGATTGCGGGTGAGGCAGAAGTAGAGAAAAAAATACGTTGACAGCTCAGACCTGACTGGATATATCATGTTGCAGAACAAATTTGAAAATATTGAAGGTATTTCCGAACTTGTTCCTCATTTATCCGTTCTTTAATCATCGCGGACGTATTGAAAAAGCAGAAGATAATACCTTGAAAATTATATTTGTAGCTGATTCTCATCCTCAAATAACAGCATCCCCATGGGCTTTTACATGAACAGATCAGCATTCACGTTCCCTCTCTCAAGATATCATGAGGAGAAGTGTAGTTATTATCTCAACTCCCTCAAATACCTTGCATCATTCAAAAGATACAATATTGATTTTCAGGAATTTGCCTGCCCGCTGCAAATAAAATTATTATAATCCAAAAATTCAAATCTACACTTGAGAAAAGATTTACTCGGCTTTGAATTTTTTGAGATTGTTCCGCGGCTATTGACTCACGGCTCGTTCAAGAGATATTGATTTTAAGAATATATATAAGAATATTGTCAAACCTGCTGTCAAACTACAACGTCGCTGTTCAATTAACTATGACTGGGATTAACTTGAATTTAGTAGAGAATTCTCCTTTAACTTCACTGAATTAAACTATTCTCCTCCTTTCAAAAGTGTTACTTGTCTAAACTT
>ENA-UOUE01001152-UOUE01001152.1-compost-metagenome-genome-assembly--contig:-NODE-1152-length-18025-cov-9.267606_pt1 | contig 18025 bp, 19 predicted proteins | sample MGYA00238146_ERZ747223 | MGnify/ENA primary metagenome ERZ747223 (study PRJEB28781, sample SAMN06268865) | compost metagenome | isolation source: single cell | place: USA: California, Emeryville, Joint...
TTCTCCTAAAGAATTTTGACTACTCTCATCTCCAATAAAACCGTAATTGATGTATGTTTTGATTCTTTGATACAAGGGCCGAAAGCGTGAGTCAGCTGATCTATTACTTTGTTGAGCAACTCCATATGAGACAAAAACATTTAATATTATCCTTGAAATCACCAAATTGTACACCTGCCTTCTTAAATGTAAAAAAGGCAAATAGTTACTTTGAAGAGATAGACATATATGAAGACGATAGTAATATTATAGATCTGGTTTCTCAAATCGTTGCCTTGTGTGAGTGGGGTTTGATGTGTCACATAAACAAATTTTTCCATAGAAACTCGTTTATTTAAATGGGAATTGAAATGGGTAATTTTGTTGCATAATTGTGTGAATTTTCGACCAGGTAGCTTCTGCTTCCAAGAAAATTTTATCCATCATCATCCCACCAATTTGATTCGTTTGATTAAGTTGAACAGAAATAAAACACAGTCATTAGCACCGAAAACAATTAACAATGCAAAATTCTCCGATGAAGAACGGAAAATATAGAGACAAGCAATACAATGACAAACCGCAACGTATCTACAAAGTCGCAGGCGCTCATTCCAAGGGCGATAAGCACAAAGAAAAGGAAAAAGAACCACAACCTAAGATTATTCAAACCAACACTCTTAATGCCAATCATGACAATTGCGAAATCATGATTAAAACTCTCTCTAAGGTCGATTGGGATGCTATGAAGACAGATGAAGCCTACGTGTACTTCAAAGATATCGAGAAGGCTATGAAAAACATCATTATGGTAACATCTAGCTTCAATCTATTCTTCACATTCCTTGCAACGCCACTAGAATGACCCCAAACAAGCTCTTCTTGTTATCTCAGATCTCAGCAGCCTCAAAGTATTCATGTTGAAGATATTAACTGTGCTTATTGAGAGCGGAATCGATTTTGTGAATTCAAAAGAAATTGATAAGAGAATTTGGGCGATTCTTAAATCGCAATTGGAACCCCCAAAATCTAAAGGAGCGAGTCTGTCTCCTGACGACATTAGCAAGATTATTTCCACGAGCGTGGAGTTTATTCAGAGCTTCTATAAGCTAGTCGCGAAGGTAATTTCTAGAAATTGAGACGAACCAAGCTCAAATATTGAAATAAATAGTATTACTCTCTTGAAGAGAGCCCTTTACGAGCAGATTGTTATGAAAGGAAGATCGCTTCAAATTTGATCTCTTATCTTGGAGAACTGACTCACTTAAAGTAGGGATTATTTTGCAGCAAATGGACTAAATTGTGTGGTTTGTTAGAGCAAAGCTTTGCAATCAGAAAAAAGAGCTTCATCAAACGATCATCGCTTATTATTTCAGTGCAGTGTCGATGTATCCATTCGAGGGGAAATATTATATGCTACTTTCCAGTAAAAATTGGAATGTTATCTTCTGCTCAACGTGTTTTAGCCTATTCGAGAGCAAGCGAAGACCCTCTTGGTGCAATTTATTGGGGAATCAGAGCGTATGGAGCTCATTTTCCAAACCAATTCAAAGAAAATCTTCAGAAATACTTGGAAGACGCTCGAACTGCATGCCTGAAGTTGAAAGAAAAAACTGAGTATTCGGAGGTAATGACCGATTGCTTTCAGCTGTGGAGATGTGACGACTATTGATCATTAGATTCAAGAGAAAGACTACTTTAAGCACTTTGCATTTTCTTATTTGAGGTTCTACAACATTATCTTCACCAAAATTGGGGTGGATGAGCTTTATGGAGTGGCATCGGATATGTTCGATTTCCTTCAGAAGCACATGAATTATGTGCGGAAAGACAAGGACATAAGCAAACCTCATGTGGGACTACTACTCGGACAAATTGTTGTGTTGACAGTATTCGCTCTTCATTATACCATTGAAGGTAAAATTGATTTGGATTTATCGAGCGTGACACGTTGAAAATTGTTAGGTTATGACCCTCGCATTGAAATTGAAGGAACGAAACCAAAGAAAACTTTTATGCAGATCGATCAAGACGTGTTGGCCAAAGACACTGTCAAAAATACTTATGGATTGATCTATCACATTCTCGATCTCGTGATTAGCGATCTTTCGGAGGTTTATCTGAATCTCATTGTCCCAGTCATCCTCTACTTGAGTTACAACCACAACATCGCAGACTACATGTTCAAGCTTTACAAGCAGCTAAAGGATAAGTTCGTGTTGTTGCACAGTGAAATTGTGAAAAAAGAAAGCCAACTGCTTGAAGACTCGAAAGAGAATGACCGTGAGGAAATCACTAAATTAGCAGCAGAGTCTTATATCATGAGCGATAAGACTCTCTTGGGATTCGTTCCATTTACCGAATACTATGAGACGATTAAGGATAAAACCATGCGCAATGTTCCAAATGAAAAGGCGTTCCTTGTGCGTCTGAGATCAACAAAAATCATGCTGGAAACTCTGAAATGTACGAGCACAGGTGACAGTGCTTCTGAAGTAAAACATCTTCAAAAACGCAGAAATAACGCATTGATTAGGGTGAAAGTTCCAAAGAAACAAAAGACTTTATGGGAATCATTTCGCTTGATGGTTTCCCTTCATTAGACGCGCATCTGGCTCATGTAAGATAATCCAATCTTTCCCTGTGATGTTAACACTTGAACTTATTGCAGCAAATGGAGAACTTTGGACCTCTGAGCATCGAGACTAAGGAACAGAAAGACAAGACTTTGATCATATTGGATGGACAAAACGTCGCTATCAGACACGGAGATACGCAATTCTCAGCGGAAGGATTACAAATCGCTCTTGATTACTGGATCAAACGAGGTCATCCAGTCCATGCTATGCTACCTGATTATTGCTTCAACAAAGAAGAAGTTGCCAGGAGGAAAGTTATCGCTGTATGTTTAAAATAATCTTGCAAAATGCTAAATTTATTACAACTTTAGCAAAGCACTGGAGATAGCTTGAAGCATATTCCAGACAACGTTGATCTTCTCTTACAGCTCAAAGCCAAGGTACAGTTCTTTCCTCGTCACAGTCATGATAATGAATCATAGGGACTCGCGTTTGGTGTTCCAAACTGGAACTATGACGATTCTTATATCATTGAGTACGCTAAGAATAAGGGAGCATATATCGTGACGAATGATCGCTACAACGACCACATTGAAAAGTATAGCAAGAATGATGGAAATAAGAAGGCCAAATTGAGAAAATGGATCAGAGACAATTGCATCAGGTAAATACACATACCCACAATAGTATTCATCACTTTTTTTGCAACAACAGTTTCACCTTTATCGGGAATGACTTTGTTCCAGATCCTGACTTTATGAACGCCCACATGAAGTAAAGAGTCGGTGAAAGTGTCAAAAGACTCGTTAGTTTACCTCACGACTCTTTTTTATTAAGTCAGTCTCGCTTTAATCGACCTAATCCCAGAAAATATATCACCCCTACGCTATACTCACCCTTCGCTCCTTCAGCATTTATCCCATCTAACACACGTTTCAAATTGTTACCACAGCGTCTTATACCCCTCCGTTTGCACCAAGCTGAGTTTTATGGCCTTCTGTAATCTTGGATTAGAGTCGATATCAAGAACAACTAACTATTAATAATATTGTTGAGCTTCATTGCACAAGCATTATTGTCATTTCAGAGAAAACTATATATATATCTCCATATACCTAAGCTAACAGAACCAACAGTAAATCAGACAAAAATAAATAATATTCTGATGTGACTACCTTGATGATAAAGCATAAAGTCTGCTGACATGCATATATTTCTTGTGTGTTCATGATATTGCGTTGAACTCAGAATATTTCCAAATGTACTTACAATTAAAGATCAAAATTTGTTAAAGATTATGTGAACTTTTTTTTCCTCATACAAAATTTAACGACCAAATTCTATCATAAAAAATATGTTTCGTCCCACAAAGAAATGGTTCAGCTAATCCATGACATGCGAAATGTGTAACATATAGAATGACAGCTATTAAACAGAGAACTTATTCATACTATCGTTTACTTGTTGTGGTGGTACCAATGACCGATACTTTTTTCGTCGTCTGCTTGACATCACCTACTGTCTTGTCTTCAACTGTTGCTTTCCTTATTGGAGGAGACGTATGCGACGTACTAAATGTTCCAGTATGCGCAAAGTTGACTTTTGAAGTCTGAGGTTTGGTCATATCGTCGTTGAAAAACACCGATGCCTTCTTCTTTGGACCAGTTAGAGCATGGAAATTCATTGCTGAAGGATCTTTTCCAGGTCGTTTGCTGCTTTCGGACTTCCATTGTTTAGTAACTTTAAGATCCTTTAGACCGGGCTTTTTATCCTTGACTGGCTCATCAGCGAGATTCTTCACGGGGAACTCTTCAACTCTATATATTAGAAAAAATATGTCAAATTCAGTGAGGACATTCCCAAATTACAATAGTTTTTCGCCCAAATACCACGGGTGTCTTTCGATATCGGCTATTGTATAGCGCTCTTGAGGATCTACTACCAATATTTTTTGAATCAGGTCTTTGACCTCTCTGCTCAATTGCTTTTCTATCGTAGGAGGATACGAAAACTTCCCTTCACAAATCGCTTTTATGATTTCTTTATTGCTATTGCCATTGAACGGAAGCTCTCCGCAGACCATTCCAAACAAAATACAGCCCATAGCCCATATATCAATTGCTGGCGTAACGCTTCTGTCCTTTCCGCTTAGGACTTCTGGTGGCATATACTTGAGAGATCCTGCTTCTTCACTAATATTAGTATTCGTCGCGAGTCCTGCCACTCCGAAGTCAACTATCTGTATGGTTAGTGTAAATAAACCTCAAAATTGACAATTTCAAGTGCTACCTTAATTTTTTTGCCTTCCTTTGACTCAAGAAGTATATTCTCCAATTTGAGATCTCTATGGATCAACCTCTTGCGGTGGCAATAGTTAATAGCATTCAATATCTGCACAAAATATTCTCTTGCTTCTTCCTCAGAAAGAGTTCCTTTATCCTGCACAACTCCCAGAAGTTCTCCGCCTTGCATATACTCCATCACATAGGCCAATTGTGAGTTCCGTAAGCTGAACCATTTGAAAATTCGCACAATATTTTCATGATGTAGCTCTTTCAAGGTTTCCATTTCAGAAAAAATCATGTCAATATCTTGAGTGGTGCCTAATCATGCAAGTATTCAGCAAAAATGCTTCAATGTGATCTTTACCAAATTTGTTAGCGTGAATCAACTTAATCGCGACTTTCTCTTTAGTTTCTCTATGTGTTCCGAGCACTACTTTACCAAACCCGCCTTCTCCAAGAACTTTTTCGATACGGTATTCCGCAAAACTCGAGAACTGATCAAAGTCCTCTCCTGCAAATTCCAATTAAGCTATCTAATAGACGGTTCAGACGAATTACCTTGAGATATATGAAGCGTCTCGCCGTTTTCAATGTAATCGAGTTCTTCGACTGAAATTTCAACACCTTGAACATTGAAGAACCTTAGATTCTTCTTGGATGGAATGCCTAAGTTTGAACAGATCTCTCGGAGGACATCCTCAGGCTTATAGTTCTGTCTCAGTTTCAGCTGAAAGGAAACTGAACTATCGCCATTTTTGTAGACTTTGATCTAGCATTAAAAGTGAGTCTTATACAAGGCCTGAGCTGGAGTTCGTACGATTTTTTCCTTGTTGGAGTGTCCAAACGGGCTACTGTCAGTGTAAATCATTGGTCGGTGTAGTAAAGTTTTTTATTTTAAAGTAATTTGGTTAACAAGGCAATTAAGTCAATTAAAATGCGTTGGCTCTAATTGTGAGCAGAACAGCACAACATACGGTTTTTTCTCAACGAACGACTGCTCAAGAAATAATGCGATTTTGGGAAAAAGTCCAATTAGTATGATGTGGTACAAGATTGTTTATTTGTGAGAGAACAGAAAATTCGATTTTTAATTCAATTTATTAGATCAACAAATAAAAAAAAACCACGTAGAGATCCTATTGAGTGATTATCTCGAGCTATTTTCTAGTTGATACCAATATTTGATTTCATTTGCCTCTAGACTAACCAATGCTGATGGTGGAAAAGTCTTGTTGTGATCCGCATGCCTGGACGCTAGATATTATTCAGCAAGCTCATACAAAGCAAGTGTAGGTTGTGTGTATCGCTTGGGAAGTAAGCGTTTTTCTACCGAGCCGTTTAAGACAGTATGAATTTTAAAGTCTAATCCAAAATTAAAGACATCAAAATAAAGTTTAATCATGGAAAAGGTTCTACAAGGAATAAAATGTGGATTCTGGATCGCAGACTTAGCTGGTGCGGTCGGACTTTGCTATAGTGGTGTAGGAATTATTTTCTTTCTCGACGAAGCTTACTCGGACACTGCAGCCGATGGGAGGAGCACAGCGAACTTCTATGACAAGTTCTGGGCGGTGTACTATGTGTAATGATATGTCGGTTCGATCATAATAAGATTTACATAGAGCCCTTTCATTCCTGCTCTTTCTCTCTCTCTTCGACTTGAAATTCATGAAGATACTTTTTGGTTTCCTCTCGAGACAGATACCCAGAGGGATTTTCATCTGCTTGTAATCATTTCATCCCATCCATTAGCAGCCATAATACTAATTTATTTTAGTTGTGGAACACTCCTACTTTACAGATATGAGCCGTAAGAATAATTGTGCACTGATTCTGATGTCAGCATCTAATCATTTCAGCTTTATTTATGAGATAGGAATTTACCTCATAGTAGTTGGATTTCTCCATGCGGTATTAGGAGTTTTACAGGTAATTCTAAAGCATCTTGAAATTATTGAAAATTTGGCAGTGGGAGCGAAGTGAAGGTGACAATGACCCTGCGAAAAGATATGAGAGTGGACTTACCGATATTACGATTACTCCAGCAATAAAGTCTGAAGACAAAAAGCAAGCCACTTTGGACACAGCTCAAAAGAGAGAGCAAAATGGAAATTCTCTAAATAGTACAATGAATGAGAGTGTGACAAATGATAAACCTAAAGCAACTTTAAAAAGTGACAAACCTCTCGGTCAAATCTGGCTGGAGATAAATTAATAAGCACGATCTATATAAGTTTACTATTCGCTTGAAAAAGTCTTTATAACTACAGAACTCTATATATAATACATTCACGCAAGCTTAACTATGTTGATAAACTGCAGGTTTTTCATATTTTACTTGTTATAATCTTCATTTATAATACTATTGTGAGCATCGAAGCGAGAAAGATGAGTTTTGAAAAAGATTTTAATGGCGGTGCAGAAAAAGGCATTTTTGGATTTAATTGGCCATGATAACTATGTGTTTTAAATTCGAAGCGATTATGTATCTTGGAAGTAGGTTATTTTGATATAATCAAATTAATTTATCTTATTTGAAAAAGAGAGATCCTTTTTAAGGACTCGATTTTCTCATGGGCACAGCTAACTCGGGCCCGTGAGGCGTCCGTGCTGCTATCATGTCATGAAGACCATCTGAAAAAGGTAAAATAGCGTTTTTTTAAAGCTGAGGGAATCTGATGATACCTTTTACACCCATTTCTGAAATCTTATGATTAAGAATACATGCACTACCACACTGAATTCCCAGCATTTCCTCTTCTATTATTTCTTGGAATTTCTCAAGTATTTACCGATATGTACTAGGTGGCAGAAGAACTTATCATCAGCGTGATCACAGAATCCAATTAAAGACTTCTCTTTTATTCCTGATGACAACTCCCAAGAAATCGGATTATCTGTTGCCTCATCCAAGGCAGAGCCACTACAAAGCACGGTCTGACTGGAAATAAAAAGGGATTTACCTTAATGGAAATTTTTGAAAAACTACAAATGTTGAAAAGACATTTCTCACGAAGCTGATGAGAAAACCTATCATTTTTCGAAAATAATTTACATCTTTCAACAATATATATATCATATCATTCACGATATATGACGTTTACATATGATTTTCCCGTAACTAATGTCTATCCAATCTTAGATTGGTCTGCATGCTTTGCAATGCAAATCTCTAAAATAACATCGAAATGACAAATATCGTTCTATCATAAGTCAGTATCTTGTGCTTCTTGCCGAAGATAAGTAGGCACGAGTTGCTAAAATACTCAATGTAAGATACTCATTGGTCCTTCAAATCATAATGATGCAGTCTAAGGAATATAAGATGCATATTTTATATTAAGGAGGAATTCGGTGTAAGTCAGACCTTGAGTGAATAAATTTCTAAAGCCTCAATGTAGACACTAAAGCGCATATTCTATATGCAAATGATTCTTCATGTCGTAAAACATTTTATGTTTGAATTCGTGCTCGAAATGTCATGCAACCTATTCCGAGTCAATTTCATTAAGCGGGGTGGCGCAGTGGAAGCGTGCTGGGCTCATAACTCAGAGGTCGGTGGATCGAAACCACTCTCCGCTAAAATTTTTTAAATATTTTTTCTTTTTTTTTTGTTGCAAACGGAAAGACAAGTAAGTATCAATAACAGCGCCTCCAATCTAAATAAGAGCTTGGGTTTCGAAAAAACGAATCAATGGCTTCCTAGGACACCCAATACAGCATCAAACAAATTTTCAGTTATGTTTCATTTTCGTCCCTCAATCGAATGCGAATGAGAGTTGCAATATTGTATCGAATTTTTGGTTTTTCAAGTCGTTCTCGGTTAAACAGAGAGAAAATCTCCAAGTAACCTCAAACTAACATCACCGTCTCTACTTGTAATGTCATATCCTCGGGAAACCGTGATGAACATTTGAACTTTCAACCAAAAAAATCCTACTGCTTTGAGATGCAGGTGAAGCTTAGTGGAAACACTTTGTATGAGACTCTTTTCAAAAAACTAAATCAACAAGTTTCTCTTACTCAGGCTGAATCATCTTAATAAAGGTCGAATTGCTCTTATCAATGTTAGCGTGAGTCCTGAACTCTCATGAAAAAAACGAGATCATAAGTAAACATTTCACTTACTAGCATCTTCGCTATTTCTTTTACAGCCTGGCTGCTCATTCGTCGGTTATCGTTTGGATGGATATTTGGTTTAATTCTTTGTTAACTGTTGAGTCTCAGGTACTTAATCGTAAAATAAAAATTTTCTCAATAAACACAACAAACGTATAAAAGTATCAACGATTACATAATATAAAAATACAATAATTTTTATATACCTAATCCAAAGGAAACTATCAAACACACTCCTTATTTTTTCAGGCCCTGACTATTAATGAACACGATCAAAGTAGGTTCTCCACTACTGTTTAAACAATCGGATCTCGAAAGTCCCATGAAATTGGATTGCTCTGGTTTTAGTACACCGAAAAATAAAGATAACGGTGCCTCAGATCGTTTCATCCCGAACCGTGTGTGCTCTAACCTCTACGGCCTATTCCTTGCCGAAGGAATGAAAGACGACAAGCCTAAGCCTCAGACTGCTGATAATATTAGAGACGATCAAAACTCTCAAATCTACTCTAACTTACTCCAAACTCATATCCTCGGCCAACAGCCAGTCACTGAAAACCTCATCCAAGCAACACCAGGCGCTCCAGTCCTTCAACCACGCTCCAATAACATCTTCAAGTTCAAATCCGAAAAGAAGAACGCCGATGCAACTCCTCTGTACGATCTACTAACGTCTCCTGCGAGCATGGATACCGAAAACACATACTCACCTTTCTCAAAGACCCCTCATAAGATTAACAAGGCTCCTTACAAGGTACTCGACGCGCCTAACCTTCAAGACGATTTCTATCTGAACCTCCTAGATTGGTCATCCACTAATATCATCTCTGTAGGACTGGAAAACGCTGTTTATATCTGGTCCGCTTGCAATAGCAAAGTAACGAAGCTCTGTGAAGTACCAGAGAGCGAGTCCATCACCTCTGTGTCTTGGAGCCAGCGAGGCAACCATCTGGCAGTTGGAACAAGCACCGGCGAGGTGCAATTGTATGATATCGTCAAGAATAAACTTGTGCGCACGATGCACGGCCACGCAGGCAGAGTCGGCTCGATCGCGTGGAACGGTTATGTAATTGCTAGCGGCTCTCGTGATCGCAACATCTTGGTGCGTGATGTAAGACAAAACGATGATTCTTTCGCTCGGTTCTCCGGCCACAAGCAAGAAATCTGTGGCTTAAAGTGGTCGTTTGATGAGAACTACCTCGCGTCGGGAGGAAACGATAACAAGTTGTTTATTTGGAGCGCGAAACAGCAAGGAGAAGTGACTCGCTTCTCGCAGCATAACGCAGCTGTGAAAGCGCTTGGGTGGTCACCTCACCAGCATAACATCTTGGCCAGCGGTGGAGGCACTGCAGATCGATGCATTCGCTTCTGGAACATGCAAACGCTAACGATGAGCGACTGCATAGATACGGGTTCTCAAGTTTGCAATCTTCTATTTAGCAAGAATGTGAACGAGATCGTGAGCACGCATGGGTATTCTCTCAACCAAATCATTGTTTGGAAGTACCCAACGATGCAAAAGCAGGCGACGCTCACAGGACATACGTATCGTGTGCTGTATCTAGCAATGTCTCCTTGTGGCCAAAACATCGTAACCGGCGCCGGCGATGAAACGCTTAGATTCTGGAACGCGTTCCCAACGAAAAGTAAATCCAATGGGCTCTTTGGTAAAAGCACTCTCCTCCCTTCAAATATGGATTTGCGTTAAACTGTCTTTTAATATTTCAATGATACCTTTGAGTTTTAAAAATTTTTGTTCCCAAAGTAGTTGTTTGCAACAATACTAATATACTAAAACTTGTGTTTTTTTTGCTTCTAGCGGTTTGCTTAACGTTATCAAATGAGTATAATGAAGGCACTAAGAGATTTATTTTTTCATAGAAACAGTAAGAAATTTAATGGTAAATATATTATGTAGCCAAGGTGGGACGAGAGTGAGTGAGAGCAAGAATGGGTGATAAGTACAAGGGTGTGTGTGTGCGTGTACTATTATTTATACATGGGTGCTTTTTATTTTATTTAAAATCAATTGGCCTGTTAAAATATTACCAGAAAAATCGATGTGGGATCTCTAAAAAGTGCGAAGACCGAATAATCGCCTGAATAATGGATCCTCGTTCTTTGTCAAAGTCAAACCCTATCACAGACTTTGCAAAAAATAAATCAAAATATGGAGAGAGCAGTCCTGCTCAAATCATTCAGAAAGCTCGCAGCGAACTCGCGAACAGCAATAAATATCTTTCGCAATATACTTCAAAACCAAAACTAATCAAGCGTATTGCACGATTTCCTCATATTCTCCTTTATCCTGCACCATAGGAGAAAATTTAACACCAGTTATCAACACAAGAAGTGAAAAAGATGATCCTAATGCAAATCGATCACAGAGTAAATTAGTCTTCTTAGAATTTCTTTGCAATCTTTGAGTCTCTCGCATATTTTTTTCATTTGCTGAGGAAGCTCTCTAATTGATAATCACGATGATTAGGTGCAAACGATTCGATTACAGGAGGACAAGCTATATTAGCTGAGTTTCAAGCGCTCGGCGCCGAGGCTCGGAGACGACTCGCTATGAATCTCGCAGTAGACACTAGGAACATGCAGCAAGAGAATAGAATAGAGCGATTGTCAATAGAACCGCCGATTTCTCAAAGCGCAACGATTCGATCGCCCAGGGTTTTCATTATAAAGCAACATAAAAAAACACCTTCGCAAGAATACAGCGCAGGTCTCAAACGAACATCCATTGAAAATGAGTCTCAAAGTCAAAGAGCATCGTTAACAAGCAATGAGAATAAATCCAGAAAAACATCAATTGTTTCCAATGATGGCGGAAATAAACCTTCTATAAACTGTGATCAACCGCAGTCACAGACAACCTTGCCGAAAGGGGATGACGCCGGACTGATGCAGATAAGTCAACAAAGAATTTTTGATAGTATCGAAGAGAACAAATCGGAAAAATCGAACTCAGGATCTCCATTGTCGGGGAAAAAGAGAGCGATGGGTTTTCGAGATACAGATGATGATGACAATGGCACAAGGGGCGGCAATTATATCAATTTGAATAAAACACGTGAAATGACGCGGAGTGAGTTACTCGATGATGAAAGAGATCAGTCTCTCAAAATTTTTTCTTCCTTGGATTTCGGAGATACAGAAATTAAGATTGGCGATCAAATCGGTGAAGGTGACCTTCAACCATGGATGAAAAGTTGAGTTCATCTTGTTTTCTTTTGCAATAGGTGCTTATGGAGTGGTGTACAAGGCTCTCAATGTGGAGACAGGAAAATTTATCGCGGTCAAGCACATCAAGCTTGCTCGTGTGGGCACTGATCCATCCGAGCATCTAGCAAACTTGAGTAAGAGAAGAATGATGAGTATGGGCAGATGACTCTTTTTATAGGCAGAGAAATCGAGGTGTATCAAAAACTGGAGCATGAGCATATAGTTAGATATCTTGGTTACAAGCAGTTGGGTGATAATGTATTCATAAACATGGAGTACATGCCTGGAGGTTCTGTGTCGGCGATGTTGAAACAATATGGAGCTTTTGAAGAAAAAGTGATTAAGAAATTTACGCGGCAAGTGCTCCAAGGGTTAATTTATCTTCATGATCAAGGAGTGGTGCATCGAGATATTAAGGTAACTGGCAGAAGTATATCAAATTTTAACACATGTATCGTTGTCTCAGGGTGGAAATATTCTCTCTGACGGAGCCGGTAACGTAAAACTAGCTGATTTTGGAGCTTCGAAACACATCGAAGCCATGCCTCTTGCGAATTTGGCGAGCTCAGAAATATGCAATTCCATCAAAGGGTAGCTCACCGCCTCTACCTGAAATATTACTCATCACTGCTTATTTCTTACTTAGGAGTCTTTTTTGGATGGCTCCAGAACTATTCCAAAACGAGAAACACGGACGAAAAATTGATATTTGGAGTCTTGGATGTACAATCATCGAGATGGCGACTGCCTTCCATCCTTGGTAGTTCCTTTAGTGAGGACATCTTACCTATTTTTTTTTTAAACTATAAGGCCAACTTGCAAGAGCTATCCCGAGCTCGCAATCGCCATCATGACTCAGAAATGTCCTCCTATTCCAGAACATCTTTCGGATACAGCAAAGGACTTCATCAGATACTGCTGCCAGTTTGACAAAAAGATCCGCCCTTCTGCCAAAGACCTGTGGAAGCATCCTTTCCTTGCTGAGGCAAAATAAGATGCTCCAACTATGTGCGCATCAAATTAATTGATATCTATCTAGTTTATAATTCAATTCGAAGAAGATGTAATTTTTTCAATCTCTCAACCGGAAACGCCATGCCTATTACTGCGTTTTTTTATTTATTCGTCTCCAGAGCTGTGTTATGACACCATTTGACTAGTTATTTGCCAGTATGATTTTTATTCACGAGTTGCGAGGTGAAGGAATTAATTTGGCGTTGGCTAGCTTTCCTTCTCTATTTTTGGATCGTAAACCTTTATTTTTTCTATGCTTCACATTTTTTACAGCAAGGGTCTGAGCAAATGTACATACATTAGAAATAAACGCCCTGTTTTATTCATTTAATTTTGCATATATTCAGCGCATGCTGAGGTCATTGAGAAGAGTGTGCCCTAAACTAATTTACTCTAGAGGAGGACGCTTGTTATGCACAATCTGAAATTTTTTAATTCAGAAGATTTCATTCAGAGACGCTGATCTGAAGTTTAATAGTAACACAGATAAAACGTTCGATTCAAAAAAACTGGAATCGAAATAGATTTGAGAATTAGACGAGATTAATCTTTGCTGGCAAGGGCATTAAGATGTTTTTCGATCTCTTCTGGGGTTAACTTTCTGAACTTGTTCTCCTTGCGAGACACAATACCAATTTCGAGATCGGTTGACTTGAAGTCAGTTGATAAGACCTGCCGAATAATATGAGGTCAAACAAAAATTCTAATTAGAACAATTATTACGTTTTGTAGAGTGCTAATAGCGAGTTCGATAGTCTCGTTGTCGCTGTAAGTCAAATGCAAATCTTCCTTCTTCTTGAATTGCTTGGCGAGATAGTTTGAAGCTTCAACTTCCTTGACTCCAGCAGTGCAAGCCTAAGAAAAATTTATATTTCTTAGAATATGTAAAATTCACTGGATTATTACTTTGTAGCCGAGGTAATGTCCACTAGGATCGATTTTGAAGATCTGAGGGCCTTTCTCGTCGTCAATTGAAACAAGCATGGTTTCAACTCCCAAAGGTCTCATGAACATCTTTTGAGTGTACATCTGAGCCAAATCAGCCCACCGTTGAGACAGCACATCAATTGGCACAGTGTGGCCTATAAGACAAAAAAGCATGTATAAGACTCTTAAAGCACATTAATTAGTTACCATTCTCAAATTTATAGTCAGCAGCCTCCATTCTGAGTCTGGAAATGATTGCTTTTGCGTCCGCTGAAGAAAACATGTCAGAATTCAGTTGTTCAGTGCTTCTGCTTACGAGTTATTCCCGTGGTAATCGCTCCGATGGTATCAGTAATGTTGTAGATGTTGCTCACTGAGCTTGGATCAATTAACCGGTCCTGAGTTCAGACAAGCACAAAGTTAGCCTACACCGAGCAACTCGCTTATATTTACAGTGACTTTCTTCTCTGTGCAAACGACCGCAATATCTTTTCCCTTAGTAGCTACTGAAGTCAATCCCGATGTTTTTACAGCCTTGAAAGCATATTCTGTTCAGACAACCCGTTACAACAAAGTCTCAAAACTATTCATTACCAACTTGGAACAGTTTTCCTTCAGGGGAGAAAACAGTAATTTGGTATTCGTGTCCACCGCCACCTCTGCTCATTTTGTTGAAGGGATATCTAAATCTTGTTTAATAATTTTCTTTAATTATTTCCGAAGTGCTTTGCACTTGCAGTATTAGAAAAAATTTCGTACAAAAGTTCCAAAATTTCAAAATATATATATAAAGATTCAAAACACGCAAAATGCAAGCAAACCCTAAAATCGCCGAAGTCAAAGACGTTACAAGAATTGAGAGAATCGGAGCCCACTCTCACATTAGAGGACTGGGTGTCGATGACTCTTTGGAGCCAAGAGCAAAGTCACAAGGTATGGTCGGCCAATTAGACGCAAGAAGAGCCGCTGGAATTATCTTAAACATGATTCGAGAGGGAAAGATCGCCGGTCGTGCGATCCTCATTGCTGGTCAGCCTGGAACTGGTAAAACCGCAATTGCCATGGGTATCGCAAAGGCCCTCGGTGAAGAAACCCCATTCACCATGCTGGCTGGATCTGAAATCTTCTCATTGGAGATGAGTAAGACCGAAGCGCTTACTCAAGCGTTTAGAAGATCGATCGGCGTGAGAATTAAGGAAGAAGCTGAAATCATTGAAGGAGAGGTAATATATTAATCGTGATGGAATCAGAAATTTGGTCTGACCTGTGTAATTGTTATAGGTTGTCGAAATTGAGATCGAGAAGTCAACAAGTATGATTTCGAGATGGTGTATCAGCAAATAATATTTGTGTAATTTATTATAGACAGCGGAGCTAAGACTGGAAAAATCACATTGAAAACTACTGAAATGGAAACTATTTATGACCTCGGCAGCAAGATGATCGAAGCGATTCAGAAGGAGAAGATCGTGGCTGGAGACGTCATTACGATTGATAAAGTGAAATGATTTCAAAAACTGACCTTTAAAGCGAATTTGCAACCGTTTCAATTTAGGCTTCTGGAAAAATTTCAAAATTGGGTCGCTCTTTTGCCCGCGCTTCTGACTACGATGCCATGGGTCCTCAGACCAGATTCGTGCAATGTCCTGAAGGTGAATTGCAGAAGAGAAAGGAAGTCGTGCACACCGTCACTCTGCACGAAATTGATGTTATCAACAGTCGCACCCAAGGATTCTTGGCACTTTTCTCAGGAGATACTGGAGAAATTAAACAAGAAGTCAGAGACCAAATCGACCAAAAGGTATGTTGAGTTGTGTGCTCTCAGCGCTTAATGGAGATGTAGGTTGCTGAATGGAGAGAAGAAGGCAAAGCTGATATTGTGCCTGGAGTTTTATTCATCGACGAAGTTCACATGTTGGACATCGAGTGTTTCTCATTCCTGAATCGTGCGCTTGAAACTGAAAACGCCCCTATTGTTATTGTTGCCACTAATAGAGGTATCACCACCATCAGAGGCACAAATTACAAGAGGTATAATATTTACACCTGGTATCATTTTGGCTAAATCCTTCGCCTTCGCAGCCCTCATGGTATTCCTCTTGATCTCTTGGACAGACTGCTGATTATTACCACTAATCCGTACAGCGAAGACGAACTTAGACAGATCTTGGATATCAGGTTAGATAACTATTAGAGAATTCAGTATTCTCATTATCTTTATACTAGATGTGAAGAAGAGGACGTTGAAATGACTGAGGATGCCAAAGACCTCTTGACGAAGATAGGTAATGAGTTGGTTTTTTTGAGCTCGCACTAAGAAATATCTTGCAGGAACCGAAACATCATTGCGTTATGCAATTCAGCTGATTACCGCTGCTTCCCTTGTTGCTGCCAAAAGAAAATCCGAAGAAGTGGACATCCAAGATATTAGAAAAGTCTACGGAATGTTTGTTGACGTGAAGAGATCAACACAGTTCTTGATAGAACATCAACAGGAATATATGTTTAGCGAGAACAGCAAGAATGATATTCAAATGAGACCTGAATAAATAGTATCCAGCTTATATCAGTTATGTGTATGATACGTTTCTGGATTTTGAAGCAGAATTTTCTTCGCTACAAGCGCTGTTAAAAAAAAGAGAGAAATAATTCAGAGAATTACTAATTCCCTTTATTTTATGGTTTTCACGTAGTCAGCTTCTAATAAATATTGACTAATTTATTCACGTTAGCGAATTCATTATATAAATATCCTTTGACAAAAATTTATTAGGTAACCTAAAAGCATTATTCTTGCATTTTGAAGCTTTTTCGAGCCAGTCCTGCATATTTCTTTGTCAATAACGGTTTATTCTGGTTTGCGCTGAGAGCTTCGAGCTGTTGAGCATTTGAGCCAAATGTAACAGCTTTATTTTTCTTCTATTAATGGGTTAGAATTATACAATGGCTGTTTAAGTTTACTTGGTTCGAATTAGTAGAAACTAACATCATGGGGTCACTTTCTTCTTTAATAGGTGTGAGCTTTGCCTCATTGAGCTGGTTTTGGGACGTCTATTAGATAATATAAGATTTATGAGGGAAATTATTGTATACTGGAGGAGATGCGTCTTCTACTTCCATACCCAATAAAATAGCGAGTCGATTCAACAGACCGAATTTAAGAATCAGCTTTTTAAAATGTGCGAAATCGTAGACTGCGCCTTGCTCTTCTAACGCTCCGATAATTTCAGATATCGCTTCAAGAACTTCTGCTCCCAGCTTAGACATATCAACGGCATCTTTTGAGATAAAACCATCTTTATCTGAATCAAGCGAATCAAAGACAGCTCTCAACACTTTATCGCCTGCCGTCGATTGGTTGCTAGTCTTGGTGTTTGCACCTTTGGTTTGTCTCATGATAGACGCTTTCAACGTTTTTTTTGCAGTTGGAGTTATGATTTTGTTATACTCATCTTCATCAACCTCAACGACTTCCTCAACAAAAGCCTTAGGCTCCTTGCGCTCAGCGATTTCATAATATCTGTTTTGCTTGTTAATTGAAGGTTGATAAAGCCTCTGACCTGTTTTCGGATCGATCTCATCGTCTAAGCGGTAAGGTGAACTCGACCTTTCCCTCCACTGAGACATTCTATAAAGCTGCTCATGGACAGTGTTATCGCTGTCGATGGCTTGCTGGTTTTTGCGGCTGAGCTCACGTGATTTCTTGTTAATTTCTGGAGTGAAGCTATGTTCCTTTCTTGCGATTTCCTCTGCTTGCGCACGTTTCAAGTCCCTCTTTCTCCCATCTTCATAGAGACGAGAATGCGTCTTGCTAGATACTGTTGAAAGCTCAGTGCTCCTTTGAACTGAATCCATTGTATTATTGAATAAACTTCTTTCGAAATCGCCTTTGTT
>ENA-UOUE01001153-UOUE01001153.1-compost-metagenome-genome-assembly--contig:-NODE-1153-length-18009-cov-35.686594_pt1 | contig 18009 bp, 12 predicted proteins | sample MGYA00238146_ERZ747223 | MGnify/ENA primary metagenome ERZ747223 (study PRJEB28781, sample SAMN06268865) | compost metagenome | isolation source: single cell | place: USA: California, Emeryville, Joint...
AAGCATCACGATGAGAAGAACTTAACAGATACTAAGAAGAATGAAACAGAGAGGAAATTGGCTGATGCGAAGAAAGACGAAAAGAAGCATCACGATGAGAAGAACTTAACAGATACTAAGAAGAATGAAACAGAGAGGAAATTGGCTGATGCGAAGAAAGAAGCCAAAAAAGAGGATCTGAAGAAGAACTTAACAGATACTAAGAAGAACGAAACCGAGAGGAAATTAGATGATGCGAAGAAAGACATTATGGCGAAGGATGAGAAAAAAGATGAAAAGAAGAAGAACGAAACTGTCGCAGCCGACAAGAAGAAGAGACTTCGCTTCTAATTGAGTTAATCTTTACTTGAATATTTGTGAATTATAATTATTCCTGATAATTTACTCGATTAAATATATCTGCTCGAATCTATATTAATTAGAGAAGTTATTGCATATTATTCTCTTCCCCAGAAGCTGCATATATATCGCTCAACAATAATAAGAATGCAAACTCTTTTTTTGTTTTTCCTCCCCATCATTCACCATTGAAATCAAACTATAAGTAACTATTATTTCTTCTTGATGCTTGCTATTTCTATAAATGAGATTCTGACCATTATCCTTTTTCATTTCGTCGTCTTTCATGCCACTCTTGTTAAATTTTCACTCATTCACAGCGGCTGCGGCCTTGGTTGAGCTAGGTTTAATTCGCATCATGCTGTTATTGCAAATAGCGTCAATATAGCATGGGATGAAATGCTATTCAACTTACTAATCTGGGAATTCCGCCACTATCCTCGTTGGAGCGATTTCATTTCTTCATTAAATTTAGTATGGAAATTTATTTACTTCGTCACTTATTAAATTGCTTATGTTATGATCAGGCATGTAGAACTCAAACGAGAGAGTCGAGTTAAGTGCGATCATACTACTGCGAAAATTTCCACAGAAAAAAGTGCCGTGATGTTGTTGCTGAGTCTATTATGAATTAGTCCTCCTAAAAGAGAGCATTATCATCTTCACGTTGAAAATACGAGTGCAAAAAAACCAATGGAGTTACGAATCATTGTTTGATAAAAATATTAAAGTCAGTATGGCAAACAAAGAAATGATATCAGAGAGGGAAAAGATAATGAAACTCTTGCGATTCTTCTCATTGTGAAAGAGTAACACTTTTGACAAAGTATGAGAGTGTTCTTGAGATTCAAAGAAGAATTTCGTTGAAATGAGAATGGAAATCAGTAAATTGAATGTATTGATCTGTTAATCTTGAATTTCCATTGAAATAAAATATTGGAATCCTGTTTTGGTTAGACATGAATTAAATTTGGAATGCATGCATTGAGAGCATTACTTTATGATATTATATATTTTGTATTCACTAATTAAAGGCCTTACTGAATCAGTTAAAATTGATCAATGATTGGAAAATTGAGAGAGGCTTGTAAGTTGTAAGTCAACATCTTCTTAGTCATTATCATGGCAAGTCTGTCTATTCATGGGTTACTTCCATGAATAGATGTCTGTGATATGGAAGCCTGATTTCTTATGCATCAGTAAAGTATAGTTACTGTTTATTGAATGCTGATCAGGCAAGGTTTGAATACTTCTGCGCCGTACAGTAAAACTTGTCTCAATTTAAACAGGAGAGTGGATTAAATAATAAAAAATTGAAATCAATATCCAACATAAAGAAAACTCAAAAGACCTGAGAGAGAGACATAGCTGTGATTCTAATGAAATACACACTTATTTCCATTACATTGACTCTGCTATGTATGTTAGAATGTTTGTTTAAAGAAGTTAATTGTTAGTAGGTATGAGTGCTTTTGCAGAGAAAAACATCACTGATATGAAAAGCGATACTGATAAGAGGAACCTGGAGGAAAGAAAAGAAGAAAAAAATATCACTGAGATAAAGAATGTCACTAATGAAGAAAAAAAATTGGAGGATGATGATGTTGAGCGGAAGCTAAATGAAGAGGAGAGAAATCTTGATGGTGGTGACGATGACGATAATGAGAGATTTCTCGACGATGATAATGACGATGAATGGGCAAGGAATCTCGATAGCGATTATGATGATGATCAAGCAAGAGAACTTGACGATGATGATTATTTTAACGATGACAATGATGAGGAGAACAACGAAGAGAGAGACTTCGACGATGATGATGACGATGGGTGGGCAAGAAATCTCGGTGGTGATTACGATGACGACGATCAATTGAGAGATTTTGACGATGAAGATGATGATAAAGAGAGAAATTTTGACAGCGATGATGATAACCAAGCAACGAAATTAGACGATACTGCAATATTGAATCAAAATGTGAAGTTCAAGAATAAGGAGACTTCGGTTCTAATTGATTCGTTTTAGTGACAAAAATCTGAGATCGCTCTAATAGCTCTATTATGAAGAAGTTTTAACTTTAATGATTTACTCGTTTGAACATTACTACTGGATTCCTAATTTTATTAAGAGATTTAATTCATATTCTATTCTTTGGGATGATATGCCGCTGATTACATCTTTTTTCCAAACTCTTTTTTTTGAGAGAGATTCGGCAATGATATCTTCAATGAATCTTCTTCATAGTACATATTTTGATATCGAGCTTTTAATAACTTAAAAACTTGAAATGGAAGAAATAACAATGTTTTCTTCTTCCTTACCTTCTTTCTCTTTGTAAATTGTAAGTGCTTCTTTAAAATATGAAGCTGTGTCATCATACTTAATAATATTCAATGACTTCAAGCTAATAATCATAATTTCCATGAGAAATATTGCAGTTGAAGAGAAGTCATTCATGGAGACCGACGAGAATAATGCCGGTAGATATTCCTAAGATCTCATCAAAACAAAAACAAAAACAAAAAAACAAAAAAGGAAGCTGATTTGTTGCTTTCAGTCGTTCACTTAATTATCTCTTATAACAGAAGAAAAAAAAAATTCAGAATTTTAATCGTTTTACAAAACGAAAACAAACCTTTTTACACATTATCAGCAGAGTCAAGAGAAATTTTGATCTTGTAATTACTTTTCAAATCCATCAAAAAAGGTATTAGACTAGGATCCATGAAGATTAGAGCAGTCATCCTCTTAGTTGCTCTCATTTTTATGGTAAAACTGGTTCAATTATCGCTTATTAATGATTATCTTTGCGCAAGATCACTGTTAATGGAAAAACCAAACTCAAAAAACTGACTAGCTTCAGCGGAGTGGATTCAAAACAGCATCAACTTAGCACCTCTGTAAAACTACCTCAAGATAATACAGCTGGAAAAGATAGTTCTACCATAGCTGCAGGGACCACTAAAACTACTTCGAAAATAAACCCACTTGATGCCACACCAAAAACAGACGTAGCCGATCATCATTATTGGGATAATATCAATGTATATGCCAAAACTCGAAGCTCTTCCATCCTGACTGAAGACTAAATTATTCCAGAGTCTCGAAAATGTTCTTCAAATTGTTTTAGAGTCCAGTGAATGAGTTGTCTCTTCCATATCAGGCAGAAAGCGATCCATACTTTTTTAAGTATATGCTTTTGCCAGTCCAGTCTACACGATTTGTAAAATTTCTAGCAATGTTTTCACCTTGACACGAGGGATCTGAATGTCTTTATTTATATTGCCCCGAATCGGAAGCGATCTTTGTTAAATGTTCTTCATATTCTCTTTTGATAGATAAATTTGAGAGAGCTAGTTGATCGTAACACGCAATACAAGCAAACATTTTTGGGTAAATTGTTTGTGGTGCCATGAATTTGATATTTAGTAAGCAGACTCCATCTTGGTTGAATAGGAGACTAAGGAATACAATTTGTTGAGTGAAACTATAAACAATTGCATTTAGCAACTGACTTTCTCTCCTAAATTGAATGAACAAAGACAAGAGATTCGTTAGGTAAAGTCTCTCTGATTAATAACGAGTGGATATAACGAATTTTTTTTTTTGAATAATTTTTTTATTTCAGATTGCTGGCTAATTGCTTTTTTGTCTTTTGCAAAACATGTGAATTTTGCTTGGGACTTACCCTGAATAATCAATTATAACTCTAACGATTTGAGTCAATGTATATATTGATAGGTTAGCTGTGCATAAAGTTAAGGAACAGTTACCTCTCTTTTTTTCATTTTTCAATTCTGAAGGTGTACACTCTTTTGGAAAACCTACATCATTTGTTTTCATGAGAGGTAGTGGATGGATTATTCTTAGGGTAATCGAATTCATAATGAAGTTTTTTTTCCAAATTTGAAATCTTTAGGAAATTGGAAAACGTACAATGACCAAAGCAATCCCTTCATGCAAACTCTACGAGGAAAATAGTCCTATTAACACTCCTCGAAGCAAGGGGTGATTCTAGTGTGTTCGAAGTAGCTGAGAAGGGATCATCGAAATAAGTTGTCTTCAGCCGTTGGCTGAAACGACTTTCATTGTTTAGAACTCTAATGAGAGTTCGATTAATCTGAAAATAAAGTGCTTTTTTCGATTTTATCAAACGATTTAAATTTCTTACACTCTAAGAAAATAGAAACTCCAATTCTTCGGTTTCTCTGCAGAGAAGGATACAATTTATCCATGATTAAGTCATTACCTGCGCGAATGACGAGGAAAAACAGCAGAAAAAATTTCAAAATGTTGTTTACTAACTAAAACAATGAGGAGTTTAAAAAATCCGATAGTTTGTTCGTTTTGGAAAACGGTAGTTTTTTTGTCGGATCGATTATAAATAGTGCTGTGAAAGTTGTTTAATAATTCCAAGCTTAAAAAGTCAAAACACATCAGATAGTCATGAAGATCAGAACAACCCTTGTTTTGTTGGCCCTCTTTTTCGTGGTACTTTCGATCCTTTCTTCTTTGAACTTATATTTCTTTGAAGGCCTTCACCTACGGAAGAATTTTGAGATCCTCTCAAGTGGGTAACGTCCTTGCAGCTCAAGCCACAACCAACACCACCACCACGACAAACACAACTAACGCTACCAACGCTACCAACGCAACCAACACAACCAACACAACCAACGGAACTAACGGAACTAACGGAACAAACACTACTCCTTCAATCAATATTACCACCACAAACACAAGCACTGGAAGAGGAGTTGCTCCATTACCAGAGAATTACTCATTGACCGCCCCTTTCAATGGCACCCAAAACATTACCGGAAACCCACAAGTCTATCGTAAATTGAAGAGATTCTAGAACCTCCTGGGAAAGCAGTGAGTTTCAGACTCTCATGAAAGAATAAAGCTCTAAAATTTTATTATTCCTTTATATAATTGTTCATCCGAATATGGTCAAATAGCTTGTTGTTGTAAACGGATATAAAGGAAGTTTACATTGTCTTTATTCTTTAATATGAGAGCGTATTTCTATTACCACAAATCCTGTTCACTAAGGTCTAGCTGATAATTTTGCTACCCTACCACCATTAGATAGATTTTGATATACAGCTAAGAGTGTTTGTCGAGCGAACTTTACAAATTCAGTCACTCGAACAGCTTCAAGACTAATGGATAAAGATCTGTGAATTGAATACTTTATTCTCAGGCTGTATAGAGATACTCATATTAGTGTCCAAACCACACATCATGAAAGTGGTTCTGTGCGAATTACGAAGAAGCGTGTGCATTCAATAAGACAGGCAGGTTGATTCCGTTTGGTTGTTACTATTGCATTCAAAGGATTTTATCATAGCGAATGTTCGGAAAGTATTGTCACATGGATCGCATGGATGACAACCAGTACTAGCAGCACATATCGAATACAGCAATAGCTGATGAAAATACTGCATCGAGTGCACAGTGGTAGTTTAATCTGAAATAATATATATATCGTCGAGGTTTTTTTGTTAAAAAAATGATGGAAGGTATCGTCACAGAGCTCGGCGAGAGGCTCATCCACCGACAAAGCAGGCCCCCACAAATTCGACCATTAGGAGTCAAAAAACATTACACATTCACGCCAATGACTCCGATTAACGAAATGAACTACCCTGATTTCATGATCTCAGTGGATGATATCCTAAATCACATTGGATTCGGCAGATATCAAATGATAAGCATCCTTGTGATTGGATTAATGCTAATAAACGACGGAACAGAGATAATAGTGCTTTCTTTTCTCGTGTCAGTGCTAAAAAATGATTGGAATTTAGACATTTCCACAGTATCTCTCTTCAGTAGTGCCGTGTTTGGTGGTGTATTTATCGGCTCGGCTCTAAGTGAAAAGTTGGCAGATAGATATGGCAGGCTTCGAATGTTGGCTGGTGTCGAACTGTTAATTTACCTCACTGGGATAGCATCTGCTAACGCTAAGGATATCGTCCTGTTGACATTGATCAGAGGAATTTATGGTTTTCTCTTAGGGTTGCGATTTCCAACTTGTTTTCAGTATATTAATGAGGTGACTCCGCTACAAGTGAGACTAAAGACCGTCCTGTTGGCAGGAGGTTTCATCACTCTCGGAAAAATATTTGCAGCTGTCGTTGCGGATCTCACGCTCGTGGATATGGAATCTGGTGATTGGCAAAAGATGCTTTTTTGGCTGGTCCAACCATCAATTGTGGCTCTGACGCTGCTAGCCATTTTTTTGAAAGAATCGCCTTATTATCATATCATAGTGAAAAAAGATCTGGATGAAGGGTTGTATCTACTAAAGAGCATGTGGAGGTTCAACCATGCAAATGCCACCGCACCACAGGACTATTCTAATCTTTTCTCAGCGAAAAATAATAGGGCTCCAAAATTGGGCGGATAGTACATACGCAAAGAAAAATGTAGAGAAAATAACGAATATCGCCAACTATATTAAGGAGCAATTCAAAACTTTGCATCTCAGCATTTGGGTGACTTGGTTCATGCTGCCAGCAATAAACTATGGAATTCTCTTCACGCTGCCGACAGTATTAACGAATTTTAATCACATCCATGTCGAGCATGAACTGTTAAAGGTTATTGTTGTTGTTTTAGCTGAAGTCCCTTCAGTGCTGGTCGCAAACTACTTAATTGATAAAAGGATGGTGGGAGCCAAACAAATGACCGTATTTGGGATGGTAGGGACAACGTTATCCTTCATTGCTATGCTTTTGTTCGTTGAGGAGCTCATCATTTTCGGACTGGCCTCGGCTAGATTTTTCCTCAATATCTGCTTTCAGGCGGCTCTTTCTCATAATTCTCAGCTCTATTCTTTGAGTACAGGCGGTCCTAGCACGAAACTTTTGTTTGGATGGAAAAGACTCGCAATTGTTTTAGTACCATGGATTACAAAGTTTCTGCTGGCTAGCAGTGTTGGTACGTTGTTTGCAGGCTATTTAATTCTTTCAATTATTGTCTTGATAAGCGCTCTTTGCATGCCTCAAACTTTAAGAGCGCAAGAGCTTGAATATACAGAGATGAAAGTGATGAAAAGCGTACCAGATCTCGATATGCTAGACTCTGAAGATATATGAATGTGGGTAGGAGTCTATCTCATAAATGAGAAATAATGTGGAAATGAAAATATTTGTAATATGCTCATTACTTGTTGTTATGAATAATAATATAATAAATATATGGCAGGTTAGGATTATAATTGCTTTTTATTTCAAAAAGCTGGGGTTTACCTCTCATGCTATAAGACCAACTTTAGCACTTTAATGCCAAAGAGCACATTCAAGTCACACACAAGCATACAATACAAAAAAAACAAAACATGCAAATCCTTGAAATTGCATAGTTTAGATTTTAGATTTTTTATAAGCAAGATTTCTGTAACAATGAGGATACGCTCTGTATGCAAATAAAATCTGTTTATGTGTTATTTACTATTTGATTTTGTAAATTGTTGTTGACTGGTATGCGTGCCTATTTTATGTAACTCATAGCAACGTCGATTCCTTTGGCACAGTTTTATTAACCTACAAACTAAACCTTTTTGATGAATGAATAGTAAAGAGATCATTCCGTTCTATTTCGCTTTCTTCTTCTCTGCCTGGAATTTTTCCCTCAGTTTCCTGTCACCTCTTTGAATGTTTTCCAAATTATTTTTCTCGGTTTGAGCCTTTACGATCTCACCTATTTTACAAAATTTCATTAGATGATGACTTATTTGAAATTTGGTTACCTTCTCGAAGGTGGAGAATATCAAGTCGTCTGTAAGAGTCTGAATCAAGAGGAGTTTTTTCAATGTTAAACTAAGAAATGAAGCATCAAGTCAGAATAGTGCCAAGCGGTCATTATTACCTTGAATGGGTGAACATATCTCTGGTCAAAATAACGATTTCCATCTATTTCGAGCCATCCTAAATATGTTCCGTTCACCTTCGAAACCACCTTATTGTCAACTTTGATTTCACCAGAGTAATAATCGTTCAGGCTGTTGGAGAAGCCAAGTCAATAGTAAAGGGGAAAAAACCATAAGAAATTACCAGCCCTTCGTCTTGCCGATGATAATTTTAGCACTAATTTTGTTATTTTTGTCAAGGAACTCCATTCCACCGGTCGAATTATAGACGCATTTTCCGAGGAAAGTTCCACTATACTCATCCTAATTCAAATGATTCAAATATTGTTTGAGGAAGTTGAATTTACATTCGCAGTTGTAGCAATGATTTCTTGCTTTGTGTCATTGAAAATGAATTTTCTCCAGCCTTTGGCATTTAACTAAATTGTTTTAAAGAATGGCCCAAGAAACGAGAATTACAGTGAGAGAGTTCATACCCGCACTTGGAGTGCAACTGTATGGTCCATACGCAGTGTAAGATGAATTCGGTCCATCAATATAAAGATAGCTGATTGGAGGATGATGAGAGATTTGCTCTAGATAAACTTTTGTTCCGTCATTATAATGACCCTGCATAGTTTCTCCCAATATTGGATTAAGCTAATACGAAGAAATGAATGACGATGGGACTCCAAAGAAAAAGCTCTTACCGGTTTGCCAAATATTTCCAAGTAGCAGTGATAGCTAATGCAAGCCGCCATCACATACTTAAATCGTTGCAATGGATCATCACAGTGCGATGCCAAATTCAAATACAATGGATACATGCAAGCTATGGTTAAAAAAGTGTAAATTATTCCAGGAAAAAGGGTTGAAATTTACTTGAAATGATGCATTTCTCTAAGAATGACTCTCCAACCATCGCCTTGATTGGGAAGGAGATTGTCGTAAGGTTGAAGCTTCCAGAAAGAATTTTTCTGCCAACTTGAGCGATGATTTCTGTAGCGATGCTTCGGAACTTTTTAACCAGAGAATCGCAAGCTGCAACGCCTCCTTTCGCATAAGCATGCGCGCTTCTCACGTTTTCATGGTTATCAATGAATTTAAATCCTGCAACATAAGCATAGAGTTCGCGCCCCTTCAAATTGTTTCTTTTGAAATTAAATCTGACCTCTTCTGGCACAACGGCGTTTTTATCAATGGTATCTGGACGGACAAGCGGAACTTCGCGTGGTTTGTACACTTCCTTGCTGATTTCTTCGAACCAGAGCTTTAGGTCTTCTTCTTTAATGATCAATCCATCTGTGTTGACGGTGATATCAGATTGTTCAGTAGCTGTGGAGTCGATTGCTATTTCTTGAGTCTTTGTCTCCTCTGACTGTGGATCTTGGGCCGAGGGATCCTCACCCTTGTTTAAGGACTCTTCTTCGTTGGTGGAAGGTTCTTCACCTTTGATCAAAGGATCTTGGAGTCTATTGCAGGTAGTTATAATTGAGAAAGGGAAACGTTGCAGTTTTTTTACTCCTTGACTTCGAGTTTCTTGAGCTGCTCGATTTCGAGCTCTTTCTCCTCGTCTGAAAGTACGATTTGTTCTTGGTTTTGTTGGCCGATAAGGTCAGACTTCTCCATGCTTGAATGCAAATAAGAGTACGATGAGAGTTATTTATTTATATTTAAATTGATTAAATTTCCAGCCTCATCATGACTATTGTACTTTGGAAAATCCCTCAGTAATCTACGTGATCTAATTTCGGAATCTGTTGGTTGTGTTTTTTTCATTGAGGAGAGACCTCTTCAAGTTGGTATCTGTTATCGCTTTTATTATATATCAAGATATGTGGAGACAAAAAAAAATTTGCAATTTATTCCATTCGCTCTGATTTGGTGATAAATAAATATTGCTTGGCGATCTATTACAGCCCTTTTTCAAGAAGCAGAGAGAAAGTAGATCTAAGTGATGACCTTTGTAGAGAATTTCTCAAAAAGAAAAAGTTAGCATAATATGCCGGGATATTTCAGAGGCAATTCGCAAGGACAATCGACAATGCTATCTCAGTTTGAGTAATTAGACAAGATCATCGAGGCAGAGCTGCAATTTCTACCTGCAAGCGGTTACCCGAAGCGAAAAACAAAAGATATGCTTAGGTTGTAAACAGATCAAGTTTTAATAAAGAAAGATAATTCTTTATCTAAAAAATTACCGAAGGAATCCTATCTAATGAAGAAAGCTGCCATAAACTTATTTGGACCTTACCAAATGGGTGCTTTTACCTTGCGCAACCGATTCGTGATGGCTTCGATACCTCGAATGCGCTGTGACCCTCAAACAGGCGTTCCGAACGAAGTAATGATCGAGCATTACGTGCAGCGGGCAAAAACTGTCGGTCTGGTGGTCACAGAACCAACATATGTTCACTCAAGAGGGAACGCCTACCCAGGTACTCCTGGAATCGAGACTAAAAAGCAGGTTGAGGGTTGGAAAAAACTCGTTAAAGCGGTAAAGAAAGAGGGCGCGACTGTATTCTGTAAGCTATACCACTGCGGAAGGGTTGGTCACAGCCAATTCTTGAATGGAAAGAAGCCCTTAGGTCCCTCACCGATCCCCATCAAAGGCCAGTTGAACACTCCAAGCGGTGTACTTGAACCAGAAGAACCTGAAGAAATGACTCTCAAACAAATAAACGAAGTAATCGCGCAATTTACCCTTGCAGCTCAGGCTTGTGAACGAGCTGGATTTGATGGTGTTGAGCTTTCTGCGGCGAGTGGATACATGATAGATCAATTTTTACGCGATGGAGCAAACAAACGTAACGATGAATACGGAGGAAATGCGATAAATCGAAGCAGACTGGCTTTGCAGATTATCGATGAGTTGGTTAAGGTGTTTGGGCACGAAAGAGTTGGAATGAGAATTTCTCCTGTGAGCAGATTCAATGACATGTACGATCTAAATCCCTTTGGAACCTACTCGTATCTTCTAAAGAAAGCTTCTGAGAAGAAGATAGGATATGTTATGATCAGTGAGAGTGATGCCAAATATTGGAAAGTGGCGCCTGCAAGAGAAGGCTCAAAGCAAATAGCCAACTGTGCCGTTAAATTCCGCCCATTCTTCGAAGGGCCTCTCATAACAACGGGTAGTCTCAAATTTGAAGAAGCGAATCGCAGAGTTCAAGAGGGCGAGGCGGACCTCATTGCTTTTGGCACAAAATTCGTTGCAAATCCAGACTTAGTGGAGAGATTGAAAAATGGATGGCCTGTAGCCAGGTTGAAACCGGATACATTGTATGGTGAAGAAGGAAAGGGTTATATTGATTATCCTAATTACAGTCCTGCTGAATAAGATCTTCATCTCAGTGGGAAAAGAGCTCCAATGTAATTAATTACAATCCAGATTTGCTGACATTTTGTTGCTTTCTGTGCATCGTATAATGAAACAAAATATGTATTCGTATGCATGAAAGTCCATTTTTCACTGAAGAAGAAAATAAACAAGGCATCGTTATTTCAAATCTAAATCATATTCTACCTATAGAACTGACAAGCCAGTGGACAACTCTATTTATATCTATTATTGGCTCGTTATGAGGCGCAGCTTATTCTTCCCTGATATTTTGATTGTTTGTTAAGCTATCAAGGAAATACGATAAAATAGGTAAAGTAGGAGAGAGGCAAATTGAATTTTGAGCCGCCTATATTATTTTCTCATAGTTCTTCGTTGTTTCTAGAAGTGCAAGATGCCGACTAGTATTATTGCATCTGATAAGACGGCTACTGAGCGAGTCTACTACCATCCCAGAATAAATCATAAGGTACCTCAGTTCCTCCAGAAAAAGTCACGTTAATAACTCAAGAAAATATCTCTGAGGTGGTTAAATAATTATCAAGGAATCAATTGTTAATCTTATTACCAGCAGCCAACAAGGTTTGGTGTTGAACTCAAAAACGTTCTCCTTGAATTTCAGCCCGAGGCAAAACTGAAAGCCTCAGAATTACAGGAAAGTTGATAGCACTAACTCACGTTAAATTTTCCAAGAAAGTATAAGGGTTCAATAACGTTCTGGATAACTTCTCTCACGCCAATAAAGCTTGTGTCATACAAAGCAAAACCATTTTTAGTTGTGCTAAATTATTTGGGAGAAAACCTTTTCAAAATAGCAACTTTCTCTATGCTTTCTTCAACAAAAATCACATTGCAGACCAAACTTATTTCTTAACTTCTGTCATTCGTAAATAAACTAATCTGCAAGTTCAAAGCAATCTTCTTACTGAAACTGTTTAATCCTCGAAAATTACTTGTATCTGCAAATTCCTCAAGAAATAAACCTCAGTATCAATGTATCAATGTATAGCCTTAAGAATATCACGATGAGGGATCAAAAGATTTTGCTAAATTCTCGTTGCTTCCTAACCGTTGCTCTCCGCATTCTCTCTGCGGACTTGAATCTTCAATGCTTGAAGACGTATTATCCTACAGAGGATACTGCAATTAGTATTGTTGTTCTAAAAGTCTTTAAAAAAAAACCTGACGTCATTAACCTCAGATCAAAAAGCTGAAGTTGTTTAAGATAAGTTTAATAATACTTAACTAACCCCTTTATGAAGAGCCTCAAGATGCCAAAATAGGTATTTTGAAAATGTATATTATTCTTGACTCCAACTCCAGTACTTGAGCCTCAAACCTACATTATAAGGACTCCAAGCACCCTGCCTAGAAATTTATTTAGTGTTCAGACATCATGAAAAAATGTAAGAGTCAGCTCTTGATATGTATGAAGTGTTGAGAATCCATCTGTGCTGTTTGCTGAGCAAACCGTGAATATTTAAAGCATTTTTATTTTCTAAGGTTACCGTTCATTTCATTTTCAATATGCAATTCATAAGTTTTGGAGTTTCCTTCGTGCTGTAAAGCCAAATTTATTTAGAATTAGTTTTGAAGCCAACATTTTTTCACAGAGAAAGTGGTTCAGGGCAGCGTGACTTAAAGCTGATAATTTCAAAAGACAAAATGAATCCAATTTTCGCAAATTCTACATTACTCAATCATAAGAGCCTTTTCATCAATGATTACAAGATGGTCATCAGCAGCCAGCAACGAAATATCCAAAAGGAGGAGCATTTCTTTTGGAGTAAACAGAATACTAATATCAATTTTTCTAAATTATCACACAGTCGGTTTTTTGGTTTTTTTTTTTCTTTTTTCGCGTCCACCAACCTAAGTAATTCAATTCTCAAGAAAGATTTTCTGCTAAAGGCGGTCTGAGGCTCAGAAAATTGAGAATCAGGGTTCTTTAGTTTTGTTCTTTCAGACATTATTCCAAGATTCATTTTGAATAATTAAATTATTACATTTCTAAACCCGGCGGTTAGTTTTGTTAGAATCTTGTTCCGGTTTTGTCGTCATATATTTCTTAAATTAGATTCAAATAAGAAGGAAATGCTCTACCACACATGTCATTAGACGCTAATTTAATGCTGGCATTAAATGGAGAATTTCATGGATTGGAGAGTTAGTTTTAGAAATGTACATGCTAATCGTTCAATTTCAGTATAATGATCATGAATTTCTATTAACTTCTGCAGAAGAGATATACCATACAATTTGAAATTTTTAGCTGTCATTTAGTTTGAAAGTGGAAAACTCGAAAGAGGGCGGAGATTTAATGAAGTGGTATGCCAGTAAACTCGAAAAAGAGCCTCAATAAAAGAACGATAACGACGAGTATTTTGAAAATCCAATCTGAAGTTTTCCGTGGAAAGGTTACAATAGAAATTTTTTTTTCGAAAATAAAATAACTCTCTTGCGTGATAGTCATTGACGTCAATCACTCAAATAAGCACAGGAGTTAAAAATTTTGAATTATGGAATTGGCACACCGCAATTGATTCGACTCAAGAATGGAATTAAATTCTATATCAAACGATAATAAAATGGTTCAAGATATTTACGGAGTTAGCTAACTCTATAAAGATCAAATTTGAAAGCAATTTTGGAAATAATTAAGGTTCATGAATAGGGAGCAAAAAGGTAAAAAACATCTTATTTCCTCATTCTTTAGCAAATTACTAGGTTCAGAAGTCTCAAAAGGAAAAAGCTATACTGACAGCATAATGGAGTTGAATAAATCAATAGGTTTTTCTCATAGAGAACCCATGAAGGTAGTCGTGGCGACTGAAAGTAACAAATTCGCTCGAAATAAAGAGTCTTATCGTAATTTAGGAAGCAAAAGTGTTGAAAATATGGTAAAGATTGAAGAGCAAGCTAATGACAAAAAAGAACAATTATCACCATTGACACCAACATTCCCTAATGAAAAAAGCCCTCTTGCTGGAAACTTTGAAATGCAGAATCACCTCAAGAATTTAGAGAGTTTGTTCAAATTACAGCAGACCCAGATCATACCGAATCAGAAGCCAATGTTCAAAACGCCATCATTATCAAATATACCGAGTGGATCAGATATTCAGAGTCCAATGAGCCCGACTTTTTGTGGGTTGCAAAGCATGCTCTCTAATCAAACTCCGAACCCGATAATCCCAAACGTCGGCTTAAACCAACTATCTCACAGCAGCACACCTTTGCTACAAAGGTCTTTCTCACAAAATCAAGGTGCCCAGAACCCTCTTCAATCTGGAGAACAAAGCTCTCACCTACAGGGAATGCAGCAAATCCAAAATCAGATCAATCGTATCAACCTACTCAACAATCTAATTAGTCAGCAGCAGCAACAGCAAGGTCAGCGACTTCCCTTGTCGAATGCAAACAGCAATATTGAACGGACGCCAAGGTCGATTGATTACATGGACCTTGAAGGTGCAAACAGTCTTGGCTCTCCTCATCTATCGAGCCAGCTGTTCAATGAAAATCGATCTTCTCCATTTTATTCGAGCCAGTTTTCCCAGGATGATGTGAGAATGTCGATGGCTCCGCATCTATTAAGACCTCGGATTTACTCGACTGAAGGGCAAGATAGAGTCAGGAACATTTTTCCAACTCAAGACACGAGATTTGCGAAATCTGCAACGCTTACGGATCTCTCAAGTCCGAAATCTATCAGCATTGGAGCGAGTCCTTTATCGCTTTGGGAGATTATCGAAAGCAAGAAAAATGAAAATAACCCTTCAATTACCTCCCTTGATGAAGATATAAGTTTGAGCACGAAGTTCCAGACTAAAACAACCCACCCTGCCATCAGCCTGAGTTTAAACAGCCAATTGGAAGGCCTTAACTTAAACAAAGAAGACGCAGGAAACTTATTATCGAAGAACTCTTATAGATCGATGAACAGAGACCAATTTGATCTCGGACTATTTCCTAAGGCGTACTCGCTCCCTGACATCAACATGATGCCAGACCTCAAGCCGCGATTTACTGAGAAAATTGAGGAAGAAGATAGCATGCAGCCTTTTAGATACGGGTTCAAGTCAGTCCCTGGAGTGTATTCTAAAGAGGAACGAGCTGAAAGAATTCTTAGATATAAAAAGAAGATCGTGAAATGGAGGGTTGCTCACCCAGTAAGTCGAGCGTTTTCTGGAAGGAGCTTCGTGGCAGGCTCCAAACCGCGAATTAAAGGCAAATTCGTTTCAAGCGAAGAATATAAGATGTATCTCCAAAAAGACGGGAGTAAAAAAGGATCCGAACTTGGCTTAAGCGAAGCAAATTCTGAGCACCACTCTGAAATCAAGATTGAAGAGGAAAGCTCGTCTCAGAAGCAGCTGTTGTAAATTACAGACATCCTGCGACCCTATTATCACAAATATCAACTTATTTTTTATTCAATTTGATAGAAAATTTACTTGTATTTTTAGACATAATTTATAAGGTCATCAAATAAGAAATGACACCTAGAGAATGTTGGAGGTAGTTAATTTGCATAAATATATCAAATTTATATACAATTTGCTCGTAAGGAGATAATTTGCTAACAAATATCCATTTGTGAAAAAATATTTGATCGATCAATACTCTCATAAAAGAGCTTATCAAAATTTCTAAATAATACCTGGTAGAACTTTCATTTTGAGATCATAAATCTAATCGCAATAAGTCTCTCCGAAAGACACCTAAAATATGTAACTCAGCAATCAGATTCGCATAAAGAATACCTCACCTATTTTTATTAAAAATTTGACAAAGTAGAGCAAATAAACACAAACTCATCTAATTAACCTCATCAGTTTAATCCCACAACATTATCTGCTGGATACAGATTCAGTAGCCTTTTCAGCGGCTCCCCCACAAACAGCAAATGATCCTTTTTCACATAAACTTGAGCGTTATTAATTGGAATATCCAGTCCAGAACCCAACTGAACCATCTTCCCTCTTAGAGTTTGTACGCCTTCGACAAGCCATTCTCTTATAACATCAGCATTCACAGGCAACAAACCATGAGGGCTGAGTATCTCGACATTGTCACTCACTTCGATCTCTTCGATCTTGACGGCAGTTTCATGCTTCATCTGATTAAAATTAACTTCATATTTCACTACGACTTCGGCTGCGAACTTGAGCATCCTCTTGGGACCTCTCTTATAGAATGAAGTGACTACGACACCACAAAGCAGCTGTTGAGGCATCTTTACAAGGTTTTCATCCTCCAAGAACGTGATCTCAGGAGCTTGTCGCATATGGAGCTGACACATCATGGATGTCCGCTTTTCATGATCTTCTTCAAAATTATCGCCGAGACCCAAGGTCATTTCATTGAAGCCAATAGTTTTTCTAATGGAAGTAGGAATAGAGTTCTCAGCATTGAAATAGTATGTAAAGTAGTCATATTCAAACGCGTATCGAACCAAATATTCCACCAAGGGTTTGCCCAGGGCGATTTGGTAGTCTGAAAGATTCGGATCAAAAGTAGGTTGCCATGGTGCCTTATCATAGATTTTCGCTTCAGCGAAGCTGTATTCACGACCAAACGTCACAGCTTCCGGGCTAAACTCATAAATTTCCAGCTTATTTTGAAGTTCAATCATTAGACTGGAATGGGGCACGAAGTAAATTGAGGCTTCACGCTTGCTGCCTTGAGCTTTGTATCTCTCAGAGAGCTCATGGAGCAACTGTTGAGTGATTGCTTCGCCTAGCTTTTGTTTGACAGTCTGGTTAAGCGCTCTTGTTAGCTCTTCCCAAAAAGAAATATCATATGCTCCGACATCCACTAGCCGTATATCGTCCCATTCAATGAACAATGCCACATCCACGTGGTGTTTCGCTTTATCGCTGCGGAAAGTGCGATTGAATGTTATTTTCCGACTACTCAATTCAGCAATTACACTATGAAGGCAATGATGACGGCTGTTATCAGAAAGGAACGAAACCTCAAAGCTCAGTGTGATCTTGCCAGAGGTTTGGATGATAGTTCTCTCTTCAGGAACGACAGTGACTTGGACAGGCTCGTTGACGTAATTTGCCCAGAGCACATCTAAGAAATCTACCACGAATGTCGTTCTTCCGTTGGCGTTGTCTCTGATCAAATCATCAATTGTAATCTCAGAGAGGGAGGGCATCACCAAGGCCAGATCATCGTTGTGAGCAACGAATTTTTGTGGAGTGTAAAATATCTCCATCCTATTTGGTGAATTTTCTGCAAAGAGTGTGACAATCAACAAGAAAAATAGCAAGATAACGATGAGAGTAGTTTTCATGGGTATGAAATTTTCGAAATGAGGACTTAATAAGCGCAGCTAATTTCAGGCAGAGGCTACTTTTTGTTTCGTCGAAAAAATGGTTTATCTATGACAAACGCCTAACCAAGATAGTTAAGCGAATTTTTCAAACTATCCGTAAAAACGAACATTTAAACAGATAGATTTGA
>ENA-UOUE01001154-UOUE01001154.1-compost-metagenome-genome-assembly--contig:-NODE-1154-length-18006-cov-39.621005_pt1 | contig 18006 bp, 10 predicted proteins | sample MGYA00238146_ERZ747223 | MGnify/ENA primary metagenome ERZ747223 (study PRJEB28781, sample SAMN06268865) | compost metagenome | isolation source: single cell | place: USA: California, Emeryville, Joint...
TTGGTTTCTTCTTCTCGTTAGTCTGATTGATAAATATTCCAAAAAATGAGAACAAATCCTAAAGAATCACAAAAACTATGAATACTGCGAGAGCTTGAAGAGAATAATATCAAAGAAACAGAGCTCTGAGAACATCAAACAAATTTCTGACTCATTTTACAAAACAAAAGATATCCTGAGAGCTTCCACTGATAGGGTCGATATCAGGAGAATCGATTCAGTCAGAAATTGATTCGAATCTCCTCCAAATATTTTCTACTAACATTTCATTTCAATTTGGTGCTGCGTCATATCAGAGTGATGAAATTTGTGAAGATAGCAAGGGAAAATAAACAAAAATTGAATTTTATCATTGAACGATGCGATGTCCAATGGAGTCATCAATACATAGAGTTTATTCATAAAATTGGAAAGTCTCAGTGCGCTTATTATGAAAACTGGAAGAAGTGAACTAAAGAACTTGGAGAAGAAACCAAAAAAATATAAATCTTTTTTTTTTCCGAACTCTAAAGATAAGAGATCAGTCATGGAAGAATTACTGCTGTGTCTTCTTACCTCCCAAAAGTATAAATTTGTAAAGTCAATCAGATTCTTCACGCTTTCCAGGCATTAGAAAGTTTTGTACGTTTTTTTTCTATGGAACCAAGAAAAAGAACCCGCATTATCGGAATATTATTTTTATTCGTAAACAGAATTTATCACATTAATAAATTACAGTTTCTTCAGCTAATGAACATCGTCGGTTTCATTATTTCTAAAATTCGGCTGCGAGCTTCCAACATATCTTTATCAATCTGTCGTCAGGAAACAGGCTGTAGACCCTGGTAGAAGAGTATCTTTAAGAGAGAATAACGAAATTTTAATGATTTTTGCTTTTTTGTTAGAAATTTCATTTCATCGTTATGTTTCCGGATGATCAGAATCACATGGAAGAGAGAATAACATCCTTTTCGGTACTATTTGACCACGAAATAAAATGTACTCGCCCAAATTTTGTTTAAAAAATTAGGAGCTGAGCTCCTTCGAATATGAAATAAACTGGGACCAGTGTAATATTAAAGGAAACTTTTTATTCGATGTCAACGAAAGAGAGAAAAGACATCTTCGCAGGTCTAGAGCAATGGTCTGAGCTCAATAAAGACCTCAATAGGCCAACCCCTCAAGGGAATTATCAACCCGGCGACACCGGCTTCCGTCCTCACTCGCCTCTGGAGAGCAAAGCAAATCTCGCCACAGCAGGTAAGCAAGTGTTAGCTAAGAACACGGATCCCGAGGACGAAGAAATCAATACTATTCTAAAAAACTTTGATACACAGGTAAAAGAGATCGGAAAGGATCTTCGGAAGCCAAAGCATGATTTTTACTACGGACTACGAGATATTCTAAAAAAAGAAGGAGATCCTTTATCTGCCCAGAGCATTCCTAGTGAAAGAGGGAGACAGAATGCAAATAACGCGAAGGACAACAGCGCTATCCCAAGGTCCAAAAGCACAAAATCAGGAAAATCATTAGAAAAGAAGCGGCCAAAAGGTCTTGATTCTTTAGAGTCATTTGTAGAGAACGAGCTGAAAGCTCTTGACTCGATGGGTGAACCGAAGACCTTCGTTCTGGATGGTTCTCAAAGAGGAACGAAAAAATTTAACTTCGATTCGCCCGCTGAAAGCGATAGAGCACAGAGTAGGCAAGATTCAGCCGATGGAAAAGCCGAAAATGCTGTGAAGGATTTAGCAAAGGGAAGTATATTTTCAAAAATGCTTGGTGGACAGCCGAAAACTGAAAGTGCGAAACTACAGCACGGGACAGCAAAGAAAAAGAATTTTTTTGAAGACGAATATGATGAACTTGCGAGAATTCTTGGTCTTACGAGAGAAGAGCTCACAAAGAAATTAGAGGAGGAAGAAAAACAAAAGAGCAAAGAAGAAAAACCGGCTGCAGAAACACAGGAAGAAATATTTCAAGGCGATGAATATGATGAACTCGCTAAATTACTGGCCATTTCACGTGAAGAATTACTTGATATATTGAGAGCATCGAGGATCAATAAGAAATTTGACAACACTGATTCTGCCAAAAAGAAGCAGAAGAAAAAGACAGTAGAAGAGGAGTATGATGAGCTTTCAGAGATTCTTGGGATTCCTAAGAAGGAATTGAAAGAAAAACTAAAGGGCAGAAAGAAAAACAAGCCAGAGGACTTGGGTCATTTCGTCGATAAGATATTAAATCAAGAGTTACCCGGTGAGAAAAAGCCAAATAAAACGGAGCGAAAGGATCATATCAGCGAGCTGGAAGAACTTGCTGGGAGACTAGGAACTGGGTCTGGACCTAATTATGGTGAGGATGGGGGAAGCGCTCTCAATGACCCCAACGCGCTCCAGGTGAAAGCAGATGATTCACAGAATCAGCAAAAGAAATCTCCGAAAAAGACGATAGCAAAGGTTGATAATAAGTCTTCTAAACCACCTCTTGGGGATGATTATGATGATCTTGCAAGGATTCTAGGCATTGATCGTGAGCAGCTACTGAAAAAACTCAACGATGAGGAGGAACAAAAAAAGCAAAAACTGCTTAGCCAGGAAGGACAACAACCAGCTGAAAGTAATAAAACTCTAAGAGATGAATATGACGAGCTTGCTGAGCTCCTGGGCATCTCAAGAGAAAAATTGCTGGAACTGTTGAGAGCATCTCGAAAGAAAAAGCAACTCGAAAGAGCAGCGAAAAAGAATAAAAAGAAGTCATTAGAAGACTTTTATGATGATTTGGCAGAGATAACGGGAATTCCGAAGAAGGAGCTCAAATCAAGAATTCAGGCTAGCAAGAAGAAGCTCCCTGACAATTTAGAACTACTTTTCGATAAAGTCCTGAGCAAGCCTCTTCCTGAAGAGGAGAATAAAGAAAAGCCAGATCAGAAAGCCCCTGAAGATGACTACGATGAACTTGCAAGGATTCTGGGGGTTAATCGAGAGGAACTCACAAAAAAGTTGGTTGAAGATAAAACTGAGGAAACTCAAGCTCCAGCAGTAGACAAAGATCTCCCTCATGGAGATGAATACGATGAACTAGCTGCCACTCTGGATATTCCGCGTGATGATCTCCTCGAAATACTGAGAGGCAAATTAAAGTTCGAGACACCTGATCCTTCAAAGAAAAAGAAGAAGAGGTCGCTGGAAGAGGACTATGAGGAGCTAGCGCTTATTTTAGGCATTCCGAAGAAAGAGCTCAAAGAAAAATTTAAAGCTCGGAAGAAGAAGCTACCTTGGGATCTTGGAGTCTTCTTCGAGAGGATACTGGACCGTGACCCTCCTGGAGACAATGCTGCTAACAGAGGCAAAAAAGATCCGATTCAAGAATTGGAGGTAATTGTTGACAGGATCAAAGGTAACAAGGCACCTGAACAAGTGAATTCAGGAGAGACAATTAGTTCCCCTCAGGATGTGAACCTGAAGGATGCGAAAAATAAAAAAGGAGCAAAAGGAAAGCCGAAAGATAAAGCTGATGGCAAGAAAAGCACATTTGACGAAGATTATGATGAATTAGCCAATATTCTGGGAATGGATCAAGATTCGCTGTTTAAGAAATTAAAAGATCTCGAGGAAGATGATAAACAAGAAGCCTTGAAGAAAGAACAAGAAGCTCTTTCAAAACAGGAGAAAGAAAGAATAATTCAAGAAGAAAAACAAAGGTTAGAAGAAGAAAAACGTCTCATTCGTGAAAAGCTTGAGGAGGAAGAAAAGCAGCGCAGACAACAGAATGCACAGAATGCAGAAAAGTATCAAAAGGAAAGGCTCGCGGAGCTCGAGAAACTGAAAAACAAGTATCATACAGATGAAATCGAACGACCTACTCCTTTAGACCTTGATCAGCAAGGATTAGAAGAAGATCATTCAGCTGGACATAATAAAAAAAAGAAAGACGCAAATCACCCCGGTGGAGAAGCCAAAGCACGGAAACCAGATCCTGAAATGATACCTTATATCAATCAGCACCAGCTAAATCTCACCAATCTTGATAAATTAAAGCGCGGCTTAATGGGAGAGTACGATGTCTATGACCTTCCTGGAGGAAGCGGTGTAGCTTTACAAGATGCTCAAGACAGCGACTTCGACCCAACCCGACCTAACCAACAAGGTAGCGGCGCTAGTGGCGAATATGGGTATCGGCAAGGTGGAAATGAATTAACGAGAGGCAGTACAGGGTCTGCTGATCGAGGCAACAATTATTATATGAAAGGGCGCCGGCTTGGGGCACATGGAGAGAAAGGGGATAACTATATTCTGGAGTTAGATGCTGAAGAAAACTACGGGAATGAGAACGATGGAGGTGCAGATGGAGGAAGCCGAAGTCAAAAAACAACAAATGATTCCCGACGCAAGGGAAAGCAAGGATTGAGAGGAAATAAAAGCTCTTCACTCGACACGAGCGCAGACTATGGGACTGACATCTATTCTAAAAGTGGCGTTAATCCTTCAAGCACTGAGGGATTATTAGAAAATGGCAGCGCAAACGGTTACGGAAGAGAGGGGGCTACAGGTGCTGGGTCCAAAACGAAGCATGGCAAAGGTATCGTCGTAATCGCTGAGGTTAAAGACGGTAAGTTGGAGGAATCTTCTCCGGCTGTCCGATCGAATTATCTCTCAAAGAAAAACCAAGGAAAAAGAGGAGCAGCTGAATTCCTTACTGTAGACCACGTTGCCACTCAGTCATATTATACCGACGAAGAAGGAGATGCTTACTACACTCATAATAGAGAACAATATAGTGGTACTCACCGAAAAGACCCATTCTACCTTGGAGAAGAATTTGAGATCCCATTGGATCAAAGTCCAGGCAGAAAGATGAGAGAGTATGGTTTAGACCCAGAAGAGTGGGAAGAGATCGAAATCATCGAAGAATTTGACGTTGAAGTCACTGATGAGACAGATGAAGAGCCAGATGTCCTTGATGATTTGGAAGAAGAAAAGGCTGAGCATGTTCCGATTCTAATCTCTCAAACTCCAGCCAAAAAGAAGAAAAAAGTTCAGAAGAAAACAAAAAAAGAGCGGGTTGAGATGAAGAAGATGATTGAGCAAAAGAAGCAGGATAAAATCGAGCATTACATAGAGCATTTTGGATTTTTGGAAGCATTAGCGAGGAACACTCTACAATTCGATCTCTCGAGTCAGGAGACGCGTGATGAATTCGGAGATAAGGATGTATCTGTCCAAAACGCGCTGTATCGATCGTACCTTACACTCCGAAGGTTAGGAAGATATCTCACTCTCATACTGAATGCATTCCTTAAACCGATTGATTACGAAGAACTCGTTCATCCTCGGGCATATCTGAAAGCTTTCAAAGATCGAATTAACATACGAATAACGAAGAATGTTGCAGTTCTTTTCGCTTTCTTCACTCTGATGATGACTATCTATTGCTTGGCCGTATCAGTAAGAATATTTTACAATTGCTAAGAATTCGATTGCTAACTGCTCCCTTTCTTTTCTTAGGATGCAGGAGACATTTCTCGAGTCAGAAATGACACCAAAAAAAGCTGGGTAGCTCATCGCCTCGTCCCAGGCGCCATTATATTCACTTACTATGGGATTATGTAATCATATCACTGTGATAACTGTTCACTAAAATTTCGGCTAATCTCATAGTTTCATGGAGTTTAAAGACCGAATCAAGCTCTGGTTATTATTTATCCTTCAATGCATAGCACCAGGAGTGATATTGATCGTTGATCTTGCTGTAATCTCCCCTCATTCTGACATTCTCTTTATACGTTTTATCTATAGCAATGGTATGCTGCTGGAAGGAAGAACTTGCCGTTTAATCGCATGTGCAACTGCATTTACGTTGTAGTGCTTTATCTATTCTGGTGGGTGACCAAACTTATCAAAGAGGACTGCGCTTTCGCATACACATGGAGATTTTCGATGGTGTTGTCAGTTTTCTGGTTTGCCCTTGTTTTCGTATGGATTATGGGTTTTGCCATCTACTATTCAATCACACCGAGAGACTATAACTTTGACTGGGGATATAGCTATGCAACTTTTCTTGCGATCCCGACGATGATTCTAACTGCATTCACTTGGGTGTATTGGCATATGCGCTTCTTGAACGTCCCTCGAAAAATTCAACTCATGAACAAAATCACGGATGAAAATAAGAAGAAATTGTTCAGCGATTTCCGTGATCATGGAATATCATTGGTCGAGCAGGTTAATATAATTAAACAGAAGGCTAAAATTGTCTATAGTAAGCCTGAATCCAAGTATATGGGGGAGCAAAAACTTGAGGTTCTCTTAAAGCAACTCGATGAACAAGATGAACGAGAACAGGCGATAGTTTTCCAAAACAAACTGAAAGACTCGATAATAGCCAATATGAGTACCAATGCCACTCTATCCAGCATACAAGAGGCTTCTCGCCAAGATCTGAAGAAAGACAAGGCTAATTTGACTAATCCTCAATCTACGGATATAAATGCAAGCTCGCCCACTGTAAGACGCAGGAAGAGAAAGCTTGGGACCAGAATTTCTAAGTTTATTCGGGCTCAGTACCGAGGATTCAAAAATCAGCTCATCTTAATTTCAAGCTTAGCTATGGGAGGCACCTTACTACTACTAATGGGATTGATTATTATTTACTTACTCGATGTGCTCAGTGAAGGTGAAATGGGCAACCCATCTATGTTCTATTTATCGGTATTCTTCTACTTCTTCACGCCATTGTTTTTGATCCTCGGGTTCTTGCTGGTTGGCTGGCAGGCGAAACAAAAACTTAAAAATGCTTTGGTGCCTGTACTAGCTGCTTTTCTTCCAATGTTTGTAACGATGCCATTGGCTAATGCGATGCTAAATGACGAAACTCTTTCAGAAATTGGCTCCTTGCTCATTTTCCTTCCCGCTATGTCGGTAGGATTCTGGTTGACCCTCTCTTATTTCTTCGAAAAGCAACGAAAGTTGAGAACAGCGCTTGTTGCGTTCCTCTTTATTTGCTTCTACATTCCGCTCCTCGTGCTTAGAACCATGCTCAATGTTAAAGGCTTTGGACACTTGGTGACTCTGGGTGAGGTCGTCGAATATGTTCTCGTTGGAATTGGTGCATTAGCAGCTCTTCTGCTCTTCTTGTATATCATTTTCAGAATATTGATTATGGATGAAACCGAAGTCCAAGGACGCTATGGCAATGAGCAGTACAAAATAATGACAATGTTTAGATGGAATATCCAAAACTGGGGCTATTGGGTGAACTCGTTAGGCTTGATCGTCTCTTCAGCTATAACGCTCTGGAGTTATTTCCATGCTTCTCGAAAGGTTTCTCAGCCACTCAGAGGGTTTGTTCTAGGACTGACCCTAGTCTACTTAGAAACCTTTTACATCAGCCATCTGGCACTAAAACTCCACGTCGTAAGGTATAGGAAGGATATCAAAAAGACAAGACTGAGCTTCGATGACCGATTATTTACTGATCAAGACACCCACTCGCAGAGAATATCGAATTATATTGAGAATAACGATCTCAAGGAAAAGCAGCTTCAACGAATTGCTGAGAACTCCCGCACTACTCGCTTCTTAGTTGTCAGTCATGTGGGCATCCTGACTCCTTTGTTCATTATTCTGCTGATAGCTTTCTCTGCTGCTGATTACAAGCAACCGTTCTATGTTTTCTTAACTCTGGCTATTGGCACTGTTGTGAACATGTACCTTTACCATATCTATAATGAATGGAAAAAGTATAACCCCATCAGCGCGAGATTTGTGGTTCCCGCCATCATTACTTATGTTTGGACTGCCATCATCTGTCCGCTCGGCGCGCTGCTTCCAGCAGCGAATGTGTTCTATGGAGTTAACGCGGAGGACTACCCAAAGCTAGCCAGGATTACCGTGGGAACCATTGCCTTGTGGATTTTAGTCACTGTTTCACTCCTCGCGGTAATCGCGAATTTGTTCACAAAGAAGATCGAGTTTGATCGAAAGGTCAGGTTTATCAACAATTTTATGAAGAAAGAGCTCGATCGAATCGCAGTGAAGTCTGACAACTATATCTTGAGGAAAATCTATGAAGATTGGATAAACAAAGGCGAGAAGGAGCTCTCGAAAATGCTCAAGGACCATGGCAAGCCTGCCTTCTGGTGGCCTATTCCTAAAACTTGTCATTTAACACAATATTCAAAGATGCTGATCGATCATGACTCATACAAGAAGCTCCGAATCAGGTTCAAAAATAAGATGGAAGGCAAAGACAGCGGAGACCTGGATAAAGATGCTCTCGACCTAACCAGAAAGAAGTATGAGAAAAAGAGATGGTGCAAATTCTGCGATGACAGCAAGGCTTGTGCTAACTGCAGTGAATACTGTTTCCCAACTGTTGATGAGTGGGGAAATCCCATTCATGACCCGAATGAGCAAAAGCCTGTCGACCTGGAAGAGGAGCCTTTAGAGTTCGCTCCAAGACTCGAAGAGATTCTAGCTGTCGACTACAACGACTTCCAGAAGGTTGATCTCTCAGGTAATGGTTTGGGCGATGATGATGATCAGGATGTAGATGATGAAGATTATGACCCTGAGGAATATGCTGAAGATGCGAGTATCATGGGACACAAAATTGAGATTATGGGCGTTGATTTCTGGCCGTTAGATCCTCGTGTGTACCGTGCCATGATCGTTTATTGCTTCGCTGTGAAAGTGCATGTGAATCAAGACACCAAGTTTAACTTCTTAAAGTTGGTGTTCAGACTCTTCGCTATTGGCAACTGGAGAGAGTATGATGAGCGCTGGTTAGACTTCTTAGGGTATAAGAAACTGCTTGAGCTTTCGGGTATCATTCCTTCAAGGGAGTTCCCCGACTATATGATCGATCTTGTGTACTCGAAATATTGCTATAAGCAACATGGCGAGAAATTTGAGCATATTAACTGGCCCAGATTCGAAGGCTTTGTCACTGAAATAGCTAAAGTGAAATTCCCTAATGAATACAGTGACCGAGAAGCCCTCTCGAAGCTGATAAGATACTACATGTATCCAAATCTACTTCATTTGCTTCCTTCGATGCATAAGGGCATGCCTGATGAATGGAGATATATGTCCTATCTGATAAACAAGTACCGAAAAATGGCCATGAGAAGAAGGAAACTAAAAGCTCTTGGGTTCACAAAGGAGGAGATTGATAAAATAATGCAGTTGTCTGAAGAAGAGATAGATGCAATCATTGCTCAAAGGGAAAAAGAGATCGAGGATGCCAAGAAAAAAGCGCAGGAAGCTAAAGACGGAGAATTATCAGCATTCAGAGAAAACGAAAACTTCTCATTGATGATGGGAGATGAGAAATACTCTGAACAAATCACCCAGAGAAAGAAGAAGCCTTGGTCCAAGTGTAGAAAATGCATGATTGCTTTGTGCAAAAAGACCAGCAAGTGTTGGAGAGCCATTAAAAAGGGTTGCTTTATGCTCTTGAAGGACATATTTTTCTTCAATCCCAATGAAAATAAACCTAATAAAATCGATAAATACCTTGAGGATGTTCGTCGCCAGGAGGAAGAAGACAGAATTGATGAGATATTCGATGAAGTTATGGAACAAGGACGAAAGGATGATGATTTCGTTGAAGATGACGATGATAATGGTGAGGAGCAGAAGATAAACATTCAGATTTCAAGTGCGACGAAAAATGCTGGAGGAGATATTGCCATGGGAGCTGGAGCGTCAAAAAAAATGAAAAAGTATAAGAAGAAAGCGAGGAAGATCTACGATCATAAGCCAAGTCCGGATTGGCCGGTTATAGTTGATGTAATGATGGCTGCTATCCAAACTGGAGAACGCGAATACTCTGACCTAAAAGATAGTTTCAGAAACACACCTTGGAAGACTACTTTCTCAAATATTATCGCTTTGATCATTCGAATTGTCGCCATATATTCAATGGGAAGCTTTGGTTTCAGTCCCTCTGTGACTTGGAACATCCCAGATACTGCATTAGCGGCCATAGAATCAGTAAATGGTTACATGGGACTGGTACTTGACCTAACTATTTATGCTCATACTAACACTTACTTTGAATTAGGACACATATGATACTCTCTACTACGCATGTATAGGAATCGCCGTTTTCTACCTTCTTTTATGCTCACATGCGCTCAAGGATGCGAAAAAAGGACTCTTGGGAACGAATAAAAACGGAAATAGAACTCGCTTCCCGCAGTTGAGATTCTTCCAGTCCCAGATCCTGAATATCTTGAGTCAAGCGCTGTTTATTATGATAATGAAGACATTCATTGCTGCATATTCATGTGATTTCAGCGCGGTATGATATATTATCTTTTACCGGTAGCAGTTTCTCACTTTCCCAATGTTAGAACCCATATGTTCTTTACACGGATCCAACGATGATCTGCAATTCTACGAAGCACAAGGTGTTCATGGGTGTTGCATTTTTCGGAATGTTGCTATACTATCCTCTGGCTTCATTCCTCTATCCGAACCTACAAATCGCTGACGATGGTGACGATCTTCGGTACGAACCAGCGTTTGTTGTGGTCGAGACCCAATCAAAGCTTTTCTTGGCAGGTAATTATTTCCTCACTATAAGCGAACTTAATCGAAATATTTTCCAAAGGATTCGCGGTTTTCTTCCCTGACGAAGGAACGATAACAGTTACTCTTAGTGTTGCTTTGTGTTTCAATCTCGGTCTTGCTATGCTGAATAAAACTACTGTCCCATGTATGATTCGAGTTCTTGTTCCCTGGGAAACTGGGCTATATGTTGGAGCAGCTTGGGTAAAGTTTTTTGAAAGGATTCATTTAACTTATGCTCTCTTTATAGCTCTGCGCTTGTGGTATATTTGTGAACCAAACTGGCTACAACCTGATCGGATGGGGCTTATTGCTAGGAGGGTGGATCATCATATTTATCCTATCTGCCATAGGAGCCGTCAAAGTTCATCGATTCTTGAAACAGCGGCAATCGCTTGGAAATGCGTTCGCTTCGACTCCCACCAAGTCAACTGAGAAAAAACAAGACAAAGCTGAGACTGAAAAATCTCCGAATATCCCATATTCGATAAATACTGAACCTGAGGGGCCGGAAACTCAACGGCTCAAAACCCTACAGGAGGTGGAGATGACCAAAACAGAGCCAAAAGGGTTAAATTCTGTAGGTGATCTCAACCTAAGGTCTCCGTTGGGTTCTGAAATTCTTCTTAATCCTGAAAAGAAGAACAGACATCGAGATTCATCTGATCCATCATCACATTTGGATGTGCTCCCAACATCGAAGATGGACGATGATTCAACAGATCGTTATTTCACTGGAGATAAGAAGAATAATAAAAAGGACGCCTCTCATACGGCTCGAACCAAAGGAAACTTGCTTCAAATAGATGAGAACGATCATCATTTCGATTTCGACGAGTTTATAAATAAGCAGGGAACTTCAAGGCCGTATTAAGCTGGACCGGCATGAAATGACAAGCCTGAAGAAGATAATGTGAGAATACTTGTATATTTTTTTTTTCCCCGTTAAATTGTTCAATTCATTGGTATAATGAAAGAATTGGTTATCGATAATAGCTTAGTGGTTAAAGACAGATTACTCAGAATAAGGATGGCATTTTATGACTTTACACGAATGTTTTTTAGATCTAAATTTGATGTATTTATTGTTAAACCTGCGTAATACCAGTACAGAATGAACTCAACAAATATTGTGAAAAACAATAAATCGGTTTTTCCATGAGATCATAGCCTATATTTCTGTCTCAATGATAGATATGTATACTATTCGCTCTTATCAATGTAGAAAAACGATTTTCAAAAGATTTTGCCCTTGATTTCAAATTGAACAAAATAGCCTTCAATACCTGGTCAAGGTTAGTGGCTCATCTAAAAATATCAATCCTAATATTTCAATAGAAACTGTGGACCTCATTCATTTATGCTCAGATCTCATTTTTCCTAGATCTCAATGCCAATTGAAAAAGAGACGGAAAGACTCGATCTAATTTAGCTAATTATTGAGGTAAACAAGAATTCGTAATGGCACAAGCTCAGTTCTTCCTACTTTCAAGAAGTAAGAAACGATGCTGACTGCATTTTTCTCCAAAAGAATTGCAGAAAGTCTAACAATGGAGGAAAAGCGAAATGAACCTACTCACAGAACACACTCATTTTCTAATGGCTTAGCAAATCACTATCCAATATTCCTGTCATTTCCATCTTTCACGATCTAATTTCATTTTTCTGTAATTAAATCAATTGTCGCATTAGAATCCTATTCAAAAAAGATTTTTATAATTGTTTTAAAATTTGAATAAATCAAGAAACCATATTTGTAAAATCTGTTTTTACAGGGTCACCGGTAATTTCGAGGTCACCAATCCATTCAAAAATTCCAACAAGACGATTCATAGGCACCAAAATGTTCAAACTAAATCCAAACGGGATTCTTTTTGAGTCCCAATGTTTTTACAAAATCAAATTTTAAATTTTCAAATGTTATTCGTGTAATCGGTAACAACTTGGCATAAACAAAGGAGTCTGGTACAACTGTATTTGATCTTAAGCAATCTTTCAAATTGTAATCCCATCAGGTGATGTGTAATAACAGAAAGCTGTTGTCAGCTTCAATTAGAAAATTTGGTGTAGAAGGTATTCAAAGAAATAAATTATCAGAGATCATTCAGAAACTGTAAAAAGTGTAGAAACTTTAGTTATTGACGTTTTAAAGCAATTGTCATAAGCGATTGCTCTGTGTTTTAAAGAATTCGATCCGAATAAGCTGAAAGCAAATATTCAAGCACGCTAAGAGCTTGGATATTACCATCTACTAATGAAAAGTTTTAAACATTCAATGGAAACACAAATAAGTTTTCAATTCCAGAAAGGAAATACTAACCTGATTCAAACTTTAAGCAATACTAAAACTGAGAGCAGAGAGGATGGAAGTATTTAAACTTTCACTCTCTGAACTCGGGTACAAGTATGCTATCATTAAGTAGATTCTAAAATGAAATACTCGAAATTAAAGCATTGAAACTGCAACTAATTGCAACGAGTTACTAAATTTGATTTAAAATACAATCTCAATTGTTTTAATGTACTATGAGCAAATGATGAGAAGTGACATCCGAAAGCAACATCACAAAATGTAGAATAACCGATAGCAGTAATAGACATTAAAAGCGAGTTTTTTCTTTCAACTGGGACTCGAATGTCTGTTTTTGATTTACAACACAATGAATTCAGAGTAATCAGGAGTAGGTGTCAAATGGCGTAGTTAATACACACATTCTAAACATGAAGAACAGCAGTGAGTTGTGAATCCTAATATTTCTGAATTATCCTTCAATTCCTTGACCTTAGACAAATCTGTGAATATTAAAAAGGGTTTCTTCTTCTTATATAAATCCGACTCGGTATAAACAAACTTCCATCAATGGAATGAAAAGAACGAACCAACTCGGATATTTTTCGCGTTGGCCATCTTGATCTGTTCATCAACATCAGCACTGTTTCTAAACACAGTTTTCGCTCAAACCACCAATATTGATTTGACTGCAATACGATCGTTGAGTAGTAATATGATATACTTTAAAACTGCTAAACGCAATGAGAAGTAAATAAATGAGACACTCGGTATTGAACAGCAAAATGTTGCATATTTATTGCCAAGATACATTGGTAAACATTAATTTATTTAGGCAGCGTAAGTAAAGGTTTTTCTCTCATTGCCTTTGGAGACTTAAAAAGCCCTGGCTTTTTTGCCGATGCTTCTAACGACTTGGGACTCGTGAGTGCAGGTAGGAGGAGATTTTGTTTTCCTTTGCCACGTTCCCCCGAACGAGTGTCCAAAACAGAATTTTTCTTAGCAGAATTCGTGAGCTGCTTCTCAGATTTTATGGATTCTTTGCCTGTGGTAGATGATTTGATTTTTAAGCCACTCAATCCAGAAGTTGGAGCTTGCGTGTCAACTATCAGTTTTTTTAGCTCCTTCCAGCTCACATTCGCGTTGATCTGTTGTTTTAAAATATCAATATTCTCCCGTTTCTAAATCCGTAATCATGAGTGACCCAATTAGCAATAAAATGAAATTACTTGAAGAGTGTCATTTAATAGAAGCACGATCCTCTTCATACAGAAGAACACCTCCTGAGAGAACAGTGTCCTTAATATTACTTTATTTTGATAGACTTCAGACAGTACGCCTCTTATCTTTGGCAAAACATTCAATTTGAATAAGATGTTCATAATGATTTTCTGATCGCTAAAAAAGAATAAGATTTCAAAGATCTTGACCATGCAATTCTGGAACAGATTGTTCACTCTTTTTAACAAAGAGAAAGTTAGTTGCCATTTAATGAAAATTGTAGGCATACCTGTATTCAAAAAGCCAAACGAAGAGGACATTCCAGCAGGGCAAGGTAATATCTTCGACGATCCGGTGGTTGTTGCTTTCGTCATTCTTAATGATCAGATACAGTGTTTCCACAAGCATCAAGCGAGCGCTTCCAAGAGGATTTTGCACCTAAGGCCGATTGAGATTTTTCTCACTAAAAAATAGAAGGTCTACCTTTTGGGACTGAATGTAAACGTTGATGTCTTTTCGCTTGCCCCAAGCGTAGCTATAGATAATCGTTTTGCAAAGCAATGGGAAGAAAGAGCGCGCGATTTCCATGATTCTTTTCTTGAAAAATTCCAATCCACGTATGTGCCTAGTAGCAAGCGTAATGAAGTAGGATAACAGTATGTTCTGTCTCTATCTTCTTACAGGTGTTTTAGGATTAAATTGACAATGTTTCCAGCCTCGAAACCGCTGTTAGACTCTCTCAGATGATGTACTTTAATCTTGAAGAGATAATTCTACGAAACAAAAAAGATATTATTCAGGTCATGTTGGTTCACGAATGAGGTTTACTTTCATCATAAGTTCAAAGAACTGACCGTTATTTGGATCAAGCAATGCCCACCAGAATCCCAACGTATCGCCATGTGGGGCAGTTGGTAAATCCAACTTAGTATAGCTTCTTTTCTCAATGACCTTCCTTATCATTATGTGGAGCAGCTCACATAATTTGAGAGGATATTCGTCCTTCTGAAGGATCCGCTCTGGCGAAAAATTATCCCCTCTTAGCTCCTTCTCCATTTCGCTTTCCATTAAAGAATCCAAATTGGCAGGATAGAGGTCACTAAGCTGTCTGATTGAACGAGGATCAAGGCTTTCATCGAGAAGATAAGGAGATATCATCTTTGAGCCTGTATTACTTATACCCGGCTTTACTGCTACTATTTTGCGTAGAACAGGAGTTGTGAACTTTGATTTCTGCTGCTGATCTGGAGATGTGGGTTTTATGAGCATTTTAGGCTCATTAGAATTGCTAGGAGATGGCAACTTAGCCATACTCATTGGATCTGTTGAGGTATCTATTTCTCTGCGGGAGCTTGAGACACTCATTGTTAAATTATTTTGTATTTGAGGAAGCTCAAGTGAAGCAAACGATTTAGTTTGTGTAGTGTGTCTCAATTTTTTAGTAGTAGTAGGAATCCGACGTGAATCGCGGGTTGATGATTCCACTTCTGTTTCAGTAAACATGTGTTTTTCCGAAGCGTTTCGTTCGAGTTGGCGAGCTTTTTCGTACAATGACGGATACATTTTCATTTTTTCAATAGACAGCATGGGTCCTCCCATAGACAGGTTTTTAATTTTTGGTTTGGCTGGCAGATCAAGGGTGAGACTTCGGAGTGTCTTGAATCTTTTTATTTTGTCGGCGATCCCATCAATATCAATCGTCACGGTATAATCCAATTCAGGAAGCCGCTGCTGTTTACGGTTTTCAATGTGCCTTATAATAGCAAAATCTTGCTCGATAGTAGCTTCAGGGTTGGTAATAATAATATCAGCAAGGTTGTTCGGTTTGTACCTCAGGTCGCTTTTTTTGGCATCAAGTTTACTCTCGCCATATAGAATCGCGATGGCCATCTCGAGGAATAACCCTGAATACTGAGCGTATTTGTAGACTCTCGTTAGATTTTCAAGGCTAATTGGACAGCCTTCGCAGAGATCAAAGAGAACCATATAGACAGCAGGAACTTGCTGATAGTCGAATGACTGAAGGAATCTGAAGGGAAAATTGTAGTGCAGTATCAGGTTCACCGAAACGTCCTGATCTGTTAAGGTGAAAAATTCCATAAGTTTAGCGACGTGATTCATATTGTTGACGACATCGTCTCGGCTGAGGGATACATAGGCCAGATTATCTAATGAAAACGCATGAGATGGTGTTTATTCATTTAAGAATAAGATACAGAAGTTGTCCAATGCGCCATGGTTCATGTTCAAGAGGTATTTGTAGTTGCGAGTGTCGGTCAGGACCTCCATTGTTTTGTAACTGCGGAGATTGGCAGCTGTGTTCTTCATAGCTTCATAGGCTCTTTCCTTCTTTCGTCGTAATGGACTTTTGTCAGAGTCTTCGATTTCGATTCTGCTGAAAGATGCTATTTCTCGGCGTTTTGAAAGGTTTATATCTTCAGGGAATGTTGTTTCCCAAGGCATACACTAAAAGTGTCAAAATATGAGATTGATGAGATTCACATGCATTCAGTCAGCAAATATACTCTTTTATCGGTGAGTGGAAAGAGCTGGGGATCGAGTATTTGTATCAAGAAGATTTCCAAAAAATCTGGATTTTTAAGCGCTTGACTTATGAACGGGTTTTTGCCAATTAGTAAGATTTCACCTTTTGTTAAGAGGATCAAGTTTGAAAAAAATAGAGCAAATAGCTTACGCGTGCAAAGCCATTCTTCAGTTGCAGCAATGAAGTCTTCTTTGGCTTTCTCTTCCTCATCTTCAGTGTTTTCTGCATTGCTTCCGCTTTCGCTACTTTCGACTTCTTCCGAAGGGTTTTCTTTCTTCTTTTTCTTATCTTCTTTCCCTTGAGATTTCCTGTTCCTTGGTGTTCCTATTCGTGAGTTGTGCATTTCATACAAACTTTCTGGGATTAAATGCTTCTTTGTAAGCAGGACTAGAGGGAGATTATCATCTATTCAGAGCACGTTCCACGAATTTGAATATTTTACGTGCTTCAATGTCTTCATTGAGTTCATCTGAATATCTGAGATTGTGTTTTATGCTCTCGATGATTGAACAAACCCGCACAATGACCTTGTCAGAATTCGAGCATTGAATAAATTTCTTTAGGAGTCCAATGCCTCCGGCCTGGTAGTAGCTATACCTCATGTCGTTTTTATCCTACACGACAAATAACGTCACAGATATCCACTAGAATATAACTAACTTGGTAGATAACTTCAAGGAAAAACTTCAGAATGTCAAGCACTTTTAGCTTAATATAAGGCACGTTTGAGAGTATCTCCATGCAATAATCAAATTCGTTCTGGCCTTTCTTAGTTTTCTGATTATCGCTGAGCTTTAACCCACCAGACAGTTTTTTCAGAGTCATCCTCAAGGCTTTAGATCCAGACTCCCGAAGTATATCTGCCTCTGTTTTTTCTTCCATAACGCAGATGGAGTCAGCACCTTTCCAAAAGTCTGATAAAAATGCCTCAGACTTTTTAAACTTCTCCACGAGCATCTTGGCCAATGTGTCAATCTTATTATCAATATAAATCCATGATTATCTCCGTATTTTAATGATTCACTCACTGGCATAGGAAGAATGGGATAGCAAAGGAACATATGCTTGCACAATTCCTCTTCGTCTTCAAAGAACTTGAGACATTTCCTTTCAAATGACCATGCATCAGTAATTAACTTGCAACCCTCCGCAGCTTTCTCAGTGCGTTTATTCATATCACGCTCATAAACCTAGAAGAAATAAATTAACGCTCACAACACTGCGGTTATTTCGAAGCATTACAGCCGCTTTGAACGATGAAACTGGAGTCAGCATCTTTGTCGGAAAAACGGTCCTCTGTCGAATAAGTTACTTATGCGAATTAAAATCTTATTTATTGTGTTGGGAATTGTCATAATTTTGTTTAATCAAATCATCAGAAAAATACAAAAAATGGT
>ENA-UOUE01001157-UOUE01001157.1-compost-metagenome-genome-assembly--contig:-NODE-1157-length-17974-cov-9.001565_pt1 | contig 17974 bp, 10 predicted proteins | sample MGYA00238146_ERZ747223 | MGnify/ENA primary metagenome ERZ747223 (study PRJEB28781, sample SAMN06268865) | compost metagenome | isolation source: single cell | place: USA: California, Emeryville, Joint...
AAAATGAGAACCCATAATAATGATTTGAATGTAAAGCAATGGCTTGAATATGTTATGTGCGATGATGTAAGCCTTAAGCGTGTCACCTAGCATGAACAGAAAAATTCCCGGAATAATAGCTCTTGAGTACATACCGGCGTAGACAACTACAGAACGTTCTGAAACACCAAGGGCCAGTAGACATTGTTCGCAGTAGATTAACAAGATGATACTTGGAATCAAGCCGAGTGTCCTGATGATGAGGCATCTGTGTAGATAAAGTCCAACCAACTCGTAGTTTTTAGATCCAAAGGCTTGAGCAGCCAGAGTAGACAAGCCTCCATTAAGACTCATTATAACTATGAAAGTAGTAACTGCGGTCCAAGGTATTGCGATTCCAACGCCGGCGATGGCGTCAGGGGCAACTTCCTCAGGGACGCTCTTTGAAAAGTAGATCAAATTCAACGTGGTAATACTCAAAAATCCAATCAGATAGACCATATAAGGGAGACTGTCAGCAAATAGTGTGTATGTACAAGAACCAAGTTCACTTCTTGGCTGCGACTCTTTTGAATCTTCGGGTGTAAAAGTTTTATTGTCTTGATTTAGTGAAGTAGTCAACTCGACACTTTCCATTTTCGTTTCGATTTGGAATAGTAAGATATTTTATTAGATTGAAAATTAAGTGGCTCTCAAGCAATTAACGCTAAAAGGAATTATAGATAACGGTTTTTTTTTGTTTTGGTCAAAACCTAACGAGTTAGGGAAGTTCTCTGGAGTCATCTCCTTAAAAGGGTCAACTGATCGGTGCAGTCATTAATTATCAATTGGATGGATTTCTTCTGTACAAGAATCAAAAAAGCCTTTCATTTGGATGCCAAGGTTCTCAGAAGACTAGTGAGGAATGAGAGAACGCAAATGACTCGAATTTTTTTTTTTTGAGACAAATTTTAAGTGGGTGTTATGAACTTATTTCAATGAATAAATGAATTCCAAAAAAAAAAGATTCTTAAGAACAACACATAAAAGGCATCCAACAGATTTTTTTCATTACATATTTTCAAATGGTGCTTGGGTTAACATGGGGGCAATCTGACTCAGAATTCTCAACAACTGATTCTATTTGAGTTTTTCAGTTCTACCCAAAAGCGAAACCATCAGAATGATGCTACCAGCTTGAAAATTTAAGCTGTTTCTTAAATAAGCATTAGGTCAGCCAGATGACTCTGATTTGCTCAATATAGAAATTATCAAAAAGTCGTTAGATGGAAATTGCCAGGAATGAATAGGGCAAAATGCAAGGCAATCAATTCAGGATTTGTAAGCTAGCTCTTGAATTGGATAGAAAAATGAAGGCAGTTCGTTTCTTTTATTATTTCCTTTGAATGGAGGAGATTTCATTTATTTTCCATGTTAGGACCGAAATCACGCCTTCTTTTCTGAATGAGAATGCCAATGTCTCTTTTGTGCGGCTTCCTCAGGAGGGCCAATAGAAAAAGCCAGAAACCAACGAATTTTTTTCATGAGAACCTGAAGAGGCAATTTAATTAATCGATATTCACCCAAAACGCGGGATTTTAAAAAGGATTAAGACATTCACATACATCTAAATACTTTACGATGGCGAAAACACGAAGTACTTCTTAATGTTTTTGTAATAAACAGCAGAAACAACGATAGATGAAATGATGAGATGGATGAATAAATACATAAATTCTCCATAATTAATGAACAAAAAATTTTTCTGCGCTTGCTCTGTTGATTGGAGTTTTATCTATGCTATTGAATGGGCAATCTGGTAATGTGTACATATACACCCACTCGCAACTTTCCTTAGGACTCATCTCCTCTCAAAGAACAGCCATCAAGCGATTGCACATTAAATTCACCTAACAAACTAATTCCTTCTATCTAAATTTAAAATGATGTATGTAAGGCATAATTTCTCTGCTTCGCTTTGAAATAAAAGAATACATCTTATTGTGTTGACGACCTATCAACTAAAGGTTTTCAACTTGACCTTGAAACAAACATTTCAGAAGAATCCTAATTTATTTTATATTACTGAGACACAAATCAGTAATTTACTAATATAGATCTGATTCAATAGCGAAAGCTTTTAATATAGCGACAAAACACAATCATTATAATTATTCTCAGGAGTTCTTCTACAAAAGAGTAGTGTCTTAGCACTAACGTCGCGAGAGAATTTCAAATGCAGAATTGCGGAAAAATTAAATAATTCAGAAATACAATTGTGTCCGCTCCATCCGGAGTCGCTATCTGCTGCTGATTACAGCATTTTTTAGGGCTTTCTTACATAGAGCAATAGATTCACCATTAGAATTAATTCGAACATGAGACTTTGATCTTTACTGCAGAAGCAGTATAGAAGATAAGAGAATAATTTTATTAAAAACAGAAAATGTTCTTTAAAATGACATCAATTAGAATATTCTCTTTTAAGCTGCCTTGTTTTTCATTGTTAAATGTATCTAATGGCAATGATTCTTATAAACTTTGCATTTTGTGAAAAGATAATCGTGGTGTTCTTTTATATAACCGTGAATGAAGTGCAAACAGAGAGATTGAAAGCAATTTTCAACATTCTGTAGTTATCTTCTGCAAAAAAGTTAAAACATCAGCGCTGAGTAGGATGATTTCTAAGCCTTCGCTTCTTGGATAGACTTTCATCCATGACTTGATTCAGACGAAGGAGTTTGGCGTTAGAATATATGCCTTTTTGAGATCTGAGAGCTTGCTGTATTGCTAAGTACGATCAAGCTAGCTAGACTTAGCTTTAATTTCCTATAAGGCTCCCTTTTTAGCACGAGATCTCATTTCAATTTCTCCGCGATATGATTTGTCTCACTCGCTTTCATTAGTTGTTTCTCACATTCATATAGTCTTTGTGAATATTACAGCCAGAACCTCGAGTGAGTATTTCGGCATCCAGCATCATTTTCAGTCCTTCAAATACGCTCAACTGCGAAACTGTGTGTGTTTTGGAGAATAAATATTCTTTTCACCAGAAATTGCAATTGTAGCAAAAGTGATCAAAATTTCCAACATTTAAGTTTTTCAATGAAAGATAAAACAATATATCCATATAGGAGGGCTTAACAAGGCAAATTGACGTCAATTCGTCAATAACTTCACTATACGTTTGAAATTAGGAATTATAAAACTAACCATCAGGATTTTCTTGACAAATGGGAGATGAAATCACACTCGCTGAAACAAAAAAGTTAAAATCAACTGCGTTTGGCTTTTGTGTTTAGTTTATTATTGTTGTTGGAATCTTTAAGAATTACTGGTTTAAAAATGATCTTTATGAGTTAATGGTTCTAAACCAGCAATTTTCTATCATAAACAGCTCTCAAACTTCTCTATTAAAATCAAAAATTTTATTAATCACTTTTCCTTCTAAAGGATCAGGCAGTATTCCGCATTTCATTTTATAACATCAAAACCACCCCAATTCGATTTTTACTGATTATTGCTGCCTGGAAATTCGCTGACGTTAGACTATGACCCAACTCGACTTACTGTCGAAAATATAAAAAAGTTTTTTGGATTGCACATCCAAGTTCACTCTACAAATGAGTAATTACCTGCTCTCTAAATTGCAAAGGCATTTTAAACTCAAATTCGTTCTCATTGTTGCTATTACACACACCTTGATCCAAAATTTCGTGGGAGCAACTGCTAAAGGTACCTTTAGATGGAGTCTGCTCATTTATTTATTCGCTCTCGCCATCTTCGCCCTCGAAGACAGATACCCGAAAATCTCTAGATGGATTGTAGGTTCAGCTCTCGCAGTATATCCTTTTCTCGCGATGTACATGGGAAAGCCTTTTCGTATCATAGGCGCGCTAGCATTCTTTCAAGCCCCAGCCCTACAGTTCGTCTATTGCAGCGATCTCAGCGATGTCATTGCTTTTCTATTTTCTATGGTACTAAGCGCTTCGGCCTTCCTACTGGATGTGAAGTTGCATCCTAGCAATTATCAAGATGACATCGGAATGATAACATCGAATCCAAGCTACAGATTTCAAGTGTCACTTGCAATAGGTGTTACCTTGATGCTACACATTGTTCTTGCAATGAAATGTCACTCACTAAATAAGGCGGAACAGAGAAATGAAAAAATGATTTCAGATTTAGCGAAAAGCGTGAAAAACGCGAAGGAAGACAAGGAAAATTTCATACTCCGGTTTTCGCATGAGATTCGGAATCCACTGAACAGTCTACTCGGTAATATCGACATTCTGACAGAGACCTCGACAGATCCTAAACTGAATGAGATAATCACCGCTGCGAACGTGTGCGGAGAGCTGCTTCTACAATTGCTGAATAATATCCTCGACTCAGCGAAAATCTCTGAGGGAAAGCTCGAAATCGCTCTGAAACCAACAACTACTGCAACGTTCTTTGAAAAGATTTGGGTGGTGTGCTCCGAGATGATACGAGTAAAGAAACTGTATGGAGCTATCTACATGAACGACTCTGTGCCCAGCGTCCTGAACCTCGACAGTCACAGGATCAGTCAAATAATGATCAATTTAACGTCCAACGCTACGAAATTTACTGATAGAGGCTATGTAACCGCTCACATTGATTTCATCGAAGGGAATCTTATCAGCGAGATCAATATGAAACCAGTGTATGTCTCCAGCCAATGGAATGTCCGACAGGAAAGCGATGAAAATACAGGCCTTTCTCTGTTATGCACTGATTACGATCTCCAAGAGAAAGCCTCAGGCAGCTACCGCGTTTTGAATTTTAATAGTAATAGGTTCCCCCAACCAAGGAAAAGTTTCATTAAAAGCACTCAGAATAGTGCGAATGAATGGAGCGGCTCAGTCGTTGAAGAGCTCAATTTCTCGGAGCCTCGAAAGAAAGAAGGGTTTTTGAGGATCGAGATCAATGATTCTGGTTGCGGAATGGACGCGTCGAAGCTGAATCGCCTTTTCAACAAATTCACTCAAGTCAACGACGAAACCACCAAACGACAAATCGGAACGGGCTTGGGGCTCTGGATCACAAAAGAAATCATCGAACTCCTCAAGGGAGAGATTAGAGTCTATTCAGGAGTCGAGCAAGGGACCTGCTTCGTCATTGCGATCAAGACTGAAACTGCTGACATTGCGGATGCAACTCCCAGCCTGAGGACGCAGAGCCGACCGTCGCTCGCTCTACAGAGAACCTTCAGAGCTCTCGTATTGGAACACAGTCCATATAACCAAGAAATCAAGAGAAGGTTCCTCACTAGACTCGGATTCGAGGAGATCTGCATCGTGGGAACTGGCGATGAAGGAGTGAAAGTCTTCAAAGCGAGAGGCGAAGGCTACTTTAGTCTGATCATCTCAGACGTTCAAATGCCCGTCCTTGACGGATTAACTGCTTGCGCGCAGATAAGGCAGTTCGAAAAGGCAAACGGATGGAATCATGTCCCATTGATTATCGTCACTGGTCATCCCTGCGAAACAACTCAACAGAGGTGTCTGGACCCTCAAGGCGATATCAAAGCCATGAGATACCTCACAAAGCCAGCTTCTTTCTATCAGTTCAAGGAAATTATTGACCAACTCAAGAAGGAAGCTCAAAGTCCGCAGAGTGCTACCACTGTGCTTGTTGCTGATGATGACCCATTTAATTTGAAGATAATGAAAGATATGATAACTCGATGCGGGAAAAAGGTTATCACGGCATCAAACGGCAAGCTTGCTGTGGAAGAGTATACGAAGAATAAGGAAGATATTTCTCTGATATTCATGGATTGTGAGATGCCAGTAATGAATGGTATGGAGGCGTCGAGGAAGATATCTACGGAAAGTTTAAAAAGAAAAAGCTCTTCGTCTAAACAAGCTAAAATCATTGGATTAACGGGACATATGGATGAAAATATTAAGAATCAGTGCCGGGAAAGTGGGATGACAGATGTGTATACGAAACCGATAAATCTGAGAATGGTGCAGGAGTTGTTGCAGACGCATCGATGATGCTGATGATGATGAAGCAGACCCAGGCAATATATCAAACCTGTAAACTTCCTCGAGTTTTTTTATCTTTTAGTATGTATCGGTCGTTGAAAATTAATGGCTATGGGTAATAATTGAGATAGCTTTACTTTCGAATAATTGAAACATTTTCATGTTTTAGCACATGTTTTTTCGCTATTCATATAGTTTGTCGGTAACTTTGGCAATAATAGTTATATAGTATATATATATGATTATATATAAGGAAATTATGGGACTGCTTTAATTACATTATGTACTATCGGGTTAGAGCCAATTTATGTGAGTGAGTAAACTGATGTGAACTCAGAGTAATATATTCATAGTTACTTTTCAGCTAAATACCCAATAGAAGGTTCTCACGGAGATGCAACTTTTGATGAATTTGCTTATATTTTTAATAAGTACTCAGGTTTTGTTATATAATTATAAAAGGTGCCCTTAATGCTTACTCACTAAGATGGGCAGACCAACAGTTAGCTTGCTCACCTCAAAACATAAAAAAAGAATCATGAAGATTCTCTAGAGCTTCTTTCATAGTAGAGTGCTCAACTCTTAATTCTGCGCGATTCTTCAAAATATTAGCTCTCCAAGTTCGACTAAGAACGAGTTTAGATCAAGCTCCAACTTATACGTGATTAAAATAAGGATAATTCAGTTAGTTGGCTTACGGGTTTGAGCTTCTTTCTGAATGAAGATCATGCACGCTTTTGTTTCTATTAATTAAATGAGTTGTTGTAACAGTACCTTGGAATTCCTCTTCTAGTATTATCCTCCTCATTCAAATAAGAATTATTCATCGAAACTGGATTTGAGTCATAGAGCCCTCTTGTTCTCAGATCCCCAAGAGATTGTCGAAGTCCTCTTTGAGTGTTGTAGTTTGAAAGAGCATCGATTGGCCGGTCCGCATTCTGAGCTACTTTTGTGGTGGAAGGAAACGCTTTGTTTGCAATTATATTGTAATTCGCGTATCTATTGCTACTATTAAGCAACATGTTGAAGCGCCGATCCTTTGAAACCAATGAATTGATTTCCTCAGGCTTTTGAGCAACAGGATGCAATGGTCTCTCAGCCTGGACGTGAATTTGCCTATCAGTAATCGAATTAACATTTCCTAAACAAACAAGGGAACTACAATTTTGGCAAGCTGTAATCGGAAGGTGATTGAGCCAGGCGACTGAAAGTGCGTTTATGGTACAGCATTACAATAGTTTAATTACTCATTCATCGGATAGATTTTAAAATCTGGTTGCTCTTTGATTTCCTTAACTGGGGATTGCTTTTGGATTTTTGGACCAGCCATGTCTGCCTTGCTCGAGCCATTGCTATTTAATTCGAGTCAATAAGTGATTTTGGAAGAAATTGCAAAATTATTTACAAGACATTCTGAGGCAACAAGCGAAAAGGGTTCTTGGCCATTTTAACAAAATCTTGCGATGGACTCTGGCTCAAGCGCTCTGGCCTGCTTGATGCGGGACTGCTCAATTCGTTTTTCTACCAAAATACCAAGGTTAATTATTGTCACAAAAAAAAGAGAGTAATACCCTAGTCACCTGAGAACTTTCTTTCTTTTGGACAAGCTCATTATATAAGTTTTTCTGGAAATTCAGCAAAAGATCCAGAGAATCTGATTTTCGATGCTCTGCTCTTAACTTCTGTGCAAGTTGTAGATTTCTCACTCCTTTCGTAACACGAGAACCTGCACCAGCTCCTTCAATGTCCCGAGTCGTGAGATTCCCGCCATATTTGATCTAAATCATCCGCAGTTTAAAACGCCTCAAGAGATTTTTTACAGATTCATTGGACTCTTTCCTAATTATCACAAGGAATAAGTATCTAATAATAAGTATTTGTGCATAACTTACATATTTTCACTAGCTGGAAAGACGTGTTTCTTTGTATCCGAAATGAACAGATGTTCAATAAAATGTTTGCGGCCAGACCGCTTCGGTTTTTGAGGACTATGTTCCTCTCGATACTCTACGAAAAAGAATGTTGAAAACAAACAAGTGATTCGACTCTTCACCTGACGTAGCGAACAAAGAGTTCGGTGGCCATCTTATAGCTAGTGGTACCGATTTGAATAGGTTATGTTTATGTTCAATTATCAATCAAAGAAACCTTTTATCGGAGTGACGTATGTGTTATCAGAGTCATTCACTAGGAGTAAGTTTTGAGAAGCTGAATATGGAATGAAAAGAATGTAATTACCATGGTGTGGTGAGCTATACATTGCAAGGCGCGACTAAATATTTTTTTATTTGTTCTCTAAATTAAAAATCACTGAGCTATTAAAATTGAGTCTTTGATTTAGAATTTTTTTCATAGGTAGAGAGAACTTCAGCAGAATTTTCAGTCTCTAGCCACCTTTGAAAGAATTGACTTTATAATTTATCTTTCATGTCATGAAATCAGAGTAACGGCTTATTCTTCAAGAATGACCGTATGATTAATCTCAGAATACTTTAAAAATCTTCATTGGAACTATCTATATCGAACTTGCTCTCATTAATAAAAAAAAATGAAAGCTGATTCAAAACAATTTAAAACTACAATGCAATGGTCCATTATCACAGTGGAACGTATGTACATCCCATATAAACAGAATAAATATGTCAAAATGCCTGCCCAGAACCTCTACAAACTAATCTAAAGTTTTATCCATCCAATTGATTGTCTCCAGCGGCTTCTTTCTTTAATCGATTAGGATCTTGGTGCACAAGATCGAGAAAACTTTGCAAAATCATGGTTGCTGCAATTTTATCGATCATCTAATCAAGACTCTTATAACCATTCAAACGAACTTTTACTTTTTTCTCTCCTACGAAAACTCCAGTCATTTGGCTCAATTCATACGATGCCATTTTCGCAGCTTGCGTTGTATAATCTTCACTAGTCTTCACATGATTAAGAAATTGTATATGCTTCTATAACAATATTACTGCAGTGAATGGAACTCGTATCTCTCGCTCAACTTGCAGATACTCTATCACTCTCTTGAAATAATTCACTGTTATCTTCGATGAGAAAGTTTAATACGAAAGTGAATGTTTGAGATGTACTTGTGGTTTTTCGGGCAATCCGAATATGATTCCATTAACAGAATGTTTATACAAAATCTTCTGAATTAGATCGCCAAAGTTCTTGTCAACATAGAGTCGTTCTGCTTTAGTCTCATAGGATGTAAGCATGCTCCTAAAATATATTAAAATTGAACTTATGTATATCTCTCACGCTGTAGTTGCTTGTTTGTCTGAAATCGATATCCCAACATGTCTAACTCCGAGGTCGAGACCGAGTATTACTGCTGGTAGTTTCTTGTTGAGGCGGTCGAGAATCAACGTTCCCATTTTTTGTTCAGATAAAAGCTTCATTTTTTTAACGATACACTTTAGCCTTTGTTTAAATAAATAAAAAAGGGTATGATATGATTGAAGAAATCAAGTTGAAAACCTTATCTTAGAGCGGCAACGAAACATTTCCAGAAATACTTTTTGCTCCCTCTGTTTCATTAGCGAATTCAATTTCAGCAAATCCTCTATTTACGAAAATCAACTAGTATCACGGGATTGGAGCTTCCAATAATGCGACCAGTTGAAGCATATTAATTGAATCTTTCTCAAAAGAATCTGTAATCTCGCTTGAGTTCCCTATGTTTTATTAAGCATATTTTCTGAATTATTTCACTTTCGAGGAAATTTCGCAAATAAATCGATTATCTTCGAGACCGTACAGTGAATTTGTTCGCTTTTCAGCCTCGTTTTAGTGAAAAGAGTGCTATAATAGTCAATATAATTCAGAAATCGGCAGATCTTTTCTGATTTTGATTATTGAGTTTAGCGTTACAGGCCATTTCCAGGTCCAAATCTTCATATATCTAGCAATAACTCAAAATGTTATGAAATCTTGTGAAAAAGGATAGACTTGACTATACTAATAATTTAATATCGGCTTTATCATAGTTAGAAGCAAGCCATCTGCCTGCTAACTCGCTCAAGCTCATAAATAACGCTGCAAATTATCATATCAACGATCAGACGAGTCTCCTCTCATTTTAAAATCTCTTTCCTGCTCAGTTTTGCTTACTTTCTGTTAGTAATAACGAAGATCTTTTCGTCAAAATTATGGGCTAAAGCATCAGAAAAAAATACCATCAGAGTCTAACTTTCCTTTTTAAAAAATATAAAACTCGCATTAATTTCAAACAGAAGGTCCTTTAGCAAAACATGGCAGAAACCAAAACAATTTTGCTTATCGCATGTATAGTTATCTGTGTCATCGGTATTGCACTGGCAATCGCACTGCCTATTGCCTCCATTCAGACTTTGGACGCAACAGAGATGGGTCTGGACTATAGCAGCATATCAGTTTCAATAGACAATACCACTCTACAGACAGCAGGACGGCATTTCAACGGCTTAGGCCACAGTTTCATTGTTTTCCCGTAAGCTGCTTTCCTTACTAACCCCTTTTTTCACTCCAGACCTTGCTGCATTTTGAATTTTTCAACCAACTCCAATTATTAACAAAACATCTCATCCATAATCCTCTAGAACCTCTTTACAAGATATTTCATTCACCGCTAACAGCTCATACGGCACTCTGGACGCTCGTACAAATGTAACTCTTCTTCCCTCTTCCTCTCCTCGAAACGCTGATGTCATTATTCTGATAGGATGGTTTGCTGATTAGCATCGACCTGGGCTTCCAATTCCAGCTACAGCAGAGTATCACAAGCATAGTTAGTCTTTACTACGCTTTTGCATTGGTAAGTCAATGCGTTCAAATATGATAACAATTCTCTTTTTTTTGAATAAAGGATTACCCATTTGCTTTTGCTTTGATTGGAAGAAATGTGCTGAGAGATGCCGTGTCAAAATTCCCGGCTTTCGATTTGGTTTATAAGAGAGCAAGTAACCATTTTCTCTCATACTCAGAGTTAATATATGCTCTTTCAAGTCGTTGAGCAGCAGATGACGCAAGACTTGTCCGAAGCATTGAACAGACATGGAGCAAGTGTACAGAACTTCCAGCTTTTGGATATCAACTTCCCAACTAATTTCACGCAATCGATCCAGGCAGCACAGGTTTCATTGAAAAAAAAGTTTCCTCGCCTTTTAACAGTTTCATTACTGCCTTTTTAGAATGCAATTTTACAGATTACAACCTCCACTAATACTCAAACAAAAGTAACTCAGGATGTGCAGAATGCTATCGCTCAAGCCACGCAACAAGCGGATGCTATTTTGAACGGTTATCTCAGTCAAGCTATCAGCATCAATAACACTGCTACTGGTTTTGCAAATGCGCTGAAAACGAGAATAGCGAACTTGAACACCAATTTAGCGTCATTTAAAACACCTTTGAGTTGGAATAACGCTCACATCACTACATACCAATGGATCCAATCCGTCAGCTCCTTGATTCAAAAGGGAGGCGTCATTGTTAATTTAGGTATTCCATCATCGATTTCTTGCATGCATAACAACACATGTTAATCGGTTGAAGTCTATCATATTCATATTACAATTATTTTGATAGAAAAAAATAATAATGAAAATATTTAAGGAGTTTTACTAGCGAGATATGGCAAGAATCACTTTCTTTAAGCATTTTAGCGGCCCAATAATCGTCTAAATTAGAACGAAACATTTTTATTTACTGATTCTCTGAAAGCTTGATGACTTATAACTATTCTATCCGTTATAAATCATCATCAAATTTCAATAATAACCAAATTGCTTCTGCATTCTCTTGGACCAAATCGACAACTCTCATGCTTTTTGGCCAGTTCCACACTCACTGAAAATCACAGCAGGAGGCAACAATGAATTTATTCCCAAATATTTATATCATTAGCAGTTAGCCGATTTATTTAAATTTGAGTTCCATAACAACAACTCTGCTATCAAAGCCATGCAAATGAACAAACGATATGTCCCAGAGAATCAAAAGTTCCACATCGCAGGCGATGATCCAACCGTGGGGTCAGAATCTCCCCTAGTCAAAAACAAAACTCAACCCTACGCTGTAAGACTTTCGCATCAACCAAACTTAATTGCCATCACAGGGCGGAACAGCAGAGACAGGAAGCTTTAATCGCAGTATCGCACCTTCAAAAGGAGCTGACAAAGAAAACCTTTATAACCCCACTACTTTCCTGGGAAGATATGAAGTTTCTCAGTTCCGCAGCAAAATATTGGAGATGGAATTGTAATATTCTTGTTTTCAAAGAATTTTGAGCTAATTCATTACAAAAAGTAAAAATGCTAGACTATACAATCATCTATATGGAGTCTATTTTGCGCCGAGACCAGCAAACACAGACATTTGGGATGGAATTATTTTTGTAAGGACTGGCGTGTATAAAGAAGGGAAATTCAAATTCAGAATTGAATTTCCTCGAGGCTTTCCTCAGATAAGGCCCGAGGTCATCTTCAAAACGCCTGTGTACCACTCATTAATTGATTTCAAAACAGGAAGGCTTGACTTGAGAGTAAAAATTATTCGGAAAAAGCATTCTAACTTGAGATTGGAAATAGAAAGTGATGCCTGAGTGGAAATATGGTGAACAAATGGTGGTTACATTGATTTCATCGCTGAAGGATATTTTTCATGATATTGATATTTTCCAAATCGACGATTCTTTTAATCCTGAAGCTGCGGATAAGTAAATCGGACTGAATTGGTGTGAATCTAACCTACTTGCGTAGCTTCTTGGATAACATTGAACTGTTTTATGAGAAGGTGCTTGCTTCGATAGAAGCTGCAAATGAAGCACTCACGCAGAAAGCTCCGGAGGAAGCCTTAAAGGTGAGAGATTGTCTTGGAGTTTGGGAGTTTAAAGATAATTTATTTCAGTTTTCCGATTATGAGATGCCTCATCATGTGCTATTAAAGAAACTGAAAGATATAACGAGCAATAGGGAAGTAAATTAAAATGGATGATATAGGAAGACTGAATTTTGAATAGATCCCTGAAGAGAGCAAATCTCAGACTCTGTTGAAACTTCTTTTACAAAGGAGCTAGAGGATGTGTTGAGGAGAGTTTAGATGCTTGATTATATTAATACTCTTGCTGTTTCTATTGTTTTAAGGGAAGTCAATGTAGATATTTAGATAGAGTACATTTTTTTCTTACAAATTATCAATTGAATGATTAAACAAGATTAATGTTAGATTAAGACAGCCTTATCATTCGCCAAGTATGGAAAAATTAAATGATCACTGTTTATTCTTAATCGAATGGAATTACTACACTACAACCAATCCGAGAAACGCTTCCCTTAATAACTCTTTAAACTTAAGTGAACACATTACACAAATTTGAGATACGTACTGATTTGATAACAATGGTCCGGAACAAATAAAGAACATCACCTAACCTATCATGATATTTTACAATAATTTTTTTTTAAAAAAATCCCAAGTCTCACAACGAAATAGCTCAATCAAATGGATACATACTCATTGCTAGTTTTATTCACACTGTTATCATTCATTGTGTATTTATTTATTATTTTTTTTGATTCCAGTAATCATCATTATTTTCAATTGCATTCCGGACTTCTGAGCCACTTGAACTTTTTTGAATCTTCACGTTGCAGAAACTTTCCATAGAACCAGCCGCTACCCAGTGCCCCGACAAATGGAGCAATTATCCATAAAGGAAGCAATTTCGAGCTCTCATCTGTAAAGATCATTCGACTCAACCCAATTGATAAACCAATGGACGGGTTGACAATTCCACCGGTCGCTGGACCAAGAGTCATACTGATTAAGAGATATACGGCTCCAATTACCATCGATATCATAACAGGATCAAATCGAGGTTGTAAAGGGTCATTAATATATAAATGAACCAGGCAGAGGAAAAACGTAAAAAAGATCTGCGTGGAAAGTGCTTCGGACGCTGTAGCGTCATGCGTATGATCAGGTAATATGAGATCGAACTTTAAGAATGGCATCATAAATCCCGCGAACAGACCGCCAAGCACTTGTGCGACGACATAATAGATGTATCTCTTATATTCTTGGTCTCTGTTCTTGAGCCAATGTGCTAACGTGACAGCCGCATTCAAATGAGCTCCTGATAGCTTGTGAGAGGCGAAGACAGCAAGGCAAAAAGTGGTTCCAATGACATAAGGTATGTAAGCAGCATCTTTGATGCGATCCAGACTGTGCAGAGCGAAATTAATAAAGAACGACCCGAAAAACTCTGCGAAATAGGCTCCTTTCTCTCTTATTTTCCTCTCTCGCTCAGAGATGTAGTCCATTGCTTCGATTTAAAATCAATAAATTTTTATAAGAGGGTAGATTTCGATTATTCGAGATTGAAGATGAAAATTCAGCAGCCTTAACAAAAAAACTAACTTTGGATATATTGTAGTGAGAACGTTAGGAAAGACACAATGAAGACCCAAATTTGGTGAAAAAGGAAGGTATATGTCGATCACTTCGATCCAATTAAATAAATAAGGAAGTTAAAAATATTAAATAATCCATTTCAAGAGATTTTAGAGCAACATTAAAATATGGACGTTGATAACATTTTCCATATCCCTTGCTGGCAATAAGAGCTTTTCAAAATTAGCATGATAATACCATGAGAAGGAATGCTAGATTCTTGAAAGCTTTGGGATCTGAAAATTGAATGAGTTGTTACAAAGCATCCATTTTTTTCTTCTCTCTTATTGACTATTGGACTATACAGTGCTCTTTTAAGCCTTGCTTTAGAGACTAACAAAAAAAAAAACAACGGTTTTTGAATTTATTATGATGGAATCACCAATATAGACGAATAAGCGATTTAGTATTATTTAGAAATAAGTAAGATGCAAATAACTGATAGTAATATAGTAAAAATCTGCTCTAAATAACGTTTAGAGGAAACTCTCAATTCTAGTGTATGAACCACCGAGCTCGTGACTTAATCTAATACGATCGGAGCGGAGATCCTCATCGAAAATTAGCTGAGCGTCGGCGACACCCATTTTTTCTTGAGCTAGGAAGGCGTCTTCTGGCAAAAAAGGCACTGATGAATGTTTTTCGGTTGATTCTAATTCTTAATTTAAAAATATGAATCTTGATCATATCAAAAACATTACATACCTTCAAATTTTACATTTGCGCCTGAAATTCGAGGCGACAACCCCAAGGGTGCCAGCAGGAGAGGCTCAGGGGAACGAAGTAGGTCTAAGCTATCGAAAGGAGTCTCTTTGGCTGGATTCTCTTTCGGGAGGTTTATTGGAGACGTAATTCCATTCCAAGCATTCACTGGTACTTCTTCAACCTTCCTCTTCTTCCTCTCTAAAAAAGGGTATAATGAGTTTCTTTGTAACTGGTATATTCTAGGCACCTCTTGCTATCACAGTGTTTTCTGTTTGAAGAGGCTTTTCTGGGCTCATATTTTTCTGAGAGATGGCTCGTGCACTCGCTCTTGTCTTTCTCTTTTCCATAGGTAGATTGCCATCCAATACGGAAACCTCTTTGTCATCTTCCAGCTTGATATGACGATAGTTTGAAGCAACCCTGTTATTTTCGCGTTCTAGAGCATTCATTTGGTTGAGATGCTTGATCAGAAAACTCTTTTTGTCATTAGAATTACTAATTTCATTGCTTTAGTATGTGGCCTATCAATTCTAATTTACTTGCCGAATAGCGTAGATGAAATTTGTTTCGAAAGATCCTCTAAGTCAAATGACATACTCTCATAGTTTTCGCTCTTATCGAAGAGCGAAACTGTTGTATTGGTCTGTAATGCTGAGTTAAGAAGACAAAAAAAAAGCCGTTTATAGTTACCCTTTGATCAGGGGACTCATAGTTTGTGCTGTTAGAGTTGCTCTCGAGATAGTTTTTGTCTATGAATACATGAGATGTGCTAGCAAAAGACATGCTCTACCTGTTGAGGAGTTTTCATTGTTTTTCCAGCCGCTGAACACCATCGATCCATTCTCGATCATCGAAAACATTGCATAAATCATTTTTTGGATATTCTTCTCTCTCTGATCACTGTTAATTGTTAGAACGATCACTCTTTATTGTTGAAATTATACCTTTGCTGAGCAATGTTTTCGATCAGCGATTTCGTGTCTGCTATTAAACACGTGTTTTGTTTCATTAAATGTTCTGTAAGTTGTTGTGCCTCTCCGAGCCGCTTCGTTAATGAAGTAATCTACGTTGCGGAGTACTTAAGCAATGAGACAACGTAAAGAAGCTACCTCATTCTGGTTGCTTAACAATTCCTTCTTTAATTTCTGAATCTCAGCAGAATGGTTGCAAGCACTATTCGACCGAGTGGTCGTGTTGGTTGCATCCTCCAGAGGTTCTGCATTCTTTCTCTTAATCTGCTGGAGCAAGTGCCTTATTGTTGATTATTAGAAGAGTACCAACAAAGAAAAGATTACTTAGCATTCCTTCTAAACAGCCTGTGCTGGAATTCATGCTCTTGATCCTCGTTTCTTATCTTATGAAAATCGTACAAATTAAGCTAAATAATCGAGCATTAGGAGTTCGCAAGTGGCTGAGGAGGTATTACCTGTCTCACAAAAGAGGCGAAATTATTATGTTTGAAAAATTTAGGAAGCATTTCCTTGCTGAACTCGTTCATGTTATTAACTATGAACGAGGTTCCGTCGCTGCTCCACGAAATGCTCTCATTGGGAGTCTATGGAGTAAATCAGGTATAAATATCAAATATTCTGTTCAAGAACCCTATCTGCAGGGTTTAAAGAGCTTACCTCAAGCATTTCATAGAGCTTGAGTAAGAAAGAAGGGACAGAGGACGCTGTTTTGCGTGCACTTCTGCTGTTTTTTTTATTAGATGTCCGACTCATAATGGCGTTCGACGAGAAGTGAGAAGAGTTTAGTGAGTTGAATAAAAAAACAAATTAAGTAATTCGAAATTTTGCAGCGTTCAGGCTAGTTTTATAGCGAGTGTGTTGCTTATAAATTTTGAATCAGTACTTCGCAACGATTCTTTTTTAAATTGATTTTTTCAGTTCTATCTATATAAATAGCAGGGTTTTTCCAGAGAGCTCAGTCATATTCAATGATTCATGAAAAAAATTGATAAGTTAGTTTGGCAGTGGAAATATACCCATTTGTTAATACAAAATTACGATTAGATAATTACGAAGAGGAGCCTTGAGAATGAAGGGAATGGGGGTCATACTAGGGTAATTATCTGGTTGGGATGGTTGGAAATATTTTATTGTGAGTTAAGAATGGATAAATTACGTGTTCATAGGTTTTAACTAATGATATTCAATAAACGCATTAAAAAAATTTGTCCCTTTTAAGTCAAATAAGAACTGAACTAGGATCCCATCGTTAGCATAGGCGAATCTCATTGAAAAAATGATCTCTTAGATGCCTCCAGTACACAAGTAATTCTTTGTAAAGCTGAGACATCTCAGCAGCACAACTTTCATTCAGCCATTAGCTGTAGAATACTCATATTATCGAATTTCATTCATAAAATGCTTCACATTACTTTCGTCTCATGCTTATTGAGGTTTGCTGACGTAGAACTGACTTATGCCCGAGGTGGCTTATGGAAAGGAGAGATTGTAAATGAACTTGCCATTACATTCTTAAAGTATTTTAACTCTGCTCTCTAAATAAGAGAGAAAAGTAATCTCTGCTAATTTTTCGGAACTAAAAGACAATTGTTTGATTTTGATTTGGTAAATCTGACTCAAAGGTTCCTTAGATAACAAGAATTGCACACGATCAATATGAATTCGACTAAGGAGTACACACTCTCAAAGAAGATTACTCTTTTTTGTAAGAATTATTGTGATACTTAATCATTTATTGATAGGCGATGAAGATATGCACGAAGAGGACGACTCTTGCGCTTTCTTCATCAGAAATGCCTCTGCGATTAGAGAGCTTAGAAGCATTTTCTGTGGACGATGGAAGGACCGGCTTCATCGTACTCGCTCTTGCTGATCCACATGGCTTGGAAG
>ENA-UOUE01001158-UOUE01001158.1-compost-metagenome-genome-assembly--contig:-NODE-1158-length-17969-cov-8.863570_pt1 | contig 17969 bp, 13 predicted proteins | sample MGYA00238146_ERZ747223 | MGnify/ENA primary metagenome ERZ747223 (study PRJEB28781, sample SAMN06268865) | compost metagenome | isolation source: single cell | place: USA: California, Emeryville, Joint...
ACTCGCCGATCAATTTCCTACTGCAAAGGAGTCTCTTCATTATCACGTGCTTGATATTACAAAGAAGGAGACCTATGGACCTTTCCTTGACTGGATCAAGGAAAAATTCGGACAAGTCGACGTTCTTGTGAACAATGCTGGGATCGTCGGCGATGGCGAATATGATCCAGACTATAAAGTATATTATAGTGATGCCCTAAAGGTCATGGGGACAAATTTCCTCAACACTAAAGAGTTTACTGAATACATACTTCCTTCTCTAGCTACTGATGGGAAGATTATCAGTATTTCGAGTTCATTCGGAACTGAAGACGAGCCTATCCAAGCATTGTATAAGAAGCTTTCAGATCCTAACTTCAAGGCCAAGGAATTTGAGGAATATTGCCAGGCTTATTTCGAGACGGTTAAGAAGCAAAACTTTGAGGAAGCAGGAATGTCTCCATCGGCTTATAAAACCTCAAAGGCATTATTAGCTGGATGGACTCATAATGTTCTTAAAGAAAAATTGACAGGGGATCAACAGGCGTTTACTGTGGATCCTGGCTGGTGCAAAACCGATATGGGTACGAAGAATGCACCATTGGAAGCTGAAGAAGGGACATTAACGACTGAGTATTTGATTGATCTGCCTTATAAGGCGAATAAAGAAACAAATGGAAAGTTTTTCAAAGATTGCAAAATGTTGGAGTTAATCTAATAGATTTGAGTTTTAGAGTTCAATTTGCACAAGTAATTGGCGAGTATCAATATTATGCATAGCAATTGTGCTCAGAGCCTATATAACTATTGCCAGATGATTGTCTTTTCATCTTTTCAATTGAATTTTTCTTATTGAGCTTCTCTCAAGAATTCTCTTTTATCAGAGAAATACTCAGGTTAGGATACATTAACAATTTCGCAGTTGAGGTTAGGCAGGTATTATCTCCTTTTGAATTTATTTAGATAGAGAAAGCCATATGGAATTAAAATTGAATTTGTGTTTTTTGACTTAAAGGAAATCAAATGAACCTTATAGTGTCGACGCCTCATAAAAGGTGCACTTCGTTGATTTCTAAAGAGTTAGCTTATCACATACCCAAAAGAGCTGTCACCAGGACTAACATATTTGCTGCTACAAGTCAAAGGGGAAAAATTCAAAAGATTGAGTTTGAAGAGAAATTGGAAGTGATTCTCTGAAAATTAAAACAAGAAATCTATCCGACACGAAAAGTGAGGGTGATTCATAATCATGCATAGCTTCTTCGTTATTCCTTGCACAAAGGGTGATTCATGTATTGTAAATAATCACCCCTCTTCCAAATGAACTTTTCTCTTTACAGGCACCGACGAGATCATTGCAAATGCAATAACATCCAGGAACACGAATAGATTCAAACCTAAGAGTTATCGTGATCACCTGTACCAGCAAAGGCCTCGGTAAGAGAATAAAGAAACAAATGTAAACTTTTCCAAAGAATATAAAGTGTTATAATTGATCAAACTACAGCATTGGGCTCTATTTGTGACCTATTGGTGAGTATCGATACTCTATCGTGGTTTTGTCATGGTACATAGAGATCACGGATACAGTCTGTAGTGTGTTGCAATAATTTGCCACTTTGTAAAGAATTTTTTTGGATCCGAGGAATACGCATTTCGAAATGTCGTCTTTAATTCAGATCTGAAGTTGGGCTGCAATGAACTACATAACATTATCTCATTTGGGTTTGAATCAAATGTTGGTTGGTACACTATCTCTATATTCATAAAGAACTAAAATTAAAATCGGCAGTATTTATTGTAAATGTACATTAAAATTTTTTTTATGCTAATAGGTAAGATTATATATCTCTCTCATAGCTAAAGTACTTCACACCATGTAACTTAAGTCTGATGATAGCTGAATGAGAGAAATAATTAGACATGATACTAGAGTCATTATATTGTAGAGAGCAGGAATTCTGTTTAGAGTCTTTTTAATTCACAATGGTTTGCTGTAAAGCTCTCAATTTCCTTTGGTATAATTTCGACAGATGTGATTGCTTTCTGCAAATATACTGCTAACTAGTAAGAGCTGTCACCAGGACGAACAGATTTTCTACCAGAAGCTACAGGGAGAATACTCAGAACAATTGAGATTGAAAAAACGAATTTGATGAGAAAAAGGGTGTGATTCTCTAATATTCAAAACGGGAAATCTGTCCGGCACACAAGTGGGGTGATTCATAATCAAGCCACCTTCTCCGTGAATTTCTGTTCCAAGGGTGATTCATAGGTTGGCTGGGTATTCACCCCCTACTTCTATTTAAACCCTTTTTTCTCAAATACATTCATAAAATTTACTCAAAAGATTCAATTGATTCGAGTTCTAATGAATTCAAAATCACGAGTGATAGTGATAACCGGTGCCAACAAAGGCCTCGGATTCGAGCTGGCGAAGCGCCTTCTTAAAAACTCCAGCAAGTCAATCATCGTTATGACCTCTCGAAATGAAACTCTTGGGAAAGAAGCCCACACGAAACTCGCTGAACAATTTCCTGCTTCAAGGGAGTCCCTTCATTATCACGTGCTTGATGTGACTAAGAGAGAGACATACGGACCTTTTCTTGACTGGATAAAAGAAAAATTCGGTAAAATTGATGTGCTTGTTAATAACGCAGCAATCTGCGGCGTTAATGAACTGTCTCCAGATTATAAAGTCCCTCACAGCGACGCCTTAAAGATTATTGGGACAAATTTCATTAGCACTAAAGAATTTACTGAATATGTCCTTCCTTCTCTGGCTTCTGATGGAAAGATTATTAACATCTCGAGTACATACGGATTCGATGATAAGCCTATCAAAGCGCTGTACAAGAGATTCGCAGACCCCAACTTCCAATCAAAGGAATTCGAAGAAATCTACAATGCTTATTTCGAAACGGCCAAGAAACAGAACTTCGAAGAGGCCGGAGTGCCAACTTCAGCCTACAAAATCTCAAAGGCCTTATTATCTGGATGGACTTATCGCCTGAAAGACAGCTTAACAGGTGAGCAGCAAGCGTTCAGTGTGTGTCCTGGCTGGTGCAAAACCGATATGGGATCGCAGAATGCAACATTGGAAGCTGAGGAAGGGACAATAACGACTGAGTATTTGATTAATCAGCCCTATAAGGCCAATAAGGAAACGAATGGGAAGTTTTTCAAAGATTGCAAAGAGTTGGAAGCTTTCTAGTTAAGATATGGAATAATTTGCATCCTAATCTTCAATTTAAGGAGCTCATTGATGAATATTCAAGTTTGATCGTGGCTAACAGTTTCTCTCTCTATATTGACTATAATAAATATATATATACATGAATAAGGATTCCCTCTGAAAAAGTATGGAAGCAATAATGTTATCTCATTTCCCTTCAGACATAGCTCGCCAAAAAAAAAGTATCAACAGGTTCAAGAGAACATAATATCATGTTGATATTATTAATAGAACCGAAGGTATAAAAGACTTTCCTAATATGTCCTCTGATAGGATAGCGTCAAGCTTTTTCTTCCAGAAATATTAAATCTTATCGCAATAGAAAAAAATCCAGAAAATCGAATGGAGTCAAAACCAAGAAGAGTAATCGTGATTACCGGCGCCAACAGAGGCATCGGGTACGAGCTGGCCAAGCGCCTCCTCAAGAACCCTAACAAACCAATCATCGTTATGACTTCACGAAATGAAACTCTCGGAAAAGAAGCTCACGCGAAACTCGCCGATCAATTTCCTACTGCAAAGGAGTCTCTTCATTATCACGTGCTTGATATTACAAAGAAGGAGACCTATGAACCTTTCCTTGATTGGATCAAGGAAAAATTCGGTCAAATTGACGTGTTAGTCAATAACGCAGCGATTTTAGCCACAGGTGAAGATAGATACGGTTATAAGGCTAACCTCAGCGATGCTACAAAGGTTCTTGGGACGAACTACTTCAGTACTAGAGAGTTTACCGAATATGTGCTTCCTTCTCTGGCTTCGGATGGCAAAATTATTAATGTTTCAAGTGTCAATGGAGAATATTCCTGGCAAGGAGACACATTGCATAAGAAGTTCACTGATCTAAACTTCCAACCGAAAGACCTTGAAGAAATTTACAATTTGTATATGGAAACGGTGAAAAAGCAGAATTTCTCAGAGATGAAAATAACTCAATCTCCTTATAACGTATCGAAGGCGTTAATAAATGCGTGGACTTTCCATGTTCTCAAGAACAGCCTTAAAGGAGACCAGCAGGCGTTTAGTATGGACCCTGGTTGGTGCCGAACTGACATGGGAGGGAAGAGCGCGCCTCTGCGACCTGAAGATGGACCGGTAACTATTGAGTATCTGATTGATTTGCCTTTTAAGGTGAATAAAGAGATCAATGGGAAATTTTTCAGAGAAAAAGAGGTGGTAGAGTTGAGATAGGGGATAAGTTGTGCTTTGCATGTAAGTTGCATTTTCATTTCATCTATACTCATTGTGTGTGTTATCTGCTTTATTGAACATTGTATTACTTAGTAGAGACATTATAACCATTTGATCTACCTGATTGGTAGAGACTTGCTAATAAATTAGCCATATCTTTTCACTCGCATGACGTAGTTCAATGATTTCACTGAAGTTGATATGCTTTGAATACCGACCGAAATATACAAAAGCAAAACCTTAACAAAAACTAGAAATTTATTTCCATAGTATTGCGAAGATACTCTGCTGCTGCTCAGGATCCATATTCAATAGCGCGTTAGTTTGTATGTTTAAGAAAATGCTTGAGATTGATGTCATTAGGACCGTTTCGAAAATAGAAGCTTTCTTAATTTCTAATATAACCGAAATTGAGTCCATTTGGAAGATGTTCTACTCAGGCACTGCAATCCTCTCTGTGGCAACGATGGCGAAAGCAACTCGTTTCGAAGTTAAGTACTCGCAGCCCTCACTAAATCTTCTCACAATCAGAATTCATAGGTGATTGCTTTTCACAAGTAAATGAGTGTCTTCGAATCAGGTTAATTCTTAAATTCGTTCGAAAATCTATGGACTCGGTTTACTGGTTTAGGTGTTTGAAGCATCTTGGCTTATCTATACATCTGAAGCAATTTCCTTGCACACATAAAAGTAAGTTTTTCCCTTTTATAAATGTCTTCATAATAGCTTGCCAAGGGTGAGCTTGTAGACTTTCTCCATGAAACAGCGAAAAGGGCATATCAAGACATCATTACTTTCTATACTAATTACCTTCATTTACTGAAAATTCGATAGTCGCACATTCGAATCTTCTAATCTTTGGAATTTGTTGTTGTTCTTAAATGCGGACAGTTGATGATTTTATAAAGTCCACCAATAAACAAAAAGATTATCAAAGAACTCCTTAAATGAAGCCCAAGTTTCTTTTAGCTTTTATATTTGTCGCTTTGATAGTTTCCTCAGCTTCAGCGGCTCAATTATTCCGCCATATAAAGCAAGCGTTCAAGAGTCTTAGCCATCAACAAGAGAAAGAGAATGCTAATCAACCAGCCAATGATATTCAGAAAGATGATCAGCAAAAAGATGACAGCGATCAAAAAGCAAATACTCAAAGAGATAATAATCAGCAAGACGATAAAGATGAAAGTGAGAGAAGTGATAATAAGCAAGGCAAAAATCGACGAGGTGGTGATGAAGATGATGATAACTATAAAAGTGGTAACAGCCGACAAAGTGATGAACAAGGAGAAGGAAATGGAGATATAAAAGGCAGCATCAAAAAGGCGGTTCTGAACCAGTTGTTCCACAAAGGAGATAATCAAGAAAATGATGATCAAGGCGGTAGTCTCAAGGAGCGAATTGCAGGTAAGGTGATTGACGCTGCGCTGAACAAAGCAACAAGCAGTTTTGGGTCTCGCTGAAAACTAAGTTTAGCACAACTTTTATTGTTAGCATCAATCTGTACGATAAAACCCTGTCTTTGCTGCATGGTAAAAAGGATTATTGATTTTAAGGGTCTACTTAATAGATGTAGCTGGATTGAACTGCTAATTTTAATTATAATTACAACAAATTATTTTTCTTCTTAGAAAATGAGATCATCGTTCAACAATAAGATTAATCGTCGTAGTTATATCACCACTATCAGAGACGAATCGAAGCGCATTTTATTTCGGAAACCTGATAGTCTTATGAGCTTAATTCCTTTGTAAAAACCGTATGCTGGATAGCATAGTAAACACCTCAAGAGCTACATTATTTAAATAGGTTTTTTTAAAGTAGGAGCAAAAGGATCAAGTCTAATCTCTTTGTATCGAGCCAAGCAAAACGTAACTTTGTTTTTTGCAGGCATTGGCTTCTAGATGATAATAACAATAATTTCAATGTAAACTATAGAAGCGATCATGTTGGCCTTCCCTATCTCTATATTTATGTATATTGCTTCTAAGCTTTAAAAGAACACAAAAAGATGTTTATCAGATGTTTATCGCCCCTCTCAGGCCATAAGAACCTGTTGTAGGGAAATTGCCGCGAACTTCCCAGAACGAAACTAGAGAAAATAATCCATGAAAATGCTCCCAATCGTAAATATTCCAAGCATAAGAGTTGAAAAACAAACTCGCAAATAACCCTTCAATTTCAAATATTGACACTGCAGAAAGAAATGACAGCAAAACATCATTTATATTTATTTCAACAAATAAAGTGGAATGTTTGAAAATTCAAACTTTAGAAGAACACCATCGATATTCATTGAACAAAGATTCCTCATCATACGGCAATCGCAGCTGATTCGGAATCAAAATTAGACTGAAACTTACTTTTTGCTGTTTTTTGACTCGAGCAAATCATATTCTTAAAATATTTCAGGGACTAAATCGTAAATTCGAAACGAATAATTCTAATTTTCAACTGATTTATCACTTCGGTTTTGACGTTTCGTCTTTCTTATTTACCTTTCATCTGAACACCTCTAGCATTGCAAAAGGTGTGAAAACCAGTTTTTTTCTGTTGAATCTCCTTTTTAGAACCCCTTTGCTAATTTTGTAGTTTCCAAAAACCCAAATAACGGATATCATCACATATTTTGCATTTAGATCAAATTATATGTCGCTAACTGGATCTTCTATCTAAAGAACGTTTGTGGATATAAATCTTATACATTGACTTCACCAAAAAGAAAAAAATTGATTGAAAAAAAAAGAAGAAGATCTTCAAATGAAACCGAAGTTCCTTCTAGCTCTAACCTTGTTAGCTTTGGTGATTTCCTCAGCAACTGGAGTTCAGCTTTTCCGCCATATTAAGAAAGCATTCAGCGGTCATAAAGGTGAGAAAGAAGAAGAGACGCAAAAAACTGTAGAAAAACAAAAAGTTGAGGAGCCACGAGATGAGATTGACGATCGAAGAACCAAGGGTCGACGAGATGATTATGATGACAGGAGAGACTCTAAACGAAGCACCAGGAGACCACGAGATGAGTACGAAGAAGATGATTACGACGATCGTAGATCCCGTACTCGACGAAGCAATAGGAGAGACGATGAGGAAGAAGAAGGTGGTTTTAAAGGCGGCATCAAAAAGGCGGTTATGGGCCAACTGTTCGGCGGCAGCAGCAGTAGTTCAAGAGATGATGATCGGGGTAGTCGAGGCAGTAGTAGTAGCGGCGGTAGTCTCAAGGAAAGAATCGTGAATAAAGTGATTGACAAGGCTCTCGAGAGAGCGGCAGGTAGTTATTTCACTTAAAGGCTAGTTTTGAACATCATTATCTTGTAAGTGTTAATTCAATGAGAAAACCTTGAAAGGTCTTATATTGTTTTGCTGAAAATGGTATATTTGATTCGAAGAGTCCAATATATCTTTTATAATGACATCTAAATGCTGAATTTAATTATACTCACTCAAAACTAAATAAATAAAACATAAACATCTTCATTCCTGTTTGATGATACCACGGAATAAATGGAACTTGTGTTTTGTTTAGAAATTATCAAGGCGATAAGAATTAAGTTAAAGCCCTAGGCTTTGTGCTAATTTGTCAGGCAAGCAATATATTTAGATTCTTCTCACAAAGGCTTAACTATATCTCTCAGGTAAAATACTCCTTTCTAATCCAACATGCGTTGATGTGTTGATGTGGATATTTAGGAGTGCTTAACAAGAAAATAGAAAATTGGCCCATCATCAGGAATAGCGAAACTTTATTTCACATGCTGAATTTAAAAGAATCGACCAGACAAATATTTTCAGTCTTAGTTGAGTAAAGAAAATAGCTTACTAACCATTTTACCGATGACTGAACGTAATCGAGACTTGCAAAAAAAACATGCCCCCGCATATTTGTAGAAACATTCACAAAGGTACGATTCAAAACCAAATTAGCTCTGCGGCAAACTTGCTTGAAATACCAAGATTAACAGTAAATTCGAAATCGAATCATTCGTCTCGATAATTATAAATCTACTGACTCGCCCTCTTTGGTTCGAATTTTTGTACGAGATTCCGCATAATCCTTCATCATCGACAACCTTAATGGTTTTCAGATCAATTTTTCCCACTAAATACCTCTAAAAGAACCACCTTTTAACAACATTGCGTTTCCCATCAGATACTGGCAACCTCAAATCGCGATGTAATGATTTTCTCTTGGATCAATTTAATGCGCAGTGAAATGGGTCTTCTAATTAGCGAACTTTCCAAATTCTAGAACTTTTTTTTCGAGATAAATGTTAGTTTTCGCTCTTTACTTCGCCAATAAGCATAAATTCGTTAAAGAAAGCACAAATGAACCCAAAGTTCTTTTTCGCCGTTATCTTCGCTTTGGTGTTGATATCCACAACATCTGCGGCTCCTCTTTTAAATCGTGTGAAAAATGCTCTTCGAAGTCAAGATAACGATCAAGGTCGTGATAATAAACGAAATGATAAACAAGATGACGATCAAGGAGGTGACCTGAAAAGCGGTGTCAAAAAGGCACTCATGGAGAACTTGTTCAAGGGTGATGATCAGAAAGGTGGCAGCAGTGGTAAAGGCGGTAATCTGAAGGAACGGATCGTGAACAAGGTTATCGACAAGGCAATGGACAAGGCCACATCTAGCTTTATGAAGCGTTAAAGATAGTCCTTTGTTTGGCGTGTTGTTATTATATTTTAATTGTTAATCACTCGGCAATACTTTGAAACGTTAAGTTGTATGCTTTCAAAGGAATATTGATATGAAGAACCCAGTTATCTCTATAATATCATCTAAATGCTCATTCTACTTCTCCAAGCAAAGACTTTTCACCATTCCTAAAGAAACATCTGTGTAGCAAGGCTATTTATAATGAAATAGTAATGTTGTTGTACCCGCTTCGGTTTCCTTTCAGCTTCAGCTCCTTTAGCTTTGAGAACCAAGCAAACCTTACATTCCTTCTATGTCAATCGGAGTGCTCGGAAATCCAGCAAAATATGAAAATACTTGCTGGGCTCTAATGCTTAGTTAATTGCATCCTCATTGGCAATATTCTGCCCGATAGAAAGAATGGTGCAGCAGTATCAAATATGAGTTATCACAAGCGATCCCCCTAGTAAAACAACATGAACATGCATATTGTCGAAAAATTATAGGACTCAAGTTCCATAATTTGCGAGATAATTTTATAATTCTTACTAAAATATTCGAATAAGAATAATTCGTCTTTGGAAAGTTCTAAAATGCAATAAATTGCCTGAAATTTCTGTATTTCGTCGAAGGAATCTTAACACAGAAGCCACGCTGAATGAACTTCCTGTTTTACCAATAAAAAGCAAATTTAACGACAAAAATATTCCTCTTTGGATCTAATCAATTTGTATCGAAGTGCTTCGTTACACGTTATCGAACATTCTGATCTTTGGAAGGTTTCTAATGATATAAATGCGAAAATTCTTACTAAATCGATAAAAAAAAATATATTATTGAAGAATTTTTCAAATGAAACTAAAGCTTTTCTTCGCTTTTCTTCTGATTGTGTTGATGATATCCTCAGCATCAGCGACCCAACTTTTCGATCGTGTGAAAAATGCGCTCAAAAGTGGAGGCAGTGATAAAGGAGGAGATGATAAAGGAGGGGATGATAAAGGAGGGGATGATAAAGGAGGAGAAGATCAAGGAGGAGATAACAAAGGAGATAGCGGCAAAGGCGGCAGTATCAAACAGCGAATCAAGGACAAGGTGCGCGATAGTGCGATTGAGAAGGCGAAGAGTAGCTTTTTGGGATAGTTAAATATGAGTTTTCTAGAGAGAGAAAGTCCTAATGTGTTTCTAAGTTCTATGCTTTCAAAGAAATAGTTCATTTGCAGAAGAGTATATATCTCTATAACTTCATATAGATGAGAATTTTAATTATACGAACAGAAGATTCTTCGATTCTTAGTGAAGTATTAAGCCTCATCATTGTATTAACTCAGAGAGGGTTAACGGCATTCAATCACAGGCATTATCATTTTTTCCCCTTTCTCTCTTTCTCTTTAACAGCCTCATTCTTGGTAGAATCAGTACCATTTGCATTATGAGAGAATCTATTAAGTTTTCTCGTTTTAATATCAGAGCAACTGAAAATTTTCCTCAGATTATCGCCTGCAGTTATAAGAGCCATAGAAATACTGCAATAGCAAAGACAATTCATTCTATTTACTAATTAATAACGAAATTGATATTAGAAATAATCCGTACCCTCAAATAAACCTGTCTCGAACATCAAATAAAAAGCCACTGCTACTACTATTTCATCAAACTACTTTCATTTGTTTGCCAGAGTCTGCTGCCGGTTCGTTTCATTTGAACAGGGTTAAATTTCAAACGCGTAAAATGGAACAGGATGACTAGATTACCATTGAGAAATCATTATCAATTGTAATTAATAGATGGGGTCAGCTTTCATATGATCGATAGTACTTTTAGTTCAATTATATACATTTGGCTCGTAATGGATTCTCCTGGGTTGAGATCTATCTTAAGGTTCCTGATTAACACTTTAGAAACGAAAGGATTATTATATTGGCAATTAATTATTATTTGCTGATAATATAAAAGGCGTTTAATGTCATTATTGAGTAATTTTATGTAACCTCCCAGATAGTAAAAGAGAGACCATTGATGAAAAGAAGTCCAGAAAAAAGTTATAATTGTCAGCCACACATTACTTAAAGCATTGCTGGCTGTAGCAGAGCGGACAGAACAATTGTAATTGAGTTTCCACGTAGCATAGTTCAACTACAAATCCCTTTAATTTTTCTCTTTGTGGTTTCATTTCTTTGATTCGTTTTAGAGAACTGAGCATCTATTTATGTCTTGCTCACATGATATATAAAGAGCTAATAATGAACGAATTGGCCTCGAAAAATTAGAAATCAAATGAAATAAATCCGAGATCTATTTTAATTTTAAAAACGAAAATTTCCAAGAATTCCGTTTTGATGAGCGAAAAATATGGCATAGATGATAAAACACGCTTTCTTGTGCTCTATCTTGACGCTCAGATGACATATTCAGAAATAGCAGCATTAATCAACAGATCTGCACGCACTCTTGAAACCTGGGCTTTAATAACCAAGAAAGGTGGAGATATCAGAACTCGCAAGAAAACGAAAGGAATCAAGCTAATTTCAGAAGAAACTGAGAATAAAGTTATCCAAATGGTAAAAGAGAATCCCCAAGGATCTTCTTTAAAAAAGCTTGCAGCTCGCATCGGAGGCATTTCGACCGATTCCATCAGGAAGATTCTATGTAGAAAGGGGTTCAAATATAAAGCCTATGATAAGGGGATCATTTATACAGAAGAAGAGAGAATAAACCGAGTAGCCTTTTGTAAGAAAATGCTCTTGGATGAAGGAAAAGTCATCTATCAAACGTTCTTCTCGGATGAAATGTCAATTGAGTTGAACAACGTTTACAAAATGAAAGCGTGGCAGCTGCCTACAGAAAACATTAGAGTGAAGAAAGCGACAGAATACATTAAATTGCATTGCTGGGGTGCGATTTCGGCACAAGGAGCTACGTCGTTGGAGATCTATGAGAAGAGCTTGAATGGTAGGATTTATCAGGAGATAATAAAGCGTCATAAGGAAGAGATGGAAAAGATATATCCTGACGGAGATTTTTATTTCATGCAAGACAATCATCCAGCGCATCAGAAATCTGAGGAATGGGTCGTGAAAGAGCAAAAATTGAAACTCATAAAGTTGCCGAAAAGATCTCCTGATCTGAATATAATTGAGAATTTGTGGTCTGCGTTAAAAGAGAGGGTGGTGAGCGAGGGGCTAACCAATGAGAAGGAGATGAGGGCGAGTTTGTTACGTAATTGGGAGCTGCTTACGAAAGCGGAGAGATTGGGGCCATTTTTTGAAGGATTGCATAGAAGGTATTATATATGTATCGAGAAGCAAGGATATAAGTTTCGATATTAGATTTTATTTTTTTCAGAATGTACGGCATTGAATTATTTAACTATAAGCAACACGCACTTGTTATTATAATAACGAGATTTGATATCTCAAATCTAACGAAAGAGAGAACTAAAAAGAGATTTTGATCTTTGATAGTTGTCTGATAGTGTCCTTTTTTGTTTTTTCCGCTTGGTAAATGAAGGCTTGTGCATTGATTTGTAATGAGCGCGGATTTTTTAGTTCAGTTCCCTTGAGTAAAACGAGAGGACATCTATTATTAGCTATATCTGAAAGACACTGCTATTTATTAACTTTTTCTATCTACACAGTAGCAATCTCATTCCTTGCTGGAAGTGTATTTATTATTTTGCATGGAGGAACGTAATGTTGAATTCGCTTTTATTGGGCTCGAAAAATTGGAGCCGATACGATAAATACACCATGTCCCCTTCTAGTTTATAAATAATATTTAGCCAAATCTTATGAGTGATAAATACGGTCTCGATGACAAAACTCGCTTTCTCGTTCTTTATCTCGACGCCCATTTTTCTGTCCAAGAAATAATGAAGATCCTCAATCGAAATTATGCAACAGTGAGGTTCTGGATTAAAAAAGTCAAGAACGGCGAAGACGTTAGACTTATCAGTCGAGTAAAAGAGCGTCCAAAATTCATCACCGAAGAAACCGAGAATAAAGTTGTTCAAATGGTGAAAGAGAATCCTCAAGGATCCTCTCTAAAAAAGCTTGCGACTCGTATCGGAGGTATCTCAACAGATTCCATCAGGAAGATCCTTTGTAAAAAAGGATTTAAATATAAAGCATATGACAAAGGCATTATCTACACCGAGGAAGAAAGAATAAACCGGGTTGAATTTTGTAAAAAGATGCTTTTGGATGAAGGAAAGGTGATCTATCAAACATTTTTCTCAGATGAGATGTCGATCGAGCTCAACAACGTTTACAAAATGAAGGCCTGGCAATTGGCTACAGAGAATATTCGAATGAAGAAAGCAACGGAGTATGTCAAACTGCATTGTTGGGGCGCAATTTCAGCATTAGGTGCGACCTCTTTAGAGATCTATGAGAAAAGTCTGAATGGAAAGATCTATCAGAAGATCATAAAGCGGCACACGGAAGAGATGGAGAATATATTTCGTGGTGGGGAATTCTTTTTCATGCAAGATAACCATCCAGCGCATCAGAAATCTGAGGAATGGGTAGTGAAGGAGCAAAAGCTGAACCTTATCAAACTGCCGAAAAGATCTCCTGATCTGAATATAATCGAGAATCTATGGTCAGCACTGAAAGAGAGGGTGGTCAGTGAAGGACCGACTAATGAGAAGGAGCTGAGGACAAGCTTGCTGAGTAATTGGGAGCTTCTTACGAAAGCGGATAGATTGGAGCCGTTTTTTGAAGGGTTGCATAGAAGATATTATTTATGTATAGAGAAACAAGGACATAAGTTTCGGTATTAGATATATTGCTCAGCTTCTTAGATCTGTAAAAAAAAGCATGATTAGCTACTTTCAAGCACTCAGTTAAGGGGTGATCATTGAACGATCCTTAAGAGTTAAACTTGCAAAGCAAAAGATATTTCATTGTATTCAGCTTTCTCTTCTAGTGTGAATTGTTATAGAAACTTATTCAGTTGTAAATTATTAACCCTCCCCCGAGCAAGTGGGCCATTATTCTGCTTTATAACTCCCTACAATGGATGTGCTGACTCCTCCTAATTCAAAGTTATTATGTCGAACATGTACATTAGTTCTCCATGTCGTAAATCATTAAATTACAGCAAAATCAGCTAGTATCAAAATAATGCTTTAATGTGTGACAAATACGATATCGATGATAAAACAAGATTTCTCGTTCTCTTCCTTGACGCAAAGATGAACGCTCAGGATATAGCACACATAATCCACCGACATCTAAAAACCGTTTATCGATGGGCGTCCCTCACCAAAAAGGGGTACGACATCAGAATTCCAAAGAAGAAAGGCGGACACAACAAATTAATGACCGAAGAAATCGAGAACAAAATCACTAAAATGATCAAAGAAAACCCCGAAGGATCGACTCTAACCAAGCTGGCATCACGCATCGGAGGAATTTCAGCGAGCACAATCCGAAGGGCACTTGCCAAAATGGGAATCAAATTTAGGCCATTTGATAGGGGCATAATATACACAGAAGAAGAAAGACTTCTACGAGTAGAATTTTGCAAAAAGATGCTTTCAGATGAGGGAAGGCTGATCTATAGAACGTTTTTTTCTGACGAAATGGGAATCGAGCTTAACAAGACACACAAAACGAAAGGCTGGCAGCTTCCTAACGAAAAAATTAAAAAGAAGGGTGCTTCAGAATACATTAAATTGGACTGTTGGGGTGCGATTTCAGCGCAAGGAGCGACGTCTTTGGATGTTTATAAGAAGGGGATGAAAGGAGAACTCTATCGTGAAGTTATTGAACGTCATAGGAGAGAGATGGAGAAACTCTATCCTGATGGAGAGGAGTTCTATTTCCTCCAAGATAGCCATCCGACGCATAGAATGAATGAAGAATGGATAGTTAAAGAACAAAAGTTGGCACTCATTAGGCTGCCTAAGCGTTCTCCTGATCTAAATATAATAGAGAACCTTTGGATGGCGTTGAAAGAAAGAGTAGCGAGTGATGTGCCAGCGAATGAGAAAGAGCTTAGGGCGAGTTTAGTGAGCAATTGGGAGGCTCTTACGAAAATAGAAAGATTACAGTCAATTTTTGATGGGTTGCATAGAAGATATATCCTATGTGTTGAGAAAGAAGGTCAAAAACTGTAATACATTAGTACATTCGGCTCAATGCACGTTTGCCACAAAATTTTTACTCTGTATCGATTATATTTGTAATTCTACCGATCGATATAAGGCTTTTTTCTGCGTGTTGAGTACCTTCATTAAGTGAATTTCAATCAATAAGAGTTTCTCATTGCAGGGAGAAAATCATGTTTCATAGGCACATTCATAGTTATAGACCATTCCGAGAGGCATGGTAATTAAATTAAAGCATTCATTCTGGATTATAATTCTCCTGTCAGAATCTTCAATGATATAATAGCGAAGCTGAAGAATTAAGACTAAATATCTCAGAAAGAATGGAATGATTTCAATTTCGTAGATGTTCTCTCGGAATTGAATTTTGATATGATGTGTTTGGTAAGTCATTTTTAATCTCTCTACTCTGCTCTTGAAGTTGCGCTATATAGGCAAATAAGTTGCATGGTGTTGATTCAGTTCAATTAAGCTCAAAAAATTAGGCTGAATTAATAAATACTCCATATACCTAGACTCCATTTTATAAAAAATATACAACAATTATAATGTGTGAAAAATTAGGCATTGACGATAAAACTCGGTTTCTTGTTCTTTACCTTGACGCCCATCTCAGCGCTTTAGAGATATCAAGAATAATTAACAGATCTAACCAAATCATTTACGTTTGGGAGTCAAGAACGAAGAACGGTGAGGACATTCGAATGCCAAAGAAGAGAAGAATCAAGAAATTCATCACCGAAGAAACCGAAAACAAAGTTATCCAAATGGTCAAGGAAAATCCTCAAGGATCATCGCTTAAGAAAATTGCGACTCGCATCGGAGGAATTTCAACTGCTTCTGTCTACAAGATCCTTGGGAAAAAAGGATTCAAGTATAAAGCATTCGATAAAGGTATAATATACACCGAGGAAGAAAGAGCCAATCGAGTTGCCTTTTGCAAAAATATGCTATCTAATGAAGGGAAAGTTATCTACCAAACATTTTTTTCGGATGAGATGTCAATTGAATTGAACAATGTGTACAAAATGAAAGCATGGCAGTTGCCCACAGAAAATATCAGAATGAAAAAAGCAACTGAATATGTCAAACTGCATTGCTGGGGTGCGATCTCAGCACAAGGAGCTACGTCGTTAGAGATCTATGAGAAGAGCTTGAATGGTAGGATTTATCAGGAGATAATAAAGCGTCATAGGGAAGAGATGGAAAAGATATACCCTGACGGGGATTTTTATTTCATGCAAGACCATCATCCAGCACATCAAAAATCAGAGGAATGGGTAGTGAAGGAGCAAAAATTGAAACTCATTAATTTTCCCAAACGATCTCCGGATCTGAATATAATTGAGAATTTGTGGTCAGCATTGAAGGAGAGAGTAGTAAGTGAAGGACCGACTAATGAGAAGGAGCTGAGGACAAGTTTGCTGAGTAATTGGGAGTTGCTTACGAAAGCGGATAGGTTGGGGCCGTTTTTTGAAGGATTACATAGAAGGTATTATTTATGTATAGAGAAGCAAGGATATAAGTTTCGATATTAGAGAATTGCCTTGGGTTATGCTACTTGAATTTAAAACGAATGAATTATTATTCGGGCATGAACTCTGTCTTCATAATTAAAGATAAACTTTCTAATATCGATGAGTTTTGTTGAGGTTAAAGAAGAGGTACCATTAATGAATAGTAATGCTGCAGAAATTATGTTGTATTCACAGAATAACCACGGGTGGAGCAGGTTATAAATTCAATAGAAAAGAAAATTTATGTTTTCCTTTCAGCGTCATCAGCTGTCCCTATTAAGTTATTTATCAAGCATCACTGAAAATGTAGACAGCAGTTTCACTGAAATTAGCCGACAACACAAAGTTGATTCTAAAATGAAATGACTAAAATCGGGCATATTCTCATTAAATTACCTTTTCTCATAATTTAAACGCGATTGTTGATTGTTGGACAACAACTTAGCCCACGTTACTGATCGCCCAATCGAGGTTCTGGCTTTGGTTATTCCAATATCTGAGTTGTCGAGAAGAAGGCTCTCATTTTGAAGACTCCGGCTGCACTTGAATCAGATGGTAAGTGCAGTCAGTTTTTCTTTACTTCATTTCTTTTTCCTTCAACTCCTTCACTTGATATACAATTCCATTCCCAAAAAATTAAAGAAAGTACCCGTTGTCTCTTTCAATAGGGGAAAAAAAGGGCCATTTAATTTTCTATTTTGCATGGGTCTATTTTTCTGCTTCTTCTTGATTTGGCATGCGAATCTTTTAGTCTCTCTGCTTTGGATTAATATGCCAGAACAATGGAAACCTATTGGTTTCGTGTAGTTTTGATAAGAAGGTGAGACTATTTGATCAACGAGAATCAAAGTTTGTCCAAACTTTTGATGGCATTCACGAGGGTAATATTTTTTGATTTGCTTAACTGGAGAGCATCAGTAGAGTCACAACAATGACATGATGAGATAGATAAATCTTTCTGTAACGAAACTTGTACGATTGGTTTCAATTCTCGACAAAATTTCTGAATTCACAGATTCCGAGAGGTTAGTTTTTCAACAAGCAATTAACTATTTGATATTGCTTATCCAGCTCGTGATGGAAAAGTTAGCATAAGAAGTAAATTTGAATCATAATATATTGAAATTAATGCTAATTAAATCAAAAGGCAAACCGAAATTTGAAGAAGTAGATGAAAAGAAACCTGACAAGCAAAATGAGCTTCGCTACATATTTGATCAAACAGCAAATTTCCTCCAAGTTGTTCGGATTTCTGATCAGAAATATCTGATAGCTGGATATTGTGTTTGAACATAAG
>ENA-UOUE01001159-UOUE01001159.1-compost-metagenome-genome-assembly--contig:-NODE-1159-length-17956-cov-15.501426_pt1 | contig 17956 bp, 18 predicted proteins | sample MGYA00238146_ERZ747223 | MGnify/ENA primary metagenome ERZ747223 (study PRJEB28781, sample SAMN06268865) | compost metagenome | isolation source: single cell | place: USA: California, Emeryville, Joint...
CTATAGTAATTCAATATTTCACATTCTTTGAAGACCATTTAATTCTTTTATATAGTATATAGAATATGAAACCAAGTAGGTTGAATATGACAGGTGCTTGAAATATAAGTTTTTACAAGAAAAAGGTCTCAAAGTAAACTGACAATTTGAATCATTATTTTTCTCCTTCAATGCCTGAGGTAGCTTTAATACCCTCGAGCTCTTGACCTGATCAGCTTTCTGAGGAAGATACGAATACTTCTAATCCTCTGAACGACGTCAATCGGAATCATATTAATCATTCTAGTTGTTCGCCACACCTATGAAGAAAAAAGGTATTTTGTTATAATCTGAATGATTAATGCTGATATTACCTCGTTATTCAGCCTTGAAATCACGGGTAGCCAATACAAGAGACAAAAAATCACGACTAGGACAATATACACGACGAGAAGGATCGTCGATATCGTCACGGATAACGTTAGATCATCCTTTAAGAACTGCCTTTCATATTCCAAGAACTGCCAGAGTATTGTATCAGGGAAAGTGTTCAAGTCATCATCTAAATGATTTAGAAGTAGATAGATACAACATCATTCAACAATTTGAAATTCGGTTACCAGCAGTAAATACTTGAAGCCGATTGTCTATTGGGGTTGCAGTACCATTGTATTCGTTGGCCAGTTGCAAGTACACATTTTTTAAGAATTTGAACATTTGGACTTTGAAGTTTAGAATTCCCTGCCAAAGTGTTAACAAACAGGAGGAGAAATCAATATTACCGTCTTCAGGGAGCTATTCGCTGCCATGTGGCATTTCTCAATATCCGTTCCATAGTAACTGCATGCGTCTCCGAAAAACACTTCCTTATAGGTGTTTGTAAAATCTGAATTCTGGCCAATGAGATAAACGTAGAACTAGTAAGAACATCATGGTATTTTGAAGAGATGGTAAGGAGAGTACGCTGCTGAGATCGTGATTGCTCACGTCGAGAATCGCTCGCTCTGTGTTTTCTTGAACAGTGCCATTTGCCATAGGGAAGTCAGGGTCCAAGCCATATAATAAAACCAAATCAATTCCAACCTGCAGCCGACTGGTGATGAGACTATCAGTGCTAATCTGAGTCATGTATTGAGATAATCTCGTCTTTTGGAAATAAAGAAGCAAGAGGGCGCAGACCACGTAGAAGCAACAGAGTAACATCACCACAAACACCTTGGCAAACATGACTCTGGCTTTATCAAACTTCTGAGTCTTGTATCTCTTGATCATTTTCTTCCTTTTCTTCAATTGATCTAGTTGCAGGATAAACAAACATGAGAATCAATGAGACTGGTACCTTCTTCCTCATCTTCTTCGCTTTGTTTGGTCGCGGAATCTTCACCTCGAGCCCCTCCGAGACTGAGTGATATATCTTTATTTTCATTCTTTCCTCTGATTTCTGATATGTCATCAAGACTGTCTGAAGCGTCGGAGTCTTTGTTTTTATCAGTATTTTTAATCGCCTAATTAATTTGCAGGGAAAAAAAGGTATCAGAAATTTGCTATGTCAGAGTTGACATTAACCTGGAAGAAATCCATGAATTTATCTCTTCTCTTGCTGATACCTTCAATGTTTTTCATGGGAATTTCCAAGAACAAGAACAGAACATTCTCTTTCTGAGATTCAATCTTGATGAGGTAATAGACAATTACCCCTGTAAAGACGAGGCCGCACAACAATAAGATAACACTCAAAATCACCATTGTATCTGATGTCCCTTGCGAGTACTCATTTAGAATTTCGGAGGTGAAGTTCTTGAAATCAGCAAGAAATTGCGGGTAGATTCGACTTTGGATATTATACAACACGTTTCTAAGATTTCTATTCGAGATACTCACGTCACTCAGCGATTGTGATGTCATATTGTAAGCTAGACCAAGCACCTGTTAAATACATTGTTAAAGAACATCCTTGAGGATAAATTCATACTTGCATAAGGGAGTCAGTCTGATCGTGTGGGATATCAATCGTTCCATTATCGTAGTGACGGATGGGGATCTCTGTTTGAGTGTACGGATTAAACAGAGGCGCAAAAGACTCATGGTCAAGCGAACTCGTAATTGAGATAACCTCATTGACCGTCGATTGTAGTCCAGCCCTTATCAAATCGGGATCTGTGTTCATAGAGCTTCCCACCAACGAACTAGAACATTAATTTTTGAGTGAGCTCACGATTTATAGACAATGTTTACGGATCTTCACTTAGATAACTCAGATCAAGAAGGGCGCTAACAACATCATTAATCCTAGACAGTCTCTTGGCTGAGTAGGTCGTGATCTGAGTGTAGTCGTCGTATTTGTAGAAATAGTTCAACAGCAAGCTAAAGAGCGCACCTAGAAAAGAGAGAGAGGGGAAAAAAAACCCGAATTAAAACCCATGTTGAAAATTCTCATTACTTGAAAAACCCAAGGCGATGACGACCCAAATCAGACTGGTGAGACGTAGGCTTTTCACTGAAGGGAGCTCAGTCGTTGATTCTAGCGCTTCTTGAATCATTTTTTTGAGTGTTTTGGTCTTTTTCGTCTTCTGCTCTCCGAACCCTTCGTCGTCATCTTTCTTTCTGAAAAGACTATCTTCTTCATTCCATTCTTCTTCAAGTCTCTTCCTTTCTTCTGTCTCCAATTCGCCATTGACTCTAACATCAATGAACCTTCCATTTACAAGCCTTTTGGTGCGGATATCCCCTGCATAATTGATTTCCTCTCTAACTTGAGCAACTTCATTGTCTTCATTTGCCTTGTCAAGCTCTTTCTTGAGATTTGCAGACTGGAAAATAGCACCTAATCACAAATGATAATTAACTTGAGGAGAGTTGAGGAAATACTAATTTCAAGATCATCTTTATCAGTTCTAAAGCCATAAATCCAAAGATCTTCTTTTTCTTTCTCAAGCCCGAGGGCCTTACTCGACGCTGGGTTCGATTCTCTCTTTGTTATACTCGTTTTTACAGGAGAGGAAGCGTCATCGAGACTGCTTTCTTTCTTGAGGCTCGTTGGTCCTCGATTCGCACGGGTCTTGAATCTGCTCATCTCGGTATTTCCCTTGTTCATTTGAGCAGTTTTCTCTATCTTCTCAATTCGCACGACATAACCATAAACCACGCTATCATCTCCAGCTGTGGTCTCTTTGGCTTGAAGAACTGTTTGTAAGCCAGTTAAATCCCTCGCAAGAATCGTAAATTCTTTGTTCGTCCTATCCCGAAGTTCGATAGGTGTAACTACTGCAAGAAGTTGAATTGTGGATGTCACAGTTCCATCAAACTCCTTCAAGTCGTAAGAAAAATCTTTGCCTTCTCCTCTGTACCCTTTATCTTTCAGGGCATTTGGTACCTAAAGAATGTGTCCGATTAATATACCAAAAGCGTATTTCTTTTTGTTTACAATAGATTCGATATTCATATTATTCTTGCGAACGCTCAGCAAGTTTAGATTCAAAACTGTGATTGCAGAAGCAGATATATCGGTAATCAGTCCATCATGCCTGCAGATGAAATATACATACAACTTTCTGATGTTCTCCGTTCGGAAAGTTCCCAAAAATTGGATCCCCTCTACTGTTTCAAGCGGTTTCACTTTGATGTACAGAGGTAGTACGTAGCCGCTTTTATTTTTAATGAACAGACTATTTTCCTGATTGAGAAATCCTGTGTATGAGTCATCTTCTCGCTGTAAGTAGTGAGTCATGAAATTGTCATGGAACATCGCAAAAAGCTCAGGCATAAAGGAATTTATCTTCCTATCGATGATTTCATCGTGCTGCATACCCACCAAAATTGAGAAGAGTGCGTTTGCCTTCTTAATCTTCCCAAGATTATCCTATTTCAATAAAATTATCAATAAACGCACTCATAAATCGAGGAAGTACAGTGCCCCCAGCAACAATTACGTAAGGAAGAGGCTCGCTGGATGCACCTTCGAGATCTCCATCTTCCTCTTCTGCATTTTCTTTGAATTTTCTTAAATCATGGTCTCTCTTCTCGAGGATCTTCGCTCTAAATTATGGATCAATAAATGTTATTAAGCTTGTAAAACATAAAGAGCATATGCACTTACTTTTTAATCAGCTCTTCTCCACTCCTCTCATTCTGAATGTCGATCAAGAACCTTCCGTATATTTTGAGAAATTGAGCACTTAGCGTATATTTCTGCAGTCGGTTCCAATAATCTTTTGCATTGTTCATCGCAGAGTTAAATCTGGAACCAAGATAATTCAGCTTTCTAAGATCTGGTTTTTCTTCTCTCAACTCCATCCAAAACTCTTTGTGAAGATTGGCACTATCAGTCATGCATTCTTCAGCAATCGCCTGAAAATTTTCTGAAGCAATCTTTCCGACAAGATCGACACCTCCTTCACCTTCACCTTCTGCTTCATCACCACCGCTAACACCGTCATTAATCATTCTCCTATTTAAGTCAAAGATGAGATTTGAACGAAGACTCTCTCTCTCACTCCAGGCGGTATATAACAAATTGATCTCCGAAGTCTGGATTGTACTCTTTTGCTTTTGTAATCTCTGTCAATGCCCTTTTATTGTTCTTTATCCTCTCAAACAAAAAGAATGCAAAAGCGATGCGGAGATTGACCGAAGTTTTAAACCTTGGAGCGAAAATTATCATTAGATGATCTCTCCAATGAGGGTCAATTACTTTTTAGTTCCCATAATATAAAACCTATCGATCGCATGAATAAGACGTTTCACATTTTCTTCCAAAGCTAAGGTGTTGACACTTTGTTAAGTATTGAAGCACCTAATATGAATTTACTTGCGGTTTTTTCTTCATGATGCCTTTTCCTCTTCGTCGATGGCCGATATCTTAACGGGCAGTCATCTTCTGGGCAAGCATCTTTATGCTTTTCGATATAACCAGTCAATAACATTCTCGCGTTTTTATCGTTTTCTAAAGCCTACTTACGAGAGTATCAATAGGATAATTTACGGAAAGTGTCGATAAGAAGCAGTAGCGCACGAAGGTGGTCATTAAGGCTGTCTGCTGTTTTGAAGCTTGAACTATATTTCACCAAGCGCGTTGTTCGACCACCCTGATTCGTGAAAAATAGTAATGGGATGAATGGGATCCCGATCAAATAGACAACCAATCCTCCAGTAAAATTTTGACCAACAGCCTAGTACATTGTGATATACCAGATGAAAGCAAGCAATATTTAAGATTTACCTTGCTGACAACAAGCATAAAGGCGGTCCAAAAATAGACTGTATTGAATATTTTCATGATCTAAACAGTTAAGACTGATCACACTTGCAAATAATCAATTTACCGTGGTATATGTTCTGTTGTAGAATGGCTCTTTGAAGACATATACAATGACCAAAGCCAATGATCCCAAAAACGGAACCAATATCAGCCACCATTGATTATCACTCTAGAATTACAACGTGAATAAAATGACTTTGAGATAATGATACCGTCAAGAAAGCAAAAGAAATCTGCAGCACGATCTTGTTGGCAATGAAAACCATGTCTCCTCTTGAATTTTGTCTATTGTTTTGATTATTGTTTTTTCTCAGAGGTAAAACAAATAAATGGAGATTACCTTGCTGTGGGATCATCTGTTATCATGCGAATTTCAAAATAAATGGAGGAAACGACTCCTGATATGAGAATGAAAACAGTTGTCAGGACGACCGCGAGCGAACCATGAATAATGTGACCACCCTTCCAACACACAATATCGTCGAAGTTCCAATGCACGTACTCACCATCATCGTTATAAACGCATTGAATCATACCAATCAAGAATTCTGTAATGGGAAGGAAACCGACAGTAACAACCAAACCGGCAACACCGCGCAATAGCTTGACTGGCCAAATGACTGATACTTTTTTACGACTGAAAGAATATGAGACGTAGAAAATGTTCGCAACGACCGCAACAATTAGAACAAGGCAGACATAGAAACCTGTGAGATAAGCGGTCCAACTCAACGCGTTTTCAATGTAGCTGAATGGAGAAAAGTTGTTTAAAATTTGTTATGGACAAAAGCCCTTACTTTGAGACATTAATAAAATTGATGATGCCGTAGAAAGGACCAAGGATCTCATCTGAATTCCAGATATCTTTGACTTTCTGGTAGAAGCAGAAATACATCATCTGCAAGTAATCGATGCCGTTGGTGACAGCGATATACCAAAGCGCATCATCTTCTTGTTTCAGCACGAGATAAAGAACTTGAAAGAGAGAGTCTTTGATCTGATGGTAAATCCTGTCGAACCCAACCCTTTCTTCAATAACAATTGTGCTCTTCTGGGACCTTCTACTCGATGCGATTGATTTCTTTTCCATTCAAAGCACCTGAAATTAACTAAATTTATTATAGTCCAGCTTTTTCCGTTTAAAAATTGTAGGTAGTTCTAAGAGTCAAATTGGAAAGGAAAGAAAATCGCTTCTCTCTTTTTGTCTTTCAGATTTTAATACCACAGCAGTATACACTTGTGGCTATGAATGCAAATGGTGTTATTGAAAATTTTGGAAATGACTGTAATTGTCTATTCGAGTGAGAAACTGTCTTCAAAAGCCTGACTATAACTCCCATGTTCGTTCAATAATTCTATTATGCGATTTTGTCGCGAAATTCGGGATCTCATCAGATTTTTTTCAATGCTCTTTTCTTCTTCGAACCTTTCTGGAATGAAACATATTTTCCTCTCAAAAAAGCTGTAATTTATAATGAGCGCACAGTGGTCTGTTTGTATGAAGATAAAATACCCACTTTATGTGATGATGCGATTTATCAATGAATGATGTAAATTGAGTGGGCGTAGCGACACCACTATTCTTCTGAAATGTAGAGTCCTACCACACAGAAAAGGCAACTTTTAAATTCAGAAAAGACCTCTACGGTATTTCATTCAGCAAGAGATCAACAATGCAAAAAACCCCAATGACGATCGCAAAATTTCTGACTCGGCTCTCATAAAATACCAAAACTAAAACAACCAAAAAAACACAGTCTTTATTTCCCTATTAACTTTAAGTTAATTTTATATTACTTAAATAAAACTCATGGGATCAGCTTGCTCAGTCAAAAAGACAACCGCCGTTGAGAAAACGATTCCAGTTTCCGATGTTCCAAGCGCTTCCGTTGCATCTGTGGATAGAACTGTAGAGAATCCAGGCAAAAAAGCCGCAGACGAACCAATAAAATACACTCAAGGGCATCTTATCTTGGAAGAAGTTAACACTATCATCAAAGCCAAAGCACTCGAGGCTATTCATAAAGACGATAGTTTCATTATCAAGAAACTGCTGAGAGGTGGTCTCAGAGCTTATGAACGAGTAGGAAATCTGCAAAACAATCAAACCTGTCTACATGTCGCTGCGAAACTGAACTCAGAAAAAGTCCTGCAAGACCTCCTAAACTGGATCGATGAACAAGAGCCACTAAAAGCAACTCACCTACTCAACTTACAAGATAAAGATGGGAATTCTCCAGCTATATTAGCGACTTACTATGATTCTGATGAATCTCTCGTGCATATCCTGAATACGGGACGAGTTGATCTCAAACTAAAGAATAAGAAAGGGCAGAACATCATCGACATTGCCAAAGCTCACAGCCATAACTGCGAAGTGATTATCTCATATATATTGAAACACGCGAAAGATTCCGAATTGAACAATCTGATCGAACAGCCAGATAAACTCGAAGGCAAAACAATCAATGAGATTGGTGAGAGACAACCGAAAGGGCGCTCGAAGCTAAAGAAGAAAACTATCATTACTCGAAAGGAACTGGAAGCGAAAATAACCCTTTCTAATCAAGATGATAATAAAGTTGAAACCATAACTGCTAAGCCGGACATAAAAACGCGATTTGAACAGATTCTTAACATGTTTGAGGATAAAAACGCGTCTCAAGTATATTTCAAAGATTTACAGTTTTCTGCAGAGACGAAATCGATCACCCTAGATACAAACCATAAATATTACAAGCAATATTTTGAAAATGCACAGTGGCTACGGGCAAGCGAAATTATTGGAGTTGATGTGCATGACGTGGTGCTCTATGACCAAATCAACCCAAATGATATCTCCCAAGGGTTGCTTGGTGTCTGCTATTTCCTAGCTGCAGTGTCATCCTTAGCTGAGTACCCTTCTCGCTTGATGAGTGTGATTAATAATAAAAAAGCAAACCCATTCGGGGTTTATTCAGTGACGCTCTATATGGCTGGTGTGCCAAAAGAAATTATCGTTGACGACTTTTTCCCATGCTTCCAGTCTGGAAAGCCTCTTTTTAGTCGTCCAAAGGGAAATGAAATATGGGTGCTTATTCTTGAAAAAGCTTGGGCTAAGGCATTTGGGAATTACATCGTTACGGAATCTGGTTGGATAGATGAGGCTCTTGCATATTTGTTAGGTGCGCCAACTGACCAAATAGTGATCGATGAAGATTCGAAAACCGATGATATATGGAATCAGCTTATGCTGTGGGATCGAGAGCGTTACATTATGGGATGTGCAACGCGATCAACTGTTAAGAAAGAAGATGGACTTGTTCCAAACCACGCTTATACAATTCTCTCAGTACATAATGTTAGTGGTTTTAGGTTGGTTAAGCTGAGAAATCCATGGGGCAAATTTGAATGGAATGGTGATTTTTCAGATGGATCGAAATTATGGGCAGACCCTATCAAACAGGAAGTTGGGTTTTCAAATGAAGATGACGGAGTTTTCGTGATGAAATTAGAGGATTTTATGAAGTATTTTGAATATTACACGGGATGTTTTTACAAAGATAAATACGTTCGTGGGAGAGCAGTCGCAGAAAATGTAGATGGAAAAGCCGATTATTACGAAATAGTTGTTGAAAAAGAAAGCTTTGTGAACATCGAAGTCCACCAGACTGATAAGAGGCTTTTACAGGATCAAAAGAAGAAGGAATCTGACTATCGACCTGTCGAAATGATTTTATGTAAAAAAGAAGGAGATGAGTTCAAGAAAATCAGTAACTATCCTCGTATTATTTCCTCGCTTTAATATTTTCTCAATTTAGTGGTTAATCAGTGCTATTGGGGTCGCCGCTCATGCGGTATCAAAGGAAGTCCAAACGACTTCCTTGTGTTGGAGCCAGGTAGGTATGTACTTAGAGTCAAGCTATTTAAAGGGGAAGAAACTCCAGATCCTTCATACACAGTGACGACGTATTCTGATTTGCCTGTCAATATCATGAGAGCAAAAAGAGAGAACTATAAAGGTTTTCTGCATAAATATCTACTGGGAATAGCGAGAGCTGACCCAAAGAGGAACGACATGCTTAGGAACTGCTATTTTATCGCAAACTGGGAATCTCCATACATGTATATCTATCTTGAGAATAGAGGAGACAGTGCTGTGTGGAACTGCACAGTCAAGCTCGAGAAGATGGACAATGTGAGAATTTCGAAAGTTAATAGACTGGACGACGAAACAATAGGGTTTAAGATCGCAAAGGACACCGATGCTTGTGCTATTATTAAGAAAATTAACAGGCCAGAGGCTGGAACTGCGAAGTGGAAACTCAATTACACTTGGTCATAAGTAACTTCGAGAGAGACTATCTATGACAGTTTGGTTATGTTGTTCATTTAGTTTTCCTGCTCAAAAATAAAGTTTTTTCTTCAATTCCAAATATTTGGTTTGTAGTTTTGTAATTATTGTAATAAATAGATTTGATGCTTACAAATAGTAGGTTCACAGGCCAATCTCGATAAAATTTTCTGCTTGAGTTTCTTTTTTGAAACAGAGATAGATGCTCTAAATTACATTGATTTGTCGACAAAAAATTCCTCTTCATATAAATAGTAGGAAATCTCTTCATATTCTATAAAACAATTAGAAAACATCTAATCAAAATGATTTTTCTAAAAGAAAGATTGAGTGAATCCTGCTTGATGAAGAGGTTTACGGTATAAATCCTGAGAGAAAATAAATTCCAAAGTAATTAAAAAAACGGTAGTGGCTTGAAAATAATTAGTGAATAAACTGTTTCAAGTACCTTTGCGAGGCTCTTATGAAATGAAAATATGAAATCCATCGTCCTACAAAGATGCGGGAAATTATTCTTCGAATAACTCGATTTTAAAATTTGTGATAGATTTCTTTTTCTTTTCGAGAAAGCGTTTGATTTCATTGATAGTATCTTGTCTCAATGCCATAGATCCCCCAGGTTGTAACTCAAATAAATAGAAATCGGATGTTGTGATGACTCCTAAGAGACCCGTAGCCATATTCCAAGAAAAATCAATAATTCTGCCCTCTGTTGAGATTTTAAATTAATTTTTCTCAAAAATATCATTACCATATTCAATAGGCACGAACTTGGTATTCCCATTAACCTCATGGATCTTTATTGATCGACTCGTTGTCGAAAATGCTACAAATTGATAATGAAAGAATGGAGGTGCCCATTTCAACAATCCAAAGTCAGGAATGATTGCTAATTATATACTTATTTTGTCATATAATTCGATTTTAAGTACCTGTAGATTCGTATATTTTTTGAGATTGCCGGTTTTCAATATTTTTCAACGTCACAGTATAATTTTTGCTCGTTCTGGAAAGGTATGCCAAGATAGAAGGCGAGCTTGTGCTCCATCTAACAGCCAAAAATGCATCCTCAGGATGTTGAGAAATTAAAGACGGATGATCATTTGACTTTAGTTCTATCCTTTGTGATCTCACCCAAATAGTTTTCAACTCAATTTTGTCCTTTCGACAAAGCGCAATCATTGATCCGTCGTGATTGATTGAAATACCTAAGATAATAATTTACGATTGTTGCCTTAAATGAGATCTACTTGAAACTTCTTTGTCAATCGAATGAAATTCATAAGTTGATGGTGTTATTATTTGCAAGTTTTTCGCCCAGAGGATTCCTATTATCGAGACCTTCGAAGCCACTGTATATTCCCTAAAATCTGTATATTGGTTCAGAATTGCTAAATATGAAGATATTTACTGATCATTTTAGTATCTGATTTAGGCAAACCACCAATTTCCAGTTTCGAATTTAAGAACGTGAAACTCCCTTTCTTTTTGTTATCACAAAGTAGCCCGAATAGCTTCATCCCAGGGATTCTGAAGATCTTTTTGGTGCCTTGTGATGATTAAAACCATTTAGAGATCGATCATAATATAATTACCTTTTTCCTCGAATTTTTTCTGAGCTAAGAGTTCTCCGTTGGAGGTGTTGGAAGTAAAATACATTTCTTCATCATTATATATTAGAATTTGTGGTTCTGATACTCTAGCAAGCTTTTCCATCAATACATCAAACGTCAAATCATGCTTTTGTGCCTGCCAGCATTCCAACAGAATATTCTTAAGTTTCCTCGGCTTCTCAGCCGCCAACAATCCGGACTGAGCTCTACCAGAATTTTCAGGGGACAAAAAATGTTGGACAGAATCAGGTTCTTTTGAGAGTCCAAGTATCGAAAAGGTAATCTCAGCCAAGTCTTTGAGCAAATTATATTCTTGCCATTTGTCTTTGTATTCTGTGACTTTACACCAATTTTGGACTGAAAATTGTTCAGTGTCTTCATCATAAGTTATGTCCTCAGCTGTCAGTTCTTCGAAAATGATTTGATACTTATGCTTGAGATCTAAGCATAACCCAGCAATTTGAGTAAATAAGCTTTGGATTCTTTGTCCTTTGCCAAACATCATGCTAAGATTGCTGAGATTTGGGAGATCAGGTTCGACAAACCAAATGCAGTCTGCTTTGAGGACACAAGAGTATTCAAGGATTGGCTTCACACTTGGATTTTGAATCATTTTCCGAAAAAATAATTCAGCATACATTCTTTTCCAGTTTTCACCATAATGACTGGTATTATTCATAACAGCGATCATTACTGGTTTACCTTCTTTGGAAGTTTTAGATAGCTGCTGGGCTTGATAGACGACCAGTTCATCTTTCTCACTATGCTTACTAATGCTCACGTATCTTTTTTGCAAAGAAGTAGGAAATCGATTCGCAGTTAATATATCTTCCTCTTGAATGCAGTAAAGATTTTGAGGCTTTTTCAATTTTATGGAACTCCTTCTCTTTAATAGATCATCTTCTATTTCTTGAGCATTTTCCACCGTTCTTGAAGGTACTTTATGCTCTTCATATGTTGACTGGACTAATTTTAGCTGATCAAAAAGATTTGGCGCGAGCTGTTCGGTTGAAAATTTAGGTTTTTCTGTTTTCTCTGTGCACGACAAATTGAACTCTCGTAACGAAATATATGGATCCAAATTTGAATTCATTTTACAATTGCGAGACTGGTCCCATGTGCTTGATGGCTGGATATTGCTGATTGATTGAAAATCTCTTAGCTTGAGAAAATTACCTTCATCCAGCTTATTTTCATGAGCAGCACCAACAATTTGGATCATCATTTTCTCGAATTGGAGATGACATCGTCTCGCATTAAGGCTCAGGCTAAATAAATTTTCACCGATCTCAACTACAGGAAAACGAATAAAAAATTTTTTCAGAGCAGTGATTATAGATTGCATTTGAATAAGGTCCTCAAGTATCCTCGGAATTGCATGCACTTTCTCTACGAATAAGTAATTGTAATCATTCAGATCGGCAAATTTCTTTGAAAACCTGATTATTAGCTCGTTGATTCTTTTTTCCCATTCCGATTTATCTGTAATATTGCTTGAGTCAAAAATATAAAGCGAGCCATTTCCACTTCGATAGCTGCTCAGTACGTCTGAAAACATCAGCTCAGTGGATTTCTCTCTAGGTTGTGATAAATTCCGCACATTCCAGTCGATTGGAGTTCGATATTCTTTTCCCTTGAGATAAACCTCATAATTTGGATACTCATAATCAAATTCATGCATCAAGTGATCGTAAACTCCTCCGAATATGTTGTTGCTAGGTTGATCTTGACCCCAGTATTGTAGTAGCTCGAGAGTAAGTCCGATTAAATTATTTGCAATGTTGACAGTGCCCTGATCTTCAAGTGGCCATGAAGAGAAGAATAATCCTTCACCTCGAGACGGAAATGTTTTGTTTTTATGGTAGAGAGCGAATCGAAGCAGAGTTTGGAGTAGATATAACTGATTCATCAGAGATATTTTCACATTTTCAGTTATCAATGGAGGATCGGTCATCATCTTCAGAAAATATACTAAGCGGAATTTGGTTGCAATAGGGATCACTGCATTCGAGCTGTTTAAGAATAATGCAATCAAATTAAGAACTAGATCTATATTTTCTGAGGAAAGGTCTTTGAATCGATCGAAAATGTTTGCGTACTCACGCTGAACCTCTGGTGAGTTGTTTTGATGGACAGCTTTGAGGATGAGATGTATGATATTAAAGATTTCTGCAGTCATCTCGAAGCATAGATGACTATTTTCGATTTTATAATTTTATTGACTCGTTAAAAGAATTCGCAAATAATATCAATGAGAGCTCGCGCTCATGAGCAATCATTTTTTTCAAGCACCTACTTTGAACTAAGTTGTTATTTAAAGTCTTCGGGAGCACAGGGTAGGGAACCAATCAAAATTGATATGCCTTGGAATTTCCAGAGTGTTTTTTTTTATTCGCTAGAACTGACTTATCTCCATTTTACCTAGCTGTTAAAAAATTAAACTCAGTGAATTAGCTCAACTTGAGCCAGATTACAAGCAGTTTCTCAAATCCTCAAATTGAGGTTCTTTTTCCAAGCGGTTCTGGTCTCGAGACTCCAGGATGCTTCAGGCTAGTGCATGACTAACTATATGACTTCTAAGAAGAAATATTTAAGTATTTTATGACTGCATTCAAATATAAGATAAAAGATGTCAACAGTAATACTCTGCAGAGTGATATTCATAACACCACATAGAGCTAATTACATTCTGCTGCATATAAATTATGTTGTGTAGTTAATTCGATAATATTTAGGTAAAAAAGCCTTTTGAATAGGTGAGGTTAATAATATGATAATTATATTAATTCATTTTGTTCTGTCGTGCTCTTCTGTCATATAAGATAGTTCTTATTGCTTCAAACTCTCGAAAATCTGAAGCGTTGTAAGGCGACTGGCCTTCAAGTTGAGATTCGAGCTGAAAAAGTCTTCAATGGGCTGCTCACTCTCATTAACATTTTTGACAACGAACGACTCTTCCATCATTGAGATAACTTGAGTATAACTTAGTTTGACGGGTCGGACCTCTCCTCTTCGGTCATTATGTAAGAACTGGCAACGAGGGCCATACTGACAAAACATTTCATTATGAAAGTGTTTGCATTTTATCGTCTTGAAAGTTGACGACGCATTATATCGAGGCTTCAACTCTTCATATCCATGAGCAAATGAGCATTTTTCACCCAAAGGGCAAGGTTCTCCGAGAATATAATTTTTGCAGAGCTAAAGGAAAATTATTTATAAGCAACTGTTCAGAGAATTGGAAATTACCTCAGTCTTTTTCTTCATTTGGAAATTCTTTCTTCTGCTGGCGATGATCTTCTGACGTTTTGTAGGAGCATAACCGGTTTGAACTTGTTTCAATGGATTCAACTCCCCAATGTAGGGAATATCGTTAACGTATGCAGTTTTGGAACTGAGTTGAGTAAATGAAGGAACTTCTACAAGAGTGCTCATCGGATATAGTTTGGTAAGGATATGAAGGGATTTTGTTTGGAATTATTATTTTCGAAGATAGAAAATTGAGGCTTAAATAGGAACAAATTACTTTGTAAAAACAGTAGATTTATCATGAAAATTTCTGGGAAGCATGTGTTTTGGAATTTGCTAGCCGATTAACTACCGAATGGCAATAGTTATCAGTATGATTTGGTAATTTAGAAAATTTTATTATTGTTCGACAATAAAACGCCGATCAGTAGAAATTTTGTAAATAATTCTATGGGATCAATTAATGAATAAAGATTAGTTAAAATAACTGCTATGAATCCGTTGAAAGGTCATTTTTCGAAGCTTTCCATAGTGGCTTTTGTACCTGCATTAGATGCGAGGTCCAATGAAATTGCTCCGTCCACAGAAAAAGCACATTAGATAACTTCATTGGTTTAATTAGGAGAATTGGGTAGTAGCTCTTTCTCCTATGCTTACCCAAATGAAGTGAAGACTCCTTTGCATGAATGTCCTAGTTATGTTTCTGATCAATTAATATTCCTTTTGCCGTCCGGTGTCACTTTTTCATCATCCAGCAACATTGATTTTATTGCTGACTTTGTTAAGCTTCTTAATTCGACTGGGCTGAATCTTAGATCAGAATCATGTCGCAACAGTCGGCATATAAGTAGCAGGCTGCTTATCAGAGAAATTGCAAAGATCCCTAAGACTTTAAAAATAGTGACACGTTACTCGGCAATGTAGAAAGTAAATGAATTGCAAAGATCACAAAGTTAGAATATACAGCGAGCACAAATCAATTCGATTGATATGTATACCAGTAGAAATTTTCATGAGAGAAATTCTTACAAAAAAGGAAAATTGTTCTCTAAACTAGAGAAGTAGAGTTCGATGAGTAAGAACTCAGGCCAATTCCAGAAAATTCGATTGGAACCTAAGATTTGTAGCACATCTGTATTTGAAGATGGATTTCATGGGAAAATCGTTCTAGTTTTCAATTCGATTCTATCGGTACCAACTATGACTGAGGACAAAATTCCATGATAACAAAAATTAATTTTTGATGTTGAATTGTCTTCAGCTAAAAATTTATTTCGAATGCAAATGAATTAAATGAATTAAGGTTGGAACAGAATTAATACGGTAATTAGAAAGCGTAACTTCAGTTTGCTGTCCAAATAAACGAAAGTTATTTATTTTCATGAATAAATACGAAGTGCAAGGCGTGGTTGGAGAAGGCGCCTACGGAATCGTTCTCAAGTGCAGAAACAAAGAAACGAACGAGATAAGCCCTCTCAATCATACTTCTCTATATAATACTTCATAATTACATAGTGGCGATCAAGAAGTTCAAAGACTCCGAAGATGATGACCTTGTTAAGAAAAGCACATTGAGAGAGGTTAAAATCCTGCGGATGCTTAAACAGGAAAATATCGTCCAGTTGAAAGAAGCCTTCAGAAGGTTCAACATCAACCCACTTAAGCTTTAGTTAATCAGATTTGATTATAGCAAAGAGAAACTTGTCCTTGTGTTTGAATATGTGGAGAATAACCTCTTAGAGGCTTTGGAGAGGAATTTGAATGGATTTGATGTAATGCACGTTTATTATCAAGTCTAACTTGCGCTGAAAAGGCGAACAAAGTTCGGAGTTATATGTATCAGCTGGTAAAGGCAATCGATTATTGTCATAGACTCGACATCATACACAGAGACATCAAATTGGAGAACTTATTGGTTAACTCGTAAGCCCTGAAAATATTGTGGGATTGTGTTGGCAACATTTTTCAATCATTAGAGACGGTTCATTGAAACTTTGTGACTTTGGTTTCGCGAGAGTGCTCCCTAAACAAGGGGAGAGCATGACAGATTATGTTGCTACCAGATGGTTAGATTGCTACAAAATATAAATAGCTGAAATTTCATACCAATCATTCTTAGGTATCGATCGCCTGAACTGCTTTTATGCTGCGAATATGGCAAACCTGCTGATATGTGGGCAATTGGTTGTATAATGGGAGAAATTACTGACGGACAGCCACTATTTCCTGGAGAGAGCGAGTTAGATCAACTGGCGGTGATCCAAAAGGTTCTAGGCCCATTGATAGCCGAGCAACAAGAAGTTTTTCAGAAACACCCTCGATTTCTTGGGTCTAAATTCCCTGATTTCGGGAAGCCTGAAACTTTGGAAAAGAAATACCTTGGGAAAATGTCCAAAAAAGCGCTATCCTTCATGAAGGCTTTACTGAAAATGGACCCAAAGGAGCGTTTGACTGCAAGCGAAGCGCTTCGTCACCCTTATTTCGAAGGCCTTTCAGACTTCTCGTTCCAGGACCAGATAGAATCGAATAGGAATGAAGTCAGGGGACGGCAAGGTGATGTACAAACACAAGAATCAATCCAATGTAAATAATGATATTCAAGATAAATATCAATCTGTATCTTGCTAGCCTCAAGGGACGTTCCAAGCAGTCATATGAATCTCAAATTTTCAAATCAGGGGTCAAGTGCCAATATCCACCAACCAAATCTTGTAACTACGAAATACAGCATGTATTGCGAAACTATGTAAGATATTCCGATTGATATTGAAAAAATAAGATGCTTTTATCTCAGCACGAAGCCAAGGGTTGGTTCGAAACCAACTCCTGACAGTAACAAGAGCATTGAAAATGTCTTCTATCGGGAAAACCCCAGAAATCAAGATAACATGCTATCTAACCGTTCTTCAAGCTTGAACAAGAATATAGGAAAAAATGTAGTAAATAAAAAAAGGCACATGGAACATATTGATTCACTCGTCAATAAATTAGCAAACACACGATGTCAAGGGCATCAAAACACCGATAGGAATCAATAAAAAGAAACATGAAGCAGAGTACGAGGCTAATCCTGGTCATGTTCCAGAAGCTTTCATGAAAACTCGTTATGGCGGTGGCAACCTCTATCACTACAACATCCCGGAAACTGGTAACGATCATGGAGAGAACTACGAAGAGCATCATGATAGGTAGCATTTATCTGATTGCTAAGTCGTCATTATCATTAATTATTAGGCGTATGGAGAGATCTAAAAGCAAAAATTCAACCATTCACAAGAAGAAATCTCATGTTGAAGTCAACGTCTTCCATGGTATATTATCCATTAGTGATTTGAAATTCAATGAAATTAAAATATATAAAGAGCCTCAATTAGATGATGATGAGCATCGAAGAAGTCCTGTACATTCTAAGAAGACTCACATGCTTCAAACCAACAGCAAGAAGAACCATGCAAGTAACGCTCATGGAAGGAAGAATCACTACGACATCCAAGAAATCTATTCGACTATGGTAGAAGATTCTTT
>ENA-UOUE01001163-UOUE01001163.1-compost-metagenome-genome-assembly--contig:-NODE-1163-length-17912-cov-7.989907_pt1 | contig 17912 bp, 16 predicted proteins | sample MGYA00238146_ERZ747223 | MGnify/ENA primary metagenome ERZ747223 (study PRJEB28781, sample SAMN06268865) | compost metagenome | isolation source: single cell | place: USA: California, Emeryville, Joint...
GTGATTTGTTCGTCTGAATCGAATTGAAAAATGAAGATAACATTTCTCGTTTTTTTCTCTTCTATTGCAAGTGATACGAATAAAACAAAAAAAAAAGGAGTTCTTTCATTTCTCTCCTTTAGAAATAAATAAAATTAACGTTATTTCAATTTCCATTCTTTTTGCATGGAGACCACCATCTACGGCGTTGGCTTGGTGATTTTTACAAAAACTTCGGTTGCCCTTCGACTACATTGAGTTAGATTCTTTCAATTCTAGTTGACTGCCTTTTAGCAACCCTTATCGATGGCAACTATGTAGTGAATTACTGCAGTGGACAAAGGAAAGGAAAGGAAAAAAAAATTTTTATAGATTCTTTGTATTTGCCTGAAATGAAATACTATTATTCACGACATTTACATATTTTCATTATTTTCAAGAACCCATCTTTAACCACCTTATCGAGTAAAATTCCGAGCGATGACAAAAATAAACTGCAGTGATCCACAAACTCAAAGTTTTGACTTGGTTATTTCACAAATTTAAGATTCTTTCTATGGCATGTAACTTAAAATCGATTATTGAAAAAAGTAATTGGATAAGGCTCTTTTAACATAAGAGAAAACTACAATTGAAATATATTCGCGAGGCACGCATTTTGCAATGATTCAGGGAGAGAGAAAGAAAGAAATCCAAAATTAAAATAACTTCATGCTCCCACCCTTTTTGATAGAGCCATGAAAATTGCAAATCATAAATGAATTTGGTGGTAATAGTGACAACTCCTACAATTAAACTTAATAGTGCTATGAGATCTAACTTAATACAAACAAAATATTGATCGAAGAGAAAGCTTCGCATCTAATATGTTGGTAGATGATGAGTTAACTTTCAAAACATTCGAAGTTCTAATATTGTACTCCAACATGAAATCATGCCCTTTTCTGGTTTCAATATATATTGAATGCATGATAAAGAATTTTTAATTATTTTTTTTCAAATGAAAGCCCATTTCTCAATTTATAGTTTCATTTGCCTACGACTTGTTTGGTTCAATTCATAGAATTCTAAGACTGTCTCTTCCTGTTTCTCTCTCTAATAACATTAAAGTACATATATCACATAAATTAGGCATCTATGCATCTACTTATCAACTATTAGCATCTAACCTATCATTGGACTACAGCATCGTCGAGCCTATCGTTTCGTCTATACAAGAAAGTCGCCTTTTTTCTGCAAATTATACGCTTCAAGTTTCACGAATTCATTAGGAGGACTTTCTTTTTAAACGGATCACAACAGGAATATTCTCATTCTGACAAGATTTTAATTTCTAAAATACCAGAATCATAAATCAAAAAAAAAATTTAAATACATCATAATTAATCCTTCTCAGACAAGTTCAGTATTTACATTGCCAAAATTCATTGACAACGAAATATTCAGAGCAATACTCATTACGTTTCGATTGAGCCCGTCTTTGAAAGACAGAGCCTTCTGCTTCCCAATATTCCATATAATTCTAGAAATTCGCCTCACAGACGTTCTATGAATGTACCAAACTGAAAACTCTGGCAAAAGGAATTTCTCTTAGAAAAGCTGATTTCCAAGGTTTTATTGTTCCACTCTTTCTGTCAACAAAAAAACTTCTTTTTCGGCATTAGTTCTCTCTGTAACTCTGTTAGTTGATTTAAGTCTGGCTGCGATCAGCAATAAATTCTCTTAAATCACTCAATATTCTAAGAACCATAATCATGAGTAAAATGAACTTTCCGATAATTCTTAAATAGATTACGATATTTAAGTTCTATATGGAAGAGAGAATTATCAACAATTAATTAGCCACCTTTGGAACAAAACGTATGTTTCGTTGAAAGTTGTAGCCAGGTCATCTAATGTTGCAGGATTTTTCCATGGTCACAGACTGCTCTCAACTAGAAGCACAATAGCAAAACAACATTCTCTCAGGAAAACACCTTCAAAAATCCTTCGTTTTTGAATTTTGTCGCTCTAAACGCAAGAGATTATCAGATTCGCAAAGTCTATAATTTATGGTTCCGGAATTCCAGAAAACCATCGAACAATTTCGATGATTCTTTCGAACTCAAAACGAAGTGTTCTGTGAGCCTTTGACTTAATTAATTTTCTCATCGCAGTTTCAACTATTAAAAATTCGCAATTTATAACTCTATTATTGACTCCTTGTGCCAACGTGCACGATTTCTAATGGATGCAACCATCCTGATTTTATTTAAGATTTTATTCTCCACAAATCTGTGAAATTCCCATTGTAAAAATCTCTGTTTTTCGCACCTTGGTTTTTCATTTCATTAGTGTCTAATTAATAATTTCTTCATCCCATTGCAAAAATCTGAATAATACCTATAGAATCTGAATTATTCTCTCATTGTTCTCTGGGTTAACGGTTTCATTTAATTTTATGACGAATGTACAATTCGCTTCAAGATTTTTTTTTTCTATCGAGAGCGTTACTAATTTATTCGCTCACTATCTCTCAGAATTTCCGGGTGTGATCTCGGGACAATTTTTAATTATTCAATTTCAGAACTGTTAAATTTGTTCGGAAACCGTATCGGAGCGGCAATGAATCTGAGATTAGAAACGCCATCAATTGGACGAGGGGATGACTCCACAATCAGTAATCTCAATATTTGATACCTTAAGTCACTCCATTTTGCGCTTAGCTCCTACAAGAGAAAGCATTACCGATAATATCACAATCTCCACCCAAGACTCATTGAATTGCTTGTCTCCATCGAATGATGACATGGCTATCTCGCCTACAAGGAGGAATTTCGAAAGGATTAGAAGAAGCTTTAAGAGTATACTTCCCTTTTACCAGCTCTTTTACAATTACGCTATGAAATATAATTAGCTGAATCAGCGGCTACTTTATCACTGAGGAAAGGTTCATTTCCAATCAGCGAAGATAATTTTTCTGGAAAGGACACGAAGAGTATCAATTCCTGTCTCCAGCATGCTTAATTACCACGCTAGGTCTCTCGCGGAACAGTGTTGATGAAATTCAGGCCTTCGGTCTCGATTTCAGAAAGCTTGAGGAGAATCACATCACTCTAAATGATCTCGTCGTTGACGGGAGCAAAGTCACGTGCAAAGACGCAACTGAGTCTCATCAACTACTATGTAAGTATTATGATCGGTTCTAGTTTGAAAAACTTGAATAATTAGTGGAGAAAATCACAACTCTGCCTTTTATTGAAGAAGTTATGAAAGACACTGATCAAAAAACGCGAGAAGCTATTCATTTTATCTATGGAAATTTCAACGAGTACTATGATGAGGAACAGACTCTTGGCCAAGGCTGTTCTGGTGTCGTGAAAAAATGCGTTCATAAGCCAAGTGGCTTGCCGTTCGCTGTGAAAATCATTCAGACAATGGGCGATGAGGAAAGACTTTTGCTGGTACAACTTCAGAGTAGGTTTCCTGTTACTAATGAGTGAGTAGGAGATTAACCAGTTCAAACACAGGAAAAGTCTCTTCCATAAGTACATTGTCAATCATTTTGATTTGTACATCGATCTGAGCAAGAACAAAGTGTACAGTGTGATGGAGTATGTAGACGCGCCTGACTTGCAAAAGCATATCGAAGAATATGGATGCTTTGATGGTAAGCTAATGGCGCTGGTAGCATTCTTCACTCATGATTTATTAGAAATAATAGCAGGATGCATCTTCCGACAGCTCTTATTAGCAGTTCAATATCTGCATTCGAACGGAGTTTGTCACCGCGATTTGAACCTCAAAAATATTCTTGCGACAAAAGGTATCTTAGCATACCCTGATAGAGACCTAATAGCTATTGTGTCGTTTATCAAAGATGGCAAAATGACTCGGATATTGGATTTTGACGTGTCTAAATTCAAAAAGGACGGGAAGAAATATTCCGCGCTATCCATGGAGAATATGAAGATGTGGACTCTTACAGGGACGCTCAACTTCAAAGCACCAGAATTTTTCGATGTGAATTACACGTAAATCAAATTTCTTATTACGATTACTCATCTTGCTTTCAATATTATTAGTGAAGCTGTTGATTTATGGGGTTTGGGTGTCGTGCTCTATGGAATGTTGACAGGGCACCTTCCCTTCGAAGCTTCGAAGTAAGTTTTTATTTACTTTCCAGTTAACTCACGATTAACAAACAAAGCACGGAGGACCTTAAGAAGGAGATAACGAGCGGGAAATTTAATACGAGCTGTGAAGAATGGAAAAAGCTTTCAAAGGAAGCTCAGGATCTCATCACTGCTCTCCTGCAAACGGACTATAAAAAAAGACTCACTCCGTTTGAAGCGTTAGCTCATCCTTGGATCTTTAAGGTAATTTCATAATTCGAAAATGATGTCCCCATAACACTAATAACAAATAGACAAGTCCGAGTGACAGCAGCGAAACCAGCTCTGATCACGGGTTAGAGGAGCTTTGTTCTCCAGTTAGACTGCGCAAGCAGTCTGCAACGAAAAATTCGTTGAAGTTAGAGAAAAAATCTTTGTTTTCTGAGGGCCAGACAAACAAAGAGAAGAACACTTGATGGATGTTGAGTTCCAAGACGAATGGTGGAACTCGAAAGGAGATGCTATTAAATGGCATGTGATATATTCAATATCATAATGTATATTTTTATTAAGGTGTCTGAGTACAGCCGTCACCATTTATTTTAACACTATCTATCGCATTTAATTGTTTGCTATAAATGAGTGGTCAAATTTTCTTAAGTATTTGAAATTATATTCAAACTTCATATTAAATATTACTCCTGTGTTTGATTTATTTATTAATTATGCATCCGCTACTTATCAAAGATACCTTTAAACATCAGAGTTTTTCAATCAAGCATTTATAGGAGCTATAAGGAAAAGATAATTAGCTTTCTTAGCTTTCTTAGCTAAAGAGAGAGTTTAATAATATAAATTCTTGGTATCTATTTTAAATGGAGTTCAATAAAGATTTTCAACACCACGGAGACACATTAAATCATAGATTATATACTAAGGTTTAACATTTTAATCATATAATATCATCTTGCAGCTATGAGTTGATTTTAAAGAATTTACGGCGTAATTACAGCTTAAATGATAGAAAAGTGAGAGTAACTCAATGTGCTACTCAGGGTTAAAATAATCCTCTGTCTCTTTAGGCTAGTTGGCGACCATCTGATGATCTACCAACTCCTTTACTTAAGCCTAAGACAGCCAACTTTTTTCTGAAGGCTATCAGCATGGTCATATTATTTGAAGAAGAAGGAGATTCGCTATGCTTAGTCTTTGCGGTTGCAAAGTTATTGTTACAATGGTAGTACTTTTGTCGAGAGGAGACGAGCCCCGCCAAAATTTTCTCTTTCACCGTGAGCAGCTCTGTCACTTCCTTAGATTTCTTGTCAAGCGACTTAATTTTCTGCCTCTCCGCCCAAATCACGCTCCCAGTTTCGTTTGAGACGCTCGCAAATCGAGGCTCACTTTCCAAAGGAATCCGATAGTCTTTTCTCAGATCAGCGAGACTGTACACTTCAAAAATATAGTCTTTAGTTGAAATTCCACGCTCATCTACGCTCGAGGTCTCTTGGTTAGTTAGCACAAGCTTTTTTGAGTCGCCAGTACAGCCAACTAATGAATGAACAAAACTTTGCAACGTCCCGATCTTAGGGGGCTTGTAAATTTCAATGGAAGTCAACACTGTATTGGTTTTCATACAGGCTGTAAACACACTGGTCCGAGTTCGAATAAGCAGCCATTCTTTTGCCTCAAGTTTTTTCATCTGTCTTATCTCTTGGTCTCTCTTCAATGTGAGTTTGCTTTGGAACTCGCCGTTCGACATTCGATAACATTTAACCGTGTTTGTTTCACACGCTATGAAGAGCAACTTTTTGGCAAGATAATGGGTGACACATATGATGCTTTGGATCCCTTGAAGTCGAATGAGAGGTTTGTGAAAGCAGGGAAATTTTAAAATTTCCACGAGCCCTTTTGAGGCGTTCCACTGGCAAATAGAATGATTTTTAGCCTCGATTTCAAAGCCCAACCCCTTTGTTGCAGACTCAGCAGTGAGATAAAATCGTCGAATTATTTTCGCGGAGTTTGCGTTAATCACAAGTAAGCAAGGTTTGCCAGGTTGCTTCGAGCAATAGCCAATAAGCAAAATTGTATTGAGGCTTGAAAATTGCTGCAGCAGCAGAATTTTTGAGAGAGGAATTCTAATAGTTCTTCTGAGTCTTAGGCAGTCCATTTGAAGTTAACTGGATAATTTACAAGAATTATAGTAAGTCTTAATTTGCCTGAGTTCAGATTTTCTGTACTTCTAATTGGAATCAACGATTGGCTCTCAGTTTTAATTCACGATTACGTATTAAGATGACGTGGATACGATCTTGATAAACCCGTCTGTTCTTGGTCTGTATTTGCAGTCCCGCGATTAAAAAGTCTCCGAATCATCTAAAACTTCAGATTAGAAGATTCTACTTGAATTTTAATGATCCATTTTCTTTCCAAATGACTGATGTTCCGAATATATTCCAATTCTGTCCCAATTATCTCAATAAATACTCGCTAATTCTATGGGACTTTGCTTTTAGTTTTGCTAGATCAATGCATACATTTTTCTCCCATTTATGAACCAGCAATCGAAAATAAGAAACCAAACTCTGTTTGCTCTCTCTTTTAGCAAAAACTCTCAAAAAAACCCTTACGATTAATTTAAATTTAAAAAGGGGTCATTTGACTCAGAATGAATTAAGTAGCAAATAACGCCCGAAATTCCAAAGGAAAACCAAAAAAAAGAGAATTGAGATTCTAGACAAAAGGATAGTACTTGTTGTTGATATCCCCCTTTATTTATTATTACTAGCGTTCACTACGAGGATCGATTTGAATGACTATTGAAATTGACATGATAATCTCATGTCTATTTGAAATTTAAAGCGCTGCCTATCTTCTCCGCTTATAATCTCATCAATTTTCCCATGATCCAGGTACCAGTCACTCTCGCCTTAAAAAAAAAAATTCAAAAAATTCGTGGAGCACTTTCAATAGCGTAACAAAGTTTATTTCCACTTAATCACTATGACAAATAGCGTCACTCGAATATTCTCAAACCTAGGCCAAGGGTTGCGAAGAGTTTTTAAACGGTCTCGCAACCCTCCCACCAACACTGCACAAGCTTCCGCTGATCCAGAAGCCGCTCCACAGCTCGGCCACAAAGATTCAAATGCAGCCAATAAGAAGACAACGAAACTCGTGAGTAAGATCGCGATTAATTTCCTTTACTATTTCCCTCTCCAACTCGGTTATGTCATGGAATACGTTTTCCTCTTTATGTCCGATCAGCCTAATCAACCGTCTCTTGTCACAAGTGCTGGTCTCAGTAATACCGTCGTTGAAACTCTCCTCGTCGTTCCTGTCTTCTCACTGAATTTGGGTCTTGCAACCCTCGTTTCCCAGGCCGTTGGAGCCTCACAGTTCGGTGTCGCTGGGTTTTATCTCCTGAGAAGTATTCTCATTAACGTGTTCGTATTTACAGTATGCAGCTTCCTACTTCCATCCTCATCAAAAGTCATGGGGTTGATGGGCAGCTCTGAAGAAGTCATCGACGCAGCTTCAAAATATATTACCTACGGGTTCATTAGCAGCGTCCTTGCCTGTATATTTGATTTAATGAGGAATTTTGTCCAAGCGCATCAGATTTTCCGTATTCCTGCTCTCGTTCAATGCACATGCACCCTTGGCTACCTACTGCTCCAGTTCACCGTGGTCAAGTTATTTGGCGCGGGTTTAACCGGCCTCGGCGTTTGCAAAATCATCGGAGAGTTCGCGAAGTCGGTGATCCTAATCTGGTACGTGCGAAGAGCACCGAAACTGCGCCTCAGTATCGTTTCATTCCGCCGCGACTATTTCAAACTTTCAGTGCTTTGGACTCAAATGAAAAAGCAGTCATTCGCTGGTTCTTTGTTTTTCCTGGACTGGTTCGGCTTCTTGTTCATGTGCTTCGTCGTCTCAGGGCTCGAATCAGCAGACGTTTCCAGCTTCTTCGTCTCGTTTACAATCATCACTCTGTTCACTGCATTTGCAGATTCTATCAGTGCACCATTGAGTGTTATGATAGGACACGCTGCAGGTGGTGGCAGTGTCGAGAAGGTTCGAAGGAATATTAAAGTCGGGTTTATAGCGGGAGTTATTGTGGCTGTCACAATGAGCATGCTAATGTCGTTAGTAAGAAAGCCTCTCCCGTATATGTTCACGAACAATGATGAAGTGGCCGCAAAGGCGAGTAGAATCTTGTACACCTTCTGCTGGGTGTTTCCTTTCTATATGGGACAGAATATCATGGTTGCTATCTTTAGAAGCCTTGGGAAGGAGAAAACTGCTTCGAAACTGCTGCTACTCTCGATTTATGCTATCGGTATCCCTTGTTCTGCACTTTTAGGCTATCCATTGAAGCTGGGAGTGTACGGAGTCAGGTACGGCTACGCTATTGGAATTTTATCCAACGTCGTGCTATTCACGAGGTTATTTTGTAAATTGAACCTCCAGGAACAAACTGCTTATATCAGCGATCAATTAAGCCAAGATGATAGAAAGAACATTGAATTGATTGAGCAGGCAAGGGCGAGAGAACAAGAAGCAAAAGGACAGCAAGCAGAGAAACCCAACGACCAAGTTATACCTGCGAATGAAGCGCCAAAGAACCCTGTTGTTGGAATAAATCTCGAAGAAGACTCTCAGAATCAACAGATTCATGAAAACATTGGCAAGGAGCTCGACCATAACGTGGATAGAATTTCAGACATTTATCAAGAAGGTGAAGGAGAGACACCGAATATTCAAGATGTCTCAGCAGATGTAGATGTCAAAGAGGTGCAGCCAGTGGTAAATGAAGAAAGAAATGAAAGCCCTCCAGAACGTAGTTCTGTACCGACGGAGGCTGATACAAATAAATCGCTCTTTTCAAACGCGGAAAGCCTGATTTACGCAAAGAATAGTGGGAAGAAAGACGGTGGAAAGTCGAGCGCAGAACAGTCACCAGAACTTGAAACTAAAGCGGGAAAGAAAAAATCCAAGTATGCAACGTTACCAGAAGAAGGTCATGAAGCTGATGCGAATGCAGCTGCTAATAAGAATCAAGGCATGTCCGAAAATGATAAAGTTTGATTGATAGTATTTAATAAAGTGAAATGTATGTTTATTCATTCCATCTTCGGAATATAATATGTCGTCTTGAAATTTTATTGAGAAATTCGTGGGTTTATGGCTTGGTTACTACAATATCGAGTGTTCGAAGGCTAGTATTAATCGGTTTGATGAGAATGCAAATGGCGTTTTAGTAAACAACTTCTTATTGAAAAACAAAATTGGTCGTTTTAGAAGTATGAATAGACGGGTGCTTTCATCCAATACTGGGCAGAGACTAGTCCAAATAACTGATAGTAACTGAGAAAGGTTCTCAAAGTTGGATTAATTAATTAGGGTACTTAGAGCAAATATAAATCAATTTGCTCCCTAGCTAGAGACATTCAGCAATAAAATTAGAGGAGCCTAACTAATGCAAGAAATAGTCGATCCTGAAAATTTCATACCAGGTTTCCCAACTTTGAGGGAAAAACTTAGTCAACGCCAAGCTACAGCCTCTCAAGATTCAATAGGTATTCAAATATTAGTCAATTCTTGTTCTTATTACCTGCCAGTTGCAAAAGGATCAACGCAAAATAATGAACCTGGAAAAAAAATGGTATTTCGGTTCAGAAAAAGTGAGTTAAAACGAGCCGCCCCTGAATCACTCGGTAAATAAACGCTTCAAGTTGTCTCTGAGCGCTGTTGAAATTAGTTTTTGCTGTTGAGAAGGACTCTGAAGAAATCAAAGAGAAAAGAATTAAAAAACAGTTAGACGACGTTCGTAACCAGCTCGAGATCATTTCTATTGTAGACGAGAAACTGAAGCCCATAGAAAAGAAGCCAATGGGTCTCAATGAGTCTGAGCGGGATGAAAAAGCAGCAGATTTTGAAACAAAATATATTCTTAAAGCGACCACGGTGGAGGAACTGAGGGAGCTCACCGGACAGAATGACAAAGCGTTTAATGCGCATTATAAAACGCTTATGTTCAACCAAAATCTCAAAAAGAAACGTGAGGAGACTCTCAATGAGAGAAGGAAGAGATTCACCATCATAGACGTCAAATGTAACCAAACAGGAGAGATCGTCTTATGTAACAACGACGCTTTTGCACGAGAGTAATGATAATTTCAAACTATCACTCAATTAACAACCTCTTCATTGCAGTTTCGATGAGAATAAAGCAGCTGACGACGATGATGACGATTATAGTTACTACACCCTTGAGCCATCATATAAAAACGATCGTAATCACATCCTCTTGTTTGAAAATCAATTGATTTCTTATTAGTGCAACTGGTCCGGAAAGAGAAGCTTTATTTGAATCCTGTTGTCTATGATATGATTGAGAAAACCGTCGGTTTTGAAGAGAAAAAAGACGAGGGGGAGACCACTCAGGATAAGATGCAAGTACAGGAACCAGAGGACGAATATGGTAATATAATGTGCAATATCCGTGGATAAACAACCTTGTTAGATAATTATAATGCAGCGCAATACGACAATTTTATCAGAACGGATTTTGAGGACCCTGAATATGAAATGTATAATTACAGCATTGATAAAGAGGAAAACACAGGAGAACTGCATGCAGAAGATGAGGAGTTTCAACCGAAGAACGAGAACGAGATGTTTGCAGAGCATTTTTATATGCATCAACCTAATAGAAGGTAATAACTTTAACTATTGAATAAATTGCTAAGATGTGTTTGTGATATAGAAGTTCGATTAGTCGGAACGTCAAATACATGGACGCCGAAAAAATTAACATGTTCTCAGAGACTGATTTTTGATTGGATTATCTATTGTTTATTTCTTTTATTGTTATTTTGTTATTTTTTTTTATCTTATCATATTTTTATTACACTTATGCTCTTTATCCTTAAAAGTGAACCAGTTGACACTTACAACAGCAGTTATTTAATTCAATCCGAAAGAAAGAAAGGTAGAAAGAAATATAATTTGCATTGTAGTCATTGTAGGATAGAGAATAAACATTTTTAAGATGTTTCGAACAGTTTCAGTGGCACCTTCATTGAGAGAGTTTTTGGTGTCGGGGTCCCTCCTGGGAACGATAAAGTGAATTGGGCCTCTTTTCTAACTGCCTCAACCCTCGTTTTTAGCTCTTTTGATCTCATTTCTATTTTCTTTGCAGTTATGATCTCTTCAGGTGAGAGTGCTGCCGTAGTCTATTTTCCTTCGTAAGACTAGCAACTTGAAACTGGTTTACCCTGTTTCCGAATGATTTTCTCAGGTTGGTAAGGTAGTTGCTATATATTCTAGCGCTCACATCAAAATTATACCTATTGCAATTTAGATGAAGTCTGTTTTAGAAAATACTTGATCAGCTCAAGGAATTTTTCCTCCAGGCTAGTAATCTCTTCAGTATTGAAAAAAGGATACATGTAAGCAAAGTCATCATTCGTAAGGTAGCTCTCATCACAAACCTACGAAAGGAAAAAAATAAAGATCCTTAGAATCTAGATTTTATAGCACCTTTTGCGCAATGACTAAGCTGCAGAGAAATAGTGGTCGCCAGTTTGTAGCATGAACACGAGTCTCAGTAAATGCAATAAATCTGTTTAGATAAATCAGGGCTACGATCCAGCATTCTGATCTTTTTGTCGTTTCATTAGAATTAACAATAGAATATATCGGAAACCAATACCTCAATTGGGCACAACCATACAAAGCGTTTAAAAACTCAAAGATTTCCTCTGCTGTCGGGAAAGCCCTCAGCTGTGCCAAACGCTTTGTGCTGAATTCGTCAGGTCGCGCATTGATATATATCTCTTCATCAAAAATTGCTGCATCAGAGCCGGAAGTCATAGCCTGAGTAGAGCTTTGGCCCTAAGAGGGATCATCACACCAAGGGAGAGAGTTAATAAGATACTTCAATGATCTGCAAATGCAAAATTTCTGCCACTGCCTGAATAAGCTCAGTCCGACGGTGATCCGTCATACTCAAAGGCTGCTTTGTAGTGCTTGGTGATAAATTAGTCGATTCCATGCTGAGGTATTGCCTATTTCGATTATAGTTATATTAAATTTTCTGATGTTATCTCTCTCTTAATTACAATATGAAATTTACGTATTGATCATTAAAATCTCAACTTGTGATTCCAGATTCGCATCAGAAAGTTCAGAAATACAGTATTTTCCAGTGCTCGCAAAAAAGTTAAAAAATTCTGTTGAACACAAGGCCAAAGTTTTCTCTTTAACTTAGACCCATAAATACAGATATCTACAGCTATATACAACAACAATTTGATTACTGGTAACGTTAGAGCGCAAAAAAAACCTCATTTGAAAGATTATCATTACTCATGCAGAAATACATTATCATTGTTTTCAAAAAATCTTCACTGAATTCAGAACCCATGTCCGAAAGGGAGTATGAATCCCAACTATATTAATAGATACGGACTTCTAATCTATGTCTCCTTCACACTGCACAGAAGCTCTCCTCCGTTTGAGCAGTCTACGCTTGTAGTTATGAATTGCAAGAAACGTTTCGCATATTTTGCTGGCGGCACAGCGGAAATTCCTTGACCATGGACCAACGACTTCACAGCATATTCCAGCTTCTTCTTCGTCCTATCATTAATGTAAGCCACTCTCCATGAACGATCATAAAATTACTTAAATTCGGTCAGAATATCGATAATTCCAAAATAATAGAGTTTCTGGCCGTCAGTTGAAGGAATTCCTCCATGAGATATCTCCTCCTATTTTCTGTTAGAAGAGCAGTTGGATATGATATTACTTGGCTTGAGAGCCACTCTTTGAATTGCTGCATCGCTCTCTCAGTGTGATAAGTCGTTCTATTCCCTACATTGTATAATACGCTGTTAGTATGAGCGGTTGAGGACATTAAAATTACAATCCACGGTACAGTCATTCTTCCGATCAAGGTAATGAATCCCAATCAACAAACTATAGTCAATGATGTTATTCTCCACGAAGAACGCTACGTCCTTTCGGAGTTGATTTAGAAAAACGTCCCCTTGATGAGCTCCAAGCAGTAGTTTCTCTCCTTTATCGCGAAAATCCATATCTTTTCTTGCGATACTGGGATCACTGGAAAATCATTCTAGACAAGGGATTCTAATCTTAATTTACCTTTCGCGAGACCTGCGCCCGTAAGTTGAACCTTTAATGTCAAATCTTAAATGAATTTCGTTGATCGTGTTGAAAACATTTCCCATCACCAAGATATAAGCTTTATCAAATCTCCGCTTGGAGTCATATTTCTGAAATTTTATCTTGTGACATCCAAAAAACCTTCAGTAACAAATTAATCACGGTTTCAATCTTTAAGAATCTCCTGGGTTCTTACTTAACAATCAAGGTTTGAGGGTTCTGCGTGACATGAGTGTAGTAATTCTTTAATATCTTCATGAGGAAAAGAAATTCGGATTTTTTCACAGTTTTTATCGTATACAAACCTATATTTCATATTGAATTAGTATTTCATGAGTAACAATTTTTCATGAACCGTCAGCAGTATAATAAAACAAGCTTCCACTCTTTCCTGAGGATATGAGCTCGGTAAGGCTAGTCAGATTTCCGGTTATCCAATGTGTAAGCATAGATTCCGGTCCTATGGACTGAAGGTATTCCTCATTCTTGATCCCGAAGGTTTTTCGTATTTCGTTAAATACATTAGGCGCGTAATCGAAGAATGTGCAAAGTTTCGTCTTTTTTGAAGCGGAAAGCATTTGCCTAATCAAATAAGTGAGCAATAACGGCAAACCGCTTACTTTGGCACAAGCTGAAAATATTGCTTGAGCTTGAAGTCTTTAGGCTCAAGCTCGTAATTAGTGTAGCACATTACACTTTTTATTGCCATCTGCACTCCTACCATAATATCTAACACAAGCTCCCAGTTTCGATGGCCGAGGAAAACAACCGATCTTGAATGAGGGACATTGTGAGAAGTCATGACCTTCAAATATTCCAGTTTTTCACTATATTTTTGCTTACTGAAAAATTAGCCATTATTTCGTCATTTTCAATTGAAAAAAGCTACTTTTCATTATGTTTTGTTTCTTTATGCATCTCGTCGATGATTCCCAAGGCATTCTGGGTCGCCTTCATCACATCATCGAGTTTTTCCTGCATTTTTCCCAAACAGTCTCTCATTCCGAAATATTCTTTCGCACGCACTCGAATCATTTCCTCTGCGTTATTCTGCTTGTTTCCTAAATGTGAAGGCCGATTGACGAGCAAACTCAAGCTCCTCTTTACCTTTGTTAACTATTATGCTCTCAGTCATACTCGGCGCAAGCCTTTTATCAAGAATTCTCTCCTCTTGATCTCCATTTTGATAGGAACTATTAATCGGTCTCGCTCTTGATTTCATTAAACTCTCAATGGTGGGGTACTCGCTTTCACCCATAACAATATCGTCATCATCGATAAGCACAACCGGATCTAATTTTTGGAATGCAGGACGCTGAATTCCTGTGATCATTTTCGGTTTACTGATGTCTCTGACCAGTTCCGTTGTAGAAACAATATGGTCGTCAGGAACGAACGTAAAGTTGCGTGGAAAATCAAAATACGCGTTGTTGGCATCCGAGAATCTTACGCTCATGGATTGCGGCCGAAATGAAGCCCGCAAATCTGGCTCTTCGAGTCCATTAGGTTTTTTATCCGGCAATGGGGGAAATCGTAGGCTGGTAAAAGGATTTATTCTTGAGTATTCTGAATGAAAAAGATTTGGTTATCAAAAAAAAACATCACTATTACTTAGACGATCAAGGTCCTGCTTCAGAGGTTCCAAAAAAATGGTGCCTCGAATACTTCTTAGCTTTCTTAATGCTGGTGCTGAGATTTTCCCGCCGCTAACATCCGAGCTTCGCTGTTTGTCGTTATGCGATGTAATTATTGGCCTCGGTTGTGGTCTCTGATGGTTTTTCTGGTATTCACTATACCCTTCTTCCTCTTCCTCTTCCTCCTCTTGCACATCGGGATTTGTCAAGAGTCTGCAAATCCTCGTAAGTTTTAATTCCAAATCTTCGATTCCAAACCTCAGCATATGAAGCCGAGGAGGCAGTTCAGAGAACGGGTTTAGCGAGTCGTGGAAACCTTGCCTCGCATAATCGAAGATCTCCAGCAAATGAGGTTCTTTCACTACAATTTCTTTAAAAGTTCTCAGGGTCACTTTTCCTTTATTTTCTGGGTCAAAGCGTTTGTATACTGCCATGATTTGCTCTAGTAGGATCCCATTATTCATTATATCTAGTCACCAGCAAAGGAAGTCATTCTCTAATGCATTTTTCTCAGCAAAAATTACCGATTTGAGTATCCGTGATGTCATTCCAGGCCTGAAGAATAGACAATACTAACTGTGAGAATTCTTCGTAGGAAAACCAGCCTTTCTTTTGGTTATCAATCATATAGAACGTCAATTCCACTTTCTCTTCCTGTTCGCCATTTATCAGAATATCTAGATAACTGAGAAACTCATCCAGGCTGATCTATTTAGCATGTAGAGCGATCCATTTGAAGCAATCGAAGAGAAAAAGTGATATACTTCATCATCGCCATTTCTATCGATGAGTTCGAAAATCCTATTGGAGAGAAATCTGCTCGAATCCAGTCCAAGCACTCCCATCTTCTCACTGAAGGTATCTCTGTCTAGATTTTTAGCTCCAGTGGGTAGCAGACTATTGAATCTAGTGCATTTCAATGAATAAGTGGATTAGCAAAAGAATTATCTCGAACCGATCGCGTAATTCCATTAGTTCATCCTCAGTGAAGCGTAACTTCTGAGTTAGCAAATGTAGTTCGAATTGCTTGATGTCTTTGGCGGGCTTTGCATAAGCCTTTTTGCTACAGGTGCACTTCATGTCGTGATCAAGGTCGAAGTGATTTTATTTTATTTTTTTCTGGAATACTGGACAATCTCATCTCCACTCACAAGACTGGATTTTTCATACAGTAATATTCGATCATGCCAGTATAACTAAAAATTTCAGTACACTCTAGAAAATTTTTTTTTTCCTCTTCTAACGATAGCAGCTGCAAAACTCCATCAAATTAGTTAATTCGAAATAACTTTTGCCTGCAATACGTTGATATATTCCATAAATTGAATACCGAATTTTCTTGTGAGAAATTGACTCTTTGAAAAAATAAACAAGTTTAACTAAAATAAAAATCTGCTGAAGAGCGACTGAAATGCTTTAACCAAACAAAAGAATTGGATGGACTGTGCCACCATTATTTGAAAACTTCCTTGTTTTCCTGGCATCGAACCGAGAAAATATGAATTTAAGTACAAACTATAAGTAAATGCATTTCAATGCTAGGGATTTAAAACGTTGACAGTCGCCCTTAGGAAAGGATAACTCTAATAAACACTTGTTTGAGAACACTAAAGAAGTTTATTTTGCCTTTTATAGCAGAATTTTCCAGCACACGATTGAAAAATGACGTACTGTTATCTTCATACTATTCAAGAAGAGAAAAACTACATCTAATTTTGCAACGCCTCTCTCATAATTCTCCCACGAGCTAATTTTTATGTTGCTTCAAAATGAACTTGAACATTAAACCATGCATTTTTATTATTCTAGCTCTCGGAAAGAAAACCGTTTAACAGACTCGAAAAGAAAGAATCAATCCTGGTTGTTCGTAAAGTAGGAAATATCTCGGGTTTCATCCTGTATAGTGATGTATCGGGATTTCCAAATGATTCTCATTTTATTTAATTTTTTCGAAGTCATATTAACCCTCTAACTACCTACAGCTCTTAGATCTATCATCTGATTTTCATGTAAAAACTGTCTCTAAAATTTTGCAAATTCTTCATTTATTCAAAATTACGAGACATCTGTCACTGGAAGATCAGTTTCCATTTGTTTCTCTCCGAAGCAAACATTTCCCCAATATTTCGAGGTATATGAATGAACTAAAGTTTCAAGCAAGCACAGAATTAATTATAATTCCGGAAGAACGATCCAAAGGCAAACCAACAAGATTTGAGACTGATTCAATGATGACAGATATAAAGCCTAAATTATACATGTTCTACTTTGAATGAGATTTTTTGCTGACTCTCATTTGTTTGTTAGTCGACCCAAGTCTAAATTTTCATTTCTGAGCCACACTATGCAACCAAAAGCCAAGGAAGGTATTAGACTATCCGGAACGAAAAATGAATTTGTAAACACATTGCTGCTGTATCAACTCGACTAATTTCTTCAGGCTGATGTGATGATAATAACCTTTCCAACAAATGAAAGCACACTTGTCTCGAATCTCAAACTAATGAAAAGAGAGCATTCTATCGACTTAAACGAGCTCCTGAAAGATATTCAGCATACAGGAACTATTATTGAAGGAAAATTAATTTATTACTACAGTTCAATCAGAAAGCTCTATATCTTTTGCGGCAGACATCCACTTCCACCAAATTCGACCATCTCTGCTAATGAATTCCTTCAAATTGAAAGCAGATACCAAGTTCTTTTTCTTTTAATCAATGAATTCTTACAATAAGCAGGTTGAAATTGGCCTAAGAGATCCATCGATTGATCAGCCACCCACTATGACAGTTGAGGTAATGTTTACTAAAATGAGTAGCATTTACATCGAACAGGAAAAGGAACAAGAAAATACTACCGCTGATACATTAAACAAATTAAAGGATCTTTTGAAACCCAGGAGCCGCCGAATAGGAACAGTTGTCGATTTAATCCAATCCTGGAGAAATCTGTGCATTGATGGATCTTTGGATACAAGCCCTGGAATTTGCAAAAGAATTACTATGCAAGAAGCATC
>ENA-UOUE01001164-UOUE01001164.1-compost-metagenome-genome-assembly--contig:-NODE-1164-length-17884-cov-8.703038_pt1 | contig 17884 bp, 10 predicted proteins | sample MGYA00238146_ERZ747223 | MGnify/ENA primary metagenome ERZ747223 (study PRJEB28781, sample SAMN06268865) | compost metagenome | isolation source: single cell | place: USA: California, Emeryville, Joint...
CATTTCTCAAGACACAACCTGCTTATGGAAAGCGTTTCTCAATCCATACCAAGAGAGTTGCCTCATGTGCCGACCCGATTATTCCCTGAAAGATAACCGGAAATGCGTTGCTTCTAATTCGGATAACAACTACTTCTTGCATACTCCGACCTCTTCTTATCAAAGTAAATTAAATATTATTGGTGATTGCCTAATGAGAAATATAGAATGCTATCACGGCCAATACTATGTAAAAACGATTTTAAAAATCCTTTCTCCACCATTAGAAGGCTCAAAATGTCCAGCTGGAGCCTCTTCGTCACTTTTCTTAATTTTTTTTTTTTAATTCATTTGATTAATCTTTTTTCAAACAATAGTTCCCATCGTCAGGCATTTGCACACCATGTACTGGCGACGGACAATTGATCGTGGCTCCGTATTGCTACCTCTGTCACACGACCTGTCGAAAGTGCACTGGCGTCGCAGCGACGCAATGCACTGCGTGCTATAGCACCATGTTCCTCTACTCAGGTACCTGCGTTAGGACTTGTCCTCCAGGATTCTGGGGCGATACTGCCACAAGCACTTGTAAAAATTGCTATAGCAGCGGATCAAGCCCATATACTTGCGCAACGTGCATCGGTCCGGCCAATAACGAATGCGTCTCCTGTAACACTGGATACCTTTACTCCGGTCAGTGCCTAGCCTCTTGTCCTACCGGCTACTATGCAGATTCATCCACCAAAACGTGCCAATCTTGCCATGTCCGCAGTACGAGTCCCTTCAGCTGCCGCACTTGCAATGCGGGAGGATCAAGCAACTGTCAGTCATGCACTGAGAATACTTATCTCTACCCAAATACTTATGGAGAATGTATAGATCCTTGTCCAGACGGATACTGGGGTGATACAACCACATGGACTTGCCAACCATGCTATAATAATCCAGATGGTACAGATCGGAAGGAATGCGAAACTTGTTTCGGACCTGCAGCCACCAGTTGTCTCACTTGCCCAACAGGCACTTACTACTTCAGCGTTGATAAATCGTGTCTCTCGACCTGTCCTCCTGGTTACTATGCCAACGGACTTTCCAACCCGAATAACCTATGTGTACAGTGCTATCAAAATAATTCTCCGACCTCTCCTGATGGAACCTGCCTCACTTGTAATGGACCTTACTCGAATAACTGTCTGAGTTGTGGTAAGTTCCAATATCTCGATTCCACAACAGGCAAATGCGTGAATACGTGCCCTATAGGGTGGTATGCTAATCCCTCCACTAATACTTGTCAGAAATGTTACGAGGCTCCTTCTCCAGCTGACACTTACCAGAATTGTTATACTTGCACTGGAGGAACCGAGAGAGACTGCACCGCTTGCTTGTCAGGGACGTTCCTCTATCAAGAAGATCAAACTTGCTTGTACACTTGTCCACTTGGCTGGTGGGCTGATCTTCCTTCACGAACCTGTAAAATCTGCTATCAGTTCAATGCAGCTTCTCCAGCTGTCTTCACATGCGCTACTTGCACTGCTGGCAGTGCCAACGACTGTCTGACATGTAATTCACCGTATTTCCTGGATTCTACCACTGGTACCTGTGTCAAAATCTGTCCGAATGGCTATTGGGGAGACCCAGGATCAAAGACGTGTCAACCTTGCTTTAGCACAGCATCACCTACTGCTATCATGAAAACGTGCAAGACTTGTACGGGACCAAGTGACACTCAATGTACGAGTTGTGATAGTGGAATCTACCTCTACACCAACAACAACACCTGCTTAGAAGGGTGCCCAGGTGGATGGTATCCAGATACCACCACCCTTTCATGCGAACTCTGTTTTCAAAGTAGTTCTGCCTCAAGTGTTCCAAGCACATGCGCTACATGTATTGGACCAAGTAGCAACCAATGTGTCACTTGTCTTAGCGGCTTCTATTGGAATCCACTCACCAGTAGTTGTATCAAAACTTGTTCTGCTGGCTATTACGCTGATGATCCCACTAGACAGTGCAAGCAATGCTTCCAGGCTGCCTCTCCCACCTCTTCTCCCAGGTCTTGTCAAACTTGCTCGGGAGCTCTCGCAACTGACTGTCTCAGCTGCAACTCGGGAGAATATTTACTCCCTTCGACTTCGAGCTGTCTGACTAGCTGTCCAGAAGGGACTTATCCTCATACAGACATCAACTGGTGCGGAAACTGTTATCAGGCACCTTCAGACGATTTTATTGAGAAATCCTGCGCTACCTGCTATGGCTGGAAACCAACGAACTGCTTGTCCTGTCCCTCAGGAACCTACTACTATCCTCCAAATAGTACTTGTCTCAGCAGCTGTCCTATAAGCACATATTATGATACTCACTCGCTATCATGTCAACCTTGTTATCAAACGGACTCAGATTACATCGGCTGCCTCACCTGTACTGGCCCAATGTATACACAGTGCACAAGCTGTGCAGAAGGGCTATTTTATTATCCTCATAATAATACTTGTGGAAAAGTTTGTCCTTGTGGAAGCGGGTATTTCTACAACTCAGCAACTAAACAATGCGGAATATGCTACCCTGGATGCGAGTATTGCACGAGCTCAAGCTCTGAAGATTGCTACTACACAGACAAATACGATTATGACTGTTTACTCGGAGACTTCGATGGTAAAGCTCAAACCCAATTAATGTCAGCGTTCGTCCAAGTCGCTGAAAACTCAGCATTCGTTCTCTCAATAGCCACTGTGATCCTCTCTGGGGCCTCTACGATGGGAGCACCAATTGTTTTCACATATTTTGGACTTCTTAGCTTGTACCAGCTCCTCAACGTAGACTACGACTCAAACGTAGTTCTTTTCTTTCAGAAAAGCTTCTCCTTGAACGGAGGCCACGACTTCCCGAACTACTTCGCGTCTTCTGATGACAAATATTGGAATTCTGAGACAAGAATACAAGGAAACAATAAATTTCACCTCTATAGAATCAGCTACCTTTTCCTCAAGAATTTTGGAGGGAAGTTATCCCTACTGTTCACACTTGTGGCGGTTGTTCCAGTTCTTTCTATAATCGCACTGTTGATGAACAACAATGGAGTTAAAGAGAAGTATCTGAAGATCTTCAATACCGCTAAAACGTTTATCCAATGGAACTTGATCATAACGGTCTTCCTCTCATTGTTTATTTCATTGGTTCTCTCAATCAGTTTACAGTTGCATTTCATGTCGGATCCCATCGCGGTGTTCGATATTTTCTCGACCGCAGCCTGCTTAATTGCGACCGTTGTAGTAGCAAGTCTGACTATCGCGCTCTTTCTCTACACGAGATTTAAGAACCTACGCTCTTCTTATCCAACACTCAGTAATTCCATAAAAGCTCTCGCAAATCAAGCAGACTCCACGAAAGACCCTGACTCTAAATCCAAGAGCAAATACTGGGCGCTTGCGATGTGTATGAGGAGCCTGCTTTTGGTGACTTCCGTCTCGACTCTCTCGAACTACCCTCTGATCCAGTGTTCTATCGCTGCGGGTATCAATGTGGTCTTCTTCTTGATGATACTCAAATGGAGGTTCTTTGATCGAAAGATCAAAGATGTCATTATTAAAGTCTGTGAAGCGTTGAACGTTGTAATCCCATTATTGTTTATAGTGCACTCGAGTTATGAATATATGGGAGTGAACTTATCCCAAAAGCAAAAAGTGAATATCGGCTGGGGGATAATTGCTTTAATAACCACAATGTCGGTTCTCACCTTGGTATATCAAGTTATAGAAACGTGGTATATTGTTAAAAAAGTTGTCACTCCGCTTTATCGCAAATTAAAAGCTCTCTTCGAGTATTCGGTGGGTAAAGACATTTGGGAAAGACGAGGAAAAGAATCACTCGAGCTGCGAGTGAATACAAGCCCTGATGCTTCGAAACGGGAGTTGAATCAAGAGAATAGAAGTCCAACATTCAATCCGAAGACTTCGCGAGCCGCCGCCGATGTGACTATTGGTACGATCCAAAACGAGCCTGTTGATTCGAACTTATCCATCTCGGCAAGTATAGAGTTCGTTTCTAATAATAATGACGATATAATGACTATAATGAGCTTGAAAAGGCTTTCTCCTTTCGAAACTTTTATCAAAGAAAGATTTAAAAAAGGATTAGCATTAAACTTTTCATTAGGCTAATGACCTATTTCTGATGAAATTTGAGTGATACTAGCTTCTTTTATTAAAGAATTATTTCAAAGATGCCCTTTATTCTATGAAAATGATTCATGTTAATATTTTCAAAAGTTTATAAATGAATTTCGCAAAAAAAAAGAAAGCTCATGCCTTCATTAGAATCCAATAACTCCGCCTCTCCAAATACAGATGCTAAACTATTACAACTTTGTCTTTGTCACATTTGTCACAGTAAGAGCACTAAAGGCTATTTTTACTCAGATTAAAATTGCTGTGTAGAATTTCATTCATCGCAAATGCGATTTTTCATTCAGCAGAAAAACTTTGTTATTTTTCTTGTGAGGAAGGAGCAGCAGCTACTCACCACCTAGAAGGCGAATCTTCAACTTTTTGTCTGCTTTCGATTTGTTAGAACGTAGTTATCCTTTTTCATTCATTCGTGTTTCAGTATTTCTGATCACGATCAAGCCAAATTAAATTAATTCTCCAAAAAAATGAAGGGATTCCAAGAGTGAGTCATGGTACTTTCTAAGGCCAAATTTTTTGTGCCATAAAGTTGAAAGAGAGAAAGCAGACACATTACGGAAATTTGTTTTCTAAGTGCAAGAAACGAGTTTAATTCAAGTTGCAACAAAGCAAACAGCCTTCCATCAACCAAGCTAGGAACCAAGTTTATACGAACTCAATAGCCGATACTATTAAACCCAACTTAAGTTTTGTTAATTCTAGGATTCATGAGAAATTTTCTTAATCAAGAAAAATTTTTTTGGCACTTCATTTCTGACTATTTTTTCTTCAAATTTATTTGAGACTAGCTCAAGGATTTTTTAAATCTATAAACTTAGCGTTCATTAGTTTGTAAATTCTGAAAAAAGCATTATTGTATTCGAACAAGATTTCGAATTTCAAGCCTCAGAGGAAGATTAACTTCACCCAAAACACGATCAGTGATTTGACTACTCGAGTCTGAACACTCAAAACCTTGAGAAAACGTTCTCTTCAACAACACAAAGTAATTAGTGCCTCAGGTCCGTAGTGTGTATCATGGAAATATATTATAATCTGCTTCATGATATATAGTTTGATTTAGATGAACACAGTCTGGTTTTGGATCGGATTTAGAGGCTTGGACAACTTTTTAATGATGAATGATATTTATTTCGATCAGTGCTTAATAATTAATCATGAAAGGAAAAAAGGATTCTGAGAATTAATTTTGAAAATACTGCGGCTCCATTAGTAATAATTCGATCAGAATGAAACCAGTCGTTGACGCAAATCGATACTATATGAGTCGAGCACCAAATGTGAGAAGAAAGAAGCAAAAAATAATGCTAACCATCAGCTAGATTGGCTTCGGCTCAACAAAACAAGATCAAATGCAAAAGAACGGCAGCTTCAAAAATGTTTTCGGTGACTCTATTTGAAACTCTATTTGAACTTTGAAAATTTGTGCAGGTCTCCTCAGAAAAATGAAAAAGCTTATAAAATTGCTCTAAAACAAGCAGAAAGATAAAGTTCTGCGAGAATTGAGTATTAGTGAATCGACAATTAAATTTGAGTATTTGGGCGATCATTACTATCCATCACTCTCTCTTTTAAACATCACAATCGATTTGGATACGACAGGTTTCAATAACAATGCATACCAGCAGTTTCGAATTATCGAGAAGACAGCCACGATCCATCTCAAAGAAATCTATCCGTTCACCAAAGAAGAAAGGCAATTTATCTCAAGCACTTCAACAGCCACAAGCATAGGTGGGCGTACTATAACAAGTATCCAAGCAGCGGGCTCTGCTGCGACAGGAGTGCTCTCGACCAGTCTAATCAGATTACAAATCATGGGAGAACTAGTGCAACTACTGCGATTTATTTCTATTAAATGGCCTCCGAACGTCGCGCAGTATTTTATAACTTCTCATATTGATCCTTCATCGATGGTTCTGCCAGTGGATTTTATGAGGAAATTAAATGGGCCTTTGGACGACAGAAACTATTCAATGCTTCGCGTTTTTCATGAATATGAGACCTCACCCTTTTTCACTCGAATTTTAACAATTAATTATCAAATCTGTTAATTTGGGTGCCTACTGCCATTGGATGCTCATTTCTTATTAATTTGATAAAGAAAGCAATCAAAAAGCTGGCGAGCCGAAACAATTTGCCAAAGAAACATCCGAAAAAGAAAAAGTGTTGCTATCATTTCATCAAATTAGCTCATAAGCTAAATCGCCTTATGAATCGGATGGATGATTCTTTCATATAGAACGTTTTACTGATATTTATCCTATCAATATACCAACCCGGATGCTTATGATCGCTCCTTAATATGAGGTACACGTCAACGCTACTTGAGCCTTCAACACCTTACACAACAGCTTATTTGACATTGGGAATAGTTTTCTTTGTATTTTTCATAGCTCTGCTAGGGCTCATATTCAGAACACTAATGCAAAACATGAAATATCTCCTTCAAACCAAAGGAACTCAAATCCTTCCACAGCAACAAGAAGAGCGATTAAAAGGATACAAAGTTCTATTTGATGAATATGATCGTAAAAAACGGATCCAGATCCTCTACATTCCAATCTCGATGCTTCAGAATCTCTTATACGTCTCAGTTATCGCTTTACTCAATATCCCGCTTGCTCAAATATCCCTCATCTGGGTGTTAGATACAATGTTTATTATTTATTTGGTCGTGTATCAGCCCCTAAAAGAAAGATCAGTGAGAATAATGACTCTCCTTATCGAGTTACTATCATACGGTTGCATAACACTTGCTTTTATTCTTGGTCTCATTGATAGATTCATCGATTTGGACTCAACAACCTTGGGCGAGATCGGCTTTGTTTTCTGATCCTGACGATGAGCTCCGTATTTGCCGGAGGGCTGCTCAGTTTGATTCAAGTGCTATTGGTTGGAAGACAATGCTACCAATATTTAAAACAGCGAAAAACAAAAAACAACCGAGTTCAACCAATTGCAATCCCAGAGATTCAGAACACATCACCCACAATTCTCGCGGATTCAAAAAATTTTTTCGAAGATAAATTTGTAGAAACGAGTTTGAGATCGATTAGTTTTAAATCCAATTCGTCCGCACAGACCAAACATAAAGATTCATCCGAAGATGTTAAAATGCTTGAGTTTCTTGGGAGGATGTCTCCAGCATTTTTTGAGAGAAAACCTAAAGGAAAATATTTGTATAGAGATCTAAAGAAATGGTGGGCTGAAGTTCGTTCAGAATTCAGTGAAGAAGCTCGTAATTTTTCTCCAAAAGGCCAAGAAATGACACCAAAAGGTCCTGTGCTCTCAGTATCTATCAAAAGCCTTGACTAATATGAAAATGCATTTTTTATTCTGTTTCGTTATCTTGATATTTCTATTTGTATGAAGTACAGTGTTATCAAGAAGTAGTTAGTCAACTTATTCTTTGTTATGCATCTCAATACTTGTTTTATGCTTCGAGATATTAATGTTCTCTTTCTCCAGGCATCAAATTAGATAATTCCCTTGCATTTTCTCCGAAAAGGTAGATTCATCATCTGTCAAATTGATTTTAGTCGGAATAATGACTAGCGCGAACAAAGAAGCTTATAGAAGAAGAAAGAAAGATTTAATCATAAGCTATATCAATATTTATGATTTGGTACTTTCTTGAAAAATTAAATTTTTCAAAGCAAAGCTAATGTTTAACCTCAGAGAATAAGAATACTGTGTAGAATTTTTCTTAGAAAACGAAAGAGTCAATAAATCCGGTGTCAAGATGAAATGAAATTCGCTAAATTTGGGGAGGAAAATAGGTATATTAGAAGAACTCGGCAGCTATGAACACTATCCGTTCATTCTTAGGACAGTCTTATGCAACTTCTATTTTACTGATGCCGCCTGTTGATTTTTTCGGAGAATTAAATGGAGCTCTCTGCATTGGTGTAGAGATGAGAATTCTATTTCATGATGAGAATTAGATTTGCAACAGATCTTTGCAAGATTTTAAAGTATCTAAGTAATTAATTAACTCATTTGCTTAGAGATTCAAACCAGAAAGAAATTGATTATATGTGAGCTTTCCAAGCACAATTAAATAAATTGTGAGCATGGGCCTTTCGTCTTAAGAATAAGAGTTATGTAGAAAAGGTTTTCTCAACAATTACATTGGCTTTAATATCAAAGGTGTCCTTAAATTTCAAAGTTAATGTTCATACTTTATTGTTTAGTTGTACTTCGTTTGATTCTTGTTGAGTACATATGACGCGACTTTGAAGCAACCCTATTTTCAGAATAAAGATTATTATTCCTACCACAATAAGTTCTTCTCAAATTATTTCCTAATAAAATGGATATTGAGGTTGCTTTTGTCGGTTGGCTCGGATTCCTCTGAAATCTGCAACCAACGAATTTGTAGGATATTTCTGAAATCAGCAAAATTGTTCGGAACTCATGGAATAGATCGTTGAGACCACCGGACTGTGTATTGTAGTTCAGACAGAGACAATTTTGCAAGTTTCCGCTTTAATTATTGGGAAAATTTTATTATGGGATTTTACGATAATGCAAATTGCGGCTTCATTTTATCTCAAAGTACGAAGAGTGGGAAGAGAAAGAGAATATTAAGTTGGAATCCAATGATTTCAACGAATTGTACTACAATCATGGAACAGAAAAACTCAGTTTGAAGAGAATATTGTACCAAGCAAAAAATTGCAAAGCATTTCTTATCTACACTTTTCACTCGGGACTCTGCTTCGAAATTTGACAGAAACTTGAATTCATTTTTGAAAATTTTAATGGTTAATTAAACTACATCATTGCGGTGTTAGCAAAGAAACATCTAATTTCAATGCTGATTCTTCTGGTTTCGATTTCCATTTACTTCAAAATATAGAGTATGATAAATGAAAAGCGAAACTAAATCGTATAAGGCTTTTTCCAAGAATCAAAGGGAAACCGGAAGGTTGAGTAGATGGCTCTAATCAAGTCTCAAGCCACTCCAAAAAAAAGGTATGCAAACACTTACGGAATTCGTGGTTATTTGAATTAGGCAAGATCACTGTCACTTACTATTACAAATATAGATTTCAAGCTTCCATTGTCTCGCAACTTGTTCTATTATGTTTGTGGCTTATGCGACTGACATCAAAATGGCGGCTGCTTACCAAGAAAGTCAAACAATAATAAATCCGAGCTCGTTCCTTGAACTGGCACTTAAACTTTTTGTTTTCTCTGGAAATTAAATTTAGAGGGTGAAAGCTCTGATTTAATTTTTTGAAAAGGAAAACGGAATGCGCCAGTCTTTTTCTCAACATAATAAAGAAACACCCGCCGACGTGTTTCCAAAACAATCAAGACCTTTTCAGTTTGAGGGAATTATAAACTTGAATCTAAGTTGCTTTTGAGAAGAGACTGGACTTTAATTTGCGAGTAAATGAAACTGAAGCTGAGCAAAACACATGGTTGCCTCCTTTCGCGACTTTATTTCATCGCATGAAGATCTTTCGAAGATTTTTGAATTTCAGTCGAGAATATTATAATGGAATGACAACTCCTTTATTGGTTTTCTTCAATCAAAGGTTCAAGGCGAAAGCATCTTTCTTCTTCCAGGTCCTTCTGCAACTCATCCTCCTGAAGGTCCAGACACCATGGGAATTTATTAATTCAGTTTTCTGTTTCAAGAGTTCGAGCGGTGTTAGAATAAATTAATCAGCTTAAAGCTTGAATTGGTTTCAAAATTCTGCTTCGAGATCTAAATTAAAAGCAAAACTCCGTCACGAAATTTAATTACTGAGACGTACTTGCTGGTATCGCATTTAAAACTTTTGATGAGTCTCTGACTGAACTCATTTGTCGAAATTCTGCCAGAGAAAGCTATCTCTTATGCTCGTAGCAGTGCTTTGTGATATTTTTGATTCGATTTTCAAAAATTCAGGCTGCGTGTACATGAAATGTTTTCTTGCATGGTCATTCCATCACTAAAAGGCTTGAAATTTAATTAGGAGTACTTTTCAGTTATCAAGTTGAATAAATTGTACACTGTGAGTTCTTTCGATTAACTTAAAGAAATTAAGAATTTCCAGGCGTTCTGATTTTTAATGTTCCTTAATAAATTATTAGAAATCTAACCAGTTGAGGTAATTTGCATGATTTGTAATCTAAATTCTCTGAAGATGCTCAAATTCAAACTGCTAACGCTTACTTTTCTGGTGCTTTTGCTGATTTATACACTTTTATTGGGTGTTACTGGTAGTTCTTGCAACCCTTATCCAATTTGAACCGTTTCGATGTTTAATAGAAGGAGCAGCAGTAGAGATTATCAAGTTGCAAGAAACCGCAAAACAATATGTGGGCGTTTCTGATGAAATTATGCTCAACACTAAAACGAGCGGGTGGTCTGAATGCGAAGAGTACTCTGCAAGCCTCTGGGTTAAAAAGATAGGTTGGGCCGGAACCATTGGTTGGGATCTATTTTTTAGACTTGCCAACACCGCCGCGTAAGCATTATTGACTCAATCTCGACGAAATAATCAATAAATAGGAATACTTACGAGGGAAGAGTTCTACTTATTACAATAGAAAAAATAGGTCAACCTTTTCATACAGGAACGACCACCGACAGTTCTGGTGCGTGGACTACATGGGAAAATGTAATTTAAGGAGTTTTAGAGTCTGTTTTTGATATTTTTCTTGCAGGGAAATGAGGGGCAGTATTTATTTCCGCTCGATCAATGGGTGTTTGTAGTCTTGACCACATCTACAATTTTACAAAAACAAAATGGTTTTCGATACACGCTGCCTTCTATGTCAGAACAAAAAGCACTTATTGGGACCAGAAATCCACCTAGTGGGTCGTTTTATAAATTGAAAATCGGTGGCAAAGTCATTATTGGCGAGGATGCTTGGTATAATCCAGCCAATGCCTGGATGCAGTACGTCAGATTGTACCTCAACTATTTTCCCAATTCAGAAGAAGAAATGATCAACCTCGCAATCATGAACACTGGTAACATTTTCATGATGCAGATCTAATTTTTAACTTATTTCATGCTAAAAAAGGTACACTTTACCTCGTTCAATTTAGTTCAGATCCCAGTGTGAACAATAATCAAACTGTCGTTGTTGATTATATTGACGAAACATCACAAGGAACCCAGACTGCATACAAAGGTGAAGAGCTTTAATTTATTTTCATCTAAATTCTCTTTCTTTCTCCCTGTAGGTATTTCGGATTCTGATACCCTCTTCGATCCTATACTAAGTGTCAATAACGTCCTGAGTTGCAGACCTGATTCCATTCTAAGCTTCAATATCGGAGGCGTTGCTCCGAATGGCGCGGTGTTTTCTATGAGCATTTATCCATATTCTGGAGGACCAGCCACTCAGACAATTTTATCTATAAGAGACAGCTCAACAAATGCAGTTTCTTTCGTTGCAGAATACTCTGATACTACGAGTAAAATAACCTTCTATAGAAAAGATTCAAGTGGGTCGCTGAATGCAGTTGCAACACCCTCGCTTACTCTAGCAAAAAGTAATTTTCATTTTGGATTATTGAACTAATTTTAACTCGCTCCTGTAAATTTAGACACCTGGAATCGACTGATTATTGAGTATACACAAGCTCAGCCACTCGATCAGGTTGGTGCATACTATTCTTTGAAGATATTTGTGGGATCAACTAGTTCCAGCAGAGTTTATTTTGCAGATTCAGCAGGAACAACCTCACCTCCAGCTTTGTTCTTTGGAGTGAATAATATGGTCCTCGATTTCTGCAGTCAATTGGCTGATGGTACTACACCTACAGCTCCTGGAAAGTTCGACATTTCGGATTTTATATGGTTTGCTGGACCCAGCATCCTCTACTCGAGTACAAGTGGTAACTCAGTGATCTTCTCATCATACCTTTATCAATCAATTTTTGTTCACTCACAGTGGATCCAAATTGTCTCAAAGCCGCTTTTCTGAACGCAAACCAAAATGTCTGCCTTTTATGTGCTTCCGGATATTATCTTTATGAAAATTCTTGCCAAGGTAAAATCATTAATCTTGATTTCTTTATCTTATAAAATTTTTTATAAAATTAGCATGCCCAACTGGATTACACTATGTAACAATCTCTTTTATCTTTAAATAAATTTGTCTGACATTCCTCTAAATAGGATGGTTTAGGATCTTGCATAGATTGCACCATACCTGGATATTCCGTTTCTGTTACCAATGTCTGCACCAAGTGTTCTACAGGATGTTACCGTTGCACAGCGGGTGGCAGCGACCAGTGCACATCTTGCACCCAAGGAACTCACTACCTTCAACCATCACCTAATTCGAACTCATGTGCCACAAGCTGCCCTTATGGATATGAAGCAAATGACACGCTATCTGCTTGTGTCCAATGCTCATCCACGCAGGCTTGGTATAATTCAAAATGTATAGACAGCTGTCCCGATGGATATGTTAAATCAGATTCAGGAGGATGCGGGAAATGTAGCGATCCAAATTTAGCATACTTCAATCATAGTTGCGCAAGCAACTGCCCGTTGAAAACCTTCCGCACATATAACAGTCAGATAAATCAATATGAATGTAAATCCTGTTATTTGGGGTGTGATTCATGTGTGGATGGCACTTCATCGGGATGCACCAGCTGTTCAGAAGGGTTCTTCTACTCTGATAATTCTTGCAACACTGGATGTCCCTCTGACATGTATGCAAACCAAATCTCGAGAACTTGTGAGCTATGTCAGCCACCCTGCTTGACCTGCAGCAAGCCAAACACCAATAGCTGCACGAGTTGCCCTGCAGGAAACTTTCTGCTGAATGGAACATGTGTTACAAGTTGTCCTACTGATTACTATCAAAGTTTCTTGGGAGAGGATGAAGTGTTCCAAGTCCCAACTTGCTTACCTAAATTGATCCTCAAGTTTGATCTGAGCCTAACAACTCAATCTCGAATTGTTAATATAAATTTCAACTACGGTATCGTCAATATGATCCAGACCATCGCTCAAAAAATCCAAATTGAAATTGCAAATACCCAAATTGACAACGTTCTATTTGTACTATCTCCAGTCACAGAATCCAAAATACAGTTTGGATACTTAGGAGATCAGCCTTATTCTCCGTACTCACTTCTAAAGGTCACGATCGATTTGGATACTGAAGATTTTAACAAAAATTCGTATCAGCAATTTCAGCTCCTTGAAAAGACAGCGACCATCCAGCTCAAAGAAATCTATACATTCTCAACGGCAGAACAACAATTTATTTCAACTACTTCATCGGCCACTAATTACGGCGGAAGTACCATAGCAACCATACAGGCCGTCAGCTCTGTTGCTCAGGGAGCACTCTCACTGAGTCTGATACGACTACAAATTACAGGAGAAATAGTACAATTACTAAGATTAATTGCTATCCGATGGCCTCCGAATGTCGCAGAGTATTTTGCAACTTCCTATATCGATCCCACTTCGATAATGCTACCTGTGGACTTTACTGGAGCATTAAACGGCCCGTTGGAGGACAGAAACTACTCGATGCCTCGAATATTTGACGAATACGAACTCTCGCCATTTTTCAGCGAAAATTATAACAATGAATTGTCGAACTTGTTAATTTGGGCATCTGTTCTGGGAGGAGGCTCAATTTTGATTACCTTGTTGAAGAAAGTACTCAAGAAGGTGACCAGCAAAATGGATATTCCAAAGAAATTTGATCGAAAGAAGAAGTATCGCGATTATTTCATCAAACGAATCCATAAGCTACACCAACTCATGAATCGGATCGAAGTTTCCACCCTTTGCAATTTCCTATTCGTATTTCTTCTCTCGATTTACCAACCTGGAATCTTATGGTCTCTCCTTAATATGCGGTATTCATCCACCTTGCTTGAACCTCCAACGGTAGCTACAAGAGCTTCATTGGCATTGGGAATTCTTTTCTTCCTATTTTTCTTCGCGCTCTTTGTACTCATCTCCAGAATACTTCTCAAAAATATGAAATACATCATTCAAACTGAAGAATCTTCAGAGAATTCTCAAGATGATGAGCGAATACAGAGATACGAAGTTCTATTTGAAGATTTTAATCGCAAAAAACGAATCCAGATACTTTTCCTTCCAATCTCGCTGTTGAAAAGTTTTGTGTTCGTGGCAGTTCTCGCTCTGATGCCTTTTTCTCCCATGACTCAAATGACCATCATCTGGGTTATATCTACCGCTTTCACTTTCTGTATGGTCATCTATAAGCCTATCAAAGAAAAATGGATGAGGAGAATGACACTTCTCCTTGAATTATTATCATACGGTTGTGTTACACTCGGATTTATTTTTGGGATCATTGAGCGTTGTGTTGAAGTGGATGCAACAACCTCAGACGAGATGGGATTTATTTTTCTAATCTTAACGATTGGTTCAACAATTACAGGTGGGGTACTCAGCTTGTTTCAGGCTCTCAAGCTAGTAAAAGACATATATGAATACGTAAAAGAGCGAATAGCAGCTAGGAAACGAGTTCATCCAATCACAGCCGCAGAACCTCAGACCAAAGTAAATCGTTTAGCACTCTCTCCTGAGTCGAGAGACAAACTTATTGAAGAAAAAAATGTTGACACCTGTGAGAGATCTATGAGGAGCAATCTTCCATCAATGCCTGACTTTAAAGAATTATCTGAAGAAGCCAAAATGTTGGAATCTATTGGAAAGCTGTCTCCGTCGTTCTTTGAAAATGAACCAAAAGGACTGCAACTTCTTGAAGACCTGAAGGAGTGGTGGAAGTCCACTCAGAACTTCCTGAGGAGTGATACTGCCACAGAACCGATAACTACAGAGATACCCAACAGAGTCTCAGCCATAATCTAGATGGCTACAATATTCCATTCTGTAAAGAAATATTTCTGGACATACTTGATATTATTGGATTTGATATTTTCATCTAATTTTGCATGTATTTCGATTTACACTTGTTTCAAAACTTATTTGGATTAGGAATAAGACTTCGATTTTATCATTGCATTTATATAAAGAAAATAACTCAAAAAAATTTAATAACGACAGTTGTGCCTTGTGAAACTAAAATATAGGTTATCAGGCATAAATAACAGCCAGCTTGGAGAAAAGATATGATTTGGTTACTTCGAATGAGCTTTAAGTTGATAGTTTGAATTATCAGATTATGTCGAAATTCCACTCTAAGATACACGTAACTGCTAAGGAATCTGAACTATTACTTCAAATTTATTTGAGAATAAACAAAATTTGGAAGAATATTTAAACACTCGTTTCGAAATTTTTTTAAGTTTCTGAGGCATCATAAGAGGACTTTGGAAGTTGTATATTAACTGCCCAATTTTTCATCAGATTTCTTATGGAATAGCAAAATTTCAATCCAAAAACTATTACATCGAATAAACGACTGAAATTATAAAACAAAATAGCAAACAATGAGCGCAGTGACAAGGAATAAGATTTTAGGTTGATATACAAAATATCTGATAATTTTTCCAATTAAATAAACTAATTGAGTTTTCCTAATTGTTAACTATTGTTAACTCAGGTTGATTCGAAGAGATTAAATTAGGTCTTGAATTATCAATTTTTCTTTCTAATCGAATGCGTTTAATGCTGGGTCAAACGGGTTGATTCTTTTGAAATAGTCTACATTTTGTAAATTCAATTTCGAAGAAAATCAAAGCACATACTTTCAGCTTGTGGAAACTTAATTCGAGTCAAATTTTCTGATCAAGAGAGATTTTCTGGGATTTAACTTCAAGTGTTATAATCATCACCCAAGCTCCTGTAAGACTTCTTGAGCAAAAACTTTTTGTTTCTTTGAAAATCTACAGCAAAACATTTATTTGACGAAAAGTTTTAGAATACTTGATAGCACTGGACTTTTATTTTTCGAAAAGAGATATACGCTTTTGAAGATTAATTGAGATACTATAGCAGCATTACAAATGCGATTGTAAATAATTAAAAAACTTATTAAATTCGTTGTGGACTAAATACACTCTAGAAAGTCTCTCTCTCTCGAGGGCGAGCTGAAGTTCATTGGTTTACAAATTTTGAGGAGTTTGTGAGGATATTGAGTGGATTGATTGCTATCTCTTTGATAAATTGAATCAGTGCTCAAACAAAACAAAAAAAATAAATAAAACAAAAAAAATCCAGTTCAAAAAAGAACCTGTTTTCTTTTCAGCCCTCATTTAACCTCTCCTCTTACAATTTCTTCTATCGGTCTTCAGAGAAAGCAAGGACTCATCATCAACACTTTAATTTAGGTTCAAACCAACCGAAAAAGAGCAAAGAGTAGACTGAGGTGATCTAAATATCAAAAAAATTTGATTATCGTTAAGAAGAGACTTTTTATTCAAATTGAAAAAATATTCGAGAATACATATGAAGTACTTCAAACGAAAAATCATATGAAAATTCATGCTTTCGAAGAGATCGTTGTAAAAGTTTATTGACTTCGATCTCACTCGACTCGAGGATTGTCTTGAAATTCGTTGTAAACTCAATAAATAATTGTATTGGACAGAGTGATAGAATCTTTACAAATTAAAATAGCACTCTTGCTTAGATCACCTAAATAATACAGAAAACTCGATGTATTTCTTTTGAATCAGATATATCTTCAAAAGGATATTGAAACCTAGTCTAGAGGCCATTAATTCCTTATTGCTGAGGGATTTCTAAAATCACAATGAGATGCTTCTTTGTTCATGCGTCTTTCATGAATAACGGATTAATGACTCAAACTGAGACATTACTTGAAATAAGCCATCTCTTCCCAAGCCCGCATTAAATGTATAGCACTCTTGAGCATGAAAAATAGAAATTCGATATTCTGAGCAGAGTCTAGCCGCCAAACTCAACGAAATGTAAAACAAAAACCTGAGAGGCCGTTCTCTATACAAAAATCGGTGTGGATACGAATTCCAATGTGAGATTTGACATGATGTATTTTTGCTGATGAAAAATTCGCTTATTAGTTCGATAAAGGGAGTTCTAATTCAGAATTTAAGCAATTCATTCTTTAATAGTTTTTCGAGCGTCGCTTTTGGAAAAACTACGAAAAATCTTATCTTCATCAAATTTTGAAACCGTTATTGTTTCATATGAGTTGAGAATCAAGTAAAATCGAATAGAAGAAGTATGTTATCATCTGCTTATGGTGTTCAATCATGCATAAATCCGTTACAATCAAAGAAAGCTTTTATGGTTAGCTGGAGAAGTAAGTATTTAAAACGTTCTCAAATATTTCTTCCAACTCTTATCAATATACTGGTAGTGTCCTTCAACCAATTAACAATTTGAATATGCTAACAAATCTTGACCTCACCCATTTAGAATTACGATTGAGACACAATGTAAAAGAGTGAAAAAATTTGTATCGAAAATATCAATACTTTCTTGATAAATATATTTCGCTCACTCAAAATTCATAATCTAAATCAAGCGAGTCTGGACCACTAGTCTCAATTCGTTCTAAATTTACCAAAGTATTACCGATCTATCTACTAATTCGGAAAGGTACGTCCTCACATTCTTCCCATGATCTTCTGATAATATGAGAAGAGCTTTTCTCAGTCTTTCTTTTCTCTACATGAAAGTAATTACTGTTTCAAAAACCCAAATTATTAAGTTTCCAGTCAGGATAGCAGGGCACGTCGATTACACTTGCCGCCCGACTTTATTCTACGATATGTCTAATTTCAACTGGAATTTGATCTTAGGTTAAAGTTGGTA
>ENA-UOUE01001166-UOUE01001166.1-compost-metagenome-genome-assembly--contig:-NODE-1166-length-17850-cov-8.908907_pt1 | contig 17850 bp, 20 predicted proteins | sample MGYA00238146_ERZ747223 | MGnify/ENA primary metagenome ERZ747223 (study PRJEB28781, sample SAMN06268865) | compost metagenome | isolation source: single cell | place: USA: California, Emeryville, Joint...
TTAATGGTTTAAACTAGCGTTCGATTTTCGATGAAATATTTATGTCTTCTCAAGTGTTGAAATTGAATAAGTGAATGTCCTTCAAAAACTTCGTTTTTTAGCCAAGATACTAGAGCTGTCTGCTATTGGAAAAGTTATTTCATTAAATTCCTGCTGCTGTATGAAGTCCTCTTTTTGATAAGTTTTTTTATGGGATTTCGAGTGTATCGTAGCCTTCGCTGAGAAAATCAACTTGACTGAATTTGAACTCAAAAACCAAAGACATTATCATTCAATGATTAAAGAAATTTAGATAATGTTTATAACCATGATGCGCTACTTACCAGCCTTTGCGAATATAAGAAAAGTATTAGTCAGTTTCTATCAATAAGAGTTAAACCTTCCATATCTATATATATATTTCATGATACGAATCACCAAAGATTAAATGTGTTGCGATTTAATTGAAATTGAAGCAAAGACTGTATTCTCGAAATTTCATTTCAAATCTAATGTAAGCTCAATCGGCCTTCTGGAAGGCCCATATTACGTTTTATTAAGGCACGAAATCCCTTTAGCTCAGACCAAGACTAACAATAAATCAAGATTTCTTAATTTTTCCCAAATTGTTACTCTTAATAATCACAGAATTTCAAAATGATAGCACAGTCATCAAACACTGCTAACGACTTGTGTCTGCCAGACTATTTATTTATTACCCTTTCTGCAGAATTCTCATTTTTTACATAATTTGCTTGGATATTGTTCATTGGATACAATTGATTTGTCCAGAAGTTTGAATTTGAGCAACCCAATTCTCTAAAAAAGTTTTCAGCTGCGCAGATACAATACAATCAATTGCTAGTATGAATGGGTTTTCCGGTATGCAAACATACACACCGGACACAATGAAACAATGAAAGCGTATGCTGCGCATTCAAGCCGTGAAAATCATTTCTTAGATTACTCGCTCTCTTCTTCACCTTCACCACCCTCTTCGCCTGTCTCAACAGCTGGTTCTTGTTCTTTTCGGAGCTGATATTCCTCAGTGACTGCTGGAGCAACAATATGATAGGCCTGGTACATTTTTGTGAAGCAGTTTACAAAACCTTTTTTATCAGTAAAGTCACCGGTCTTTGGCACGGTGGCTTTAAAGCAAGTTCTGTATATACTGTTCAAAATAATGTCAGAAATGTGGAGCTCCTTCTGGTTTACTTCGTTTTGCATAGTTCCTTTATCTGGTCTCTGTATTCCAAAATTAATCAATATATGATTTAATTCCCAGAGTGTTAGTTATCAAGGTATCCGCTCTTTTCTGGATTTGCCGATAATTATCGATGTAAAACCGACGAATCCGGTCACATAATCCAATTTCCATCCTTTTTGTTCTCGTTTTACTTAGAGAGTAGGGGTCTAGCGCTCAAGACGCATCATTTGGCACATAATTTGCTGAATTAGGGCCTCATAGCTTTTGATGAATGTTTAAGGAGTAGATGAACTCATATCAGTTGCCCTTCATCAGAAAGATGCTTCATTTCCATATAGATATGACTACTATGTTTTAAATATTCGGGAAAAGCGGTTGTCTTAATAAACCCACACCCGATAAATTTAATAACCAACCTGAAGATTCTAATGCGATAATGATAGCGGAAGCTTCAGTGGAAACCGAGCGTAAATTCCCCAAAATTCCACTGATCTCAACGTATTTTCAAAGAAAACAGCGGCATTCAACATAATGTTATAAACGAAACTCCTCGCAATCAATCAAATCGAAAGAAACGATTCTGGGACGAGGAACCCGATGAATCCCCTCATCAACAAATTCATGAAAACGCTCAGTTTGAGTCTCAACCGATCGCTGAAAACGCCAATCAAAAAATTTCTAGCAGACCAAAGACGGCTCTCAATCACCAGAAAATTAAGCTCGCACATCGCTCAGTTTCAGCTTCGCATAAACGCCCATCAACAGCAAGAGAGGTCAAATTCGACGAGAATATCCCAGATGGTGCCTCTTCTCAACGAAAAATAAACCGACGTTCAGCAGGCGCGCCTTCAAGTGCAACCACTGCGAGATTAAGCGAGTTTCAACCTGAGCAATATCCAAACGGATATGATAAAACATCAAGACCTATAAGCGGACTCTCGACGATTTTTCATACAAATGATAGGAGCATTACTTTCGATCAATCGCACAATGGTGACTCCACTCTCGAAACAATGAGGCAAAAATTCGAAAACTATAAAATCTCGATGCAGAGGTCCAAAATATTCGGACGCGGAGGATGGTCATTTACTGACAAATACGATTATAGTAACCGAATCTTCATTGAAATCCACCTTAGCATGTTACTTTCTTTTAGTAAAAAACGACAAAAAACCGAATCTCTCAGCACTGAAGACCTTGACTTTCGAAGTGAAACAAAAAACGCAGCCGATTTTCTCGTTGGCCAATCCTGAATATTTCCAGCAGAACCGTCTAAGCCAAGTCGCATCTCATTTTGATTCATCAAAAATAGTACTACCAGAAAACCATACTTTTATGGATCTAATCACTGCAATGGAGAAAAACGAGCATTTTGACAAAGCAGCTAGCTCTAATATGACAGATAGTAGAATGACCCACACTTCGAGGCTTGGTTGTGAGAAAAGTCTCGTGAATTTGGCCTTTGCTGAGAAAAGTTACAGGAGTTCGATAGTGTTTGCTCCAGAACTCAGGAAAGAATCAGATATGCCTCCCGTCAGATATATAATGCCGAGGTCAAGTTCCATGGAGCTTCCCAGGAAGGGAGTGATGCAAAAGCCATCAGTTCGGACAGCGCCGAAGAGGGGAACCTCTGGAATAAATGATATCATTGCTTTTGAGCAGTTGAAGGATCATCAGAAGCTAAATTCTCTAGCGGGACTTGCATTTGTGGTCTCAAAACGTAGCAAATCGAAGTATCTGTCAATGTACTATGAACTGGTCAGAGAGACAGCCTCAAAGCATGACTGGAGCAAATATCGAAAAGGTAAAGAAACTGATATCAGAATTGAGATAAGTAATATTTTATTGATCTCTCAGACGTACAAGGAAGCCAATTGAATGGGCTAATTATCGATGTCACAACATTTGACCATCTTTTGATGTATAATCTCAAAATCGATGGAAAATATCTGTCTGTCCCTACAACCGTAATTAAATTGAAAGGGGAGCTTCTCTAAATAATTGGTGGTTTAGGAAGGGTCAGTTAACTTCGAGGATATGGTGAGAAAGTTCCAAGAAAACAGAAGAGCTAAAGTTGCATTAGCGATAGTATTCATTTTCCTCATTACTTGAAATCACCACATTTATTAGGTCTATTCGATTGAAGAAAACGTAAAGCACGTTATTTTCAAGAGATTTCTCGTATCGCCTCAAGAGAGTTCCTTCGAAGAGGATGTATACTAAGTACAGCAGAAGCAGTGTTCTAATCTTCAATTTTCAGATGAAAACGATTTTTCGATTCTATCTAGCTGTGCTAGTCGCCAGCAAGTCTAAGAAACAATTAGCCAATATCAGCAGCTATGATGGAATACATCGCTTGATAGAAGGTGTTCTGGACGGTAACTTTGCCTTATTTGACACAGAGTCGGACTCATCCTAATTAACTAGATAATTATGACGCAATCGCCACAGTAGGGCAAGACATTCTGCGATTGTAAGACCAAAGCCCCAGAAAAAACTTTAACTAAGTGGTTCTTTCATTTAGAAACGAAGAAACTATTTGGATTGACTACCAAGCTGGAGTCCACGAGGTTTCTTTCAATCGCTTTCTGAGACGAAGATTTCCAGAGATGACTGAGGGAACTCAAGCCAGACCCACTCAGAGGCTGAGAAGCCAACAAAGTGTGAGCGCTTCGATCAAATTGTACCATTCCTTCTCTAATACTCTAAATTTACTCTCTCAAAGTACGCATTACCCTGAAACTCAAGAAATGCAATCTTTTCTCAAAGAATCTAATGGAACGGACACAGACGATCCGACGATGCCAAACTTCAACGATCTGATCCTAGTCAATACGAAAATACGTGCTCAATCTTCGATGAGGAGAGACAAATCGCAATCCTACGAGAAGCAGGTCGCTGTTATAAAAGAGCGGACGCTTTTGGCACTCAGAAGTTCATCAAAGGAGTTCCGAGCGCTTCAGGCAGAAAATCTGCGGTGCAGTCCTCCTGAGAAAAAGCCTACTTTCGATGGAAGGGTCGTGAATAATGAAGCGGCTGATAGTCTCTTTGTTTATGATAAAACCTGGATCAAAGCGAGATACAAGCAGCCTTTGCTAGTGCCGAAAATACCACAGAACTATAATCGCCGCTACTCTAATGGTATAAGCTGAGAGGAATGGCACTGAGAGAAAAATTCTAGAAAGGCAAGAGAATCAACAATCTGTTGCTGGGCTTTACGAAGAATCTATAGACCCCTTATAAATTATATCACTCCCATCGTTTATGGGAATTTTGGTGTACTTAATCGTTTATTGTGTTCATTCTCATTCATTTGCTAGCATGGCGTATTTTGTAAAGTTATAAGTTTTTTCAGATACTATTTCACGAAAATTTGCCAATGGCATTGCGATCGGGCCAAAAGACTTTTTGGACATTAGAATTAAGGAATTGAGATATTTCTTTTGGAAAGTTAAGGTGTAATAGGTGGTTTGATGCAGAAATAAAATCTCCAATGTAGTTAATGGAGATGTTTCTAAGTCATTTCGAAAAGCATTCATGGTTTAGTGGTAGAATGCAACGTTGCCATCGTTGCGACCCGGGTTCGATTCCCGGTGGATGCACTTTTTTTCCAAATTTAATGATCAAATATTCAATTAATTCCGCAGTTACGATATCCAATCGTTCTCATCTTTCTTAAGAAAAAGCTCGATTATTTATTCCATTTCAAATAGTAATGCAAATACTCAATAGCCCTTATGTATAGAATAGTCCTCACAACACTCAGAGTCACACATATCGGCCATAAAAAACCCAAAAAACAGTCTATATGAAACGCCTTAAGCTCCGAACTTTGGAAGTTTGCCGAGTTCAAAAGTGATTTCGCGGAACAACCCAGCGATGTTAATCTTCCCACCTCCAAACTTTCTTAGGTTCTCCTTCTGGCCCAGCATTTCAAAGTTTTCTATATTATCCGTCCGCGACCCCTTCTTCTCGTTATTCAGTGAAAAACAGAACAAAAACCTCAACGGCGTGTCAACCAGCTCTTTATTTACTTCCGCTCTATTAAACTGATACGTTTGTCTCGGCAGCACTCCCTCTAAATCCTTGAGCACACTATCTTCTTTGATAGCTTCTAAATGCGATTGGAGAATCGCCGTTTGCTCATATTTCTTTTTGCCGAATGGTCCAACGATCACTTTCAGAAACACCTTGCCCTCGACCGCCCCGGCCAGCTCATCAATGGATTGAAGGAAGCTGCTTTTTGTGATTTCTTCATTCAAAGCAAAGTGAATTAAGAGGATATCGAGATTATCAATAGCCAACAGTCCCTCAAATTGGTTCCAAAGTTCAGAGGAACTAGCTGTAGGTTTGCTGCTGTAGAAGTAATTGATGCCAGCTTGCTCCGAGAGCTCGGCGATCGCAGATGTATTTGTCCAAATACCGACAGACATTGTGGTTAGGTCCTTAATTGTCCGTGGGTTATTGGGGTATTTGACTTCTGTTAATTCATCATCGTCTTGCGTGGGCTTAGTTGAAGTGTCTCCAGCCTGTTTCTCGGTAAATAATCGAACGGTGTCAGCCTTTGGAGTTGTTTTTGATAGCTCCTCTTTGGTGAATGAGTTTTCAAAGCTGAGGAAATAAAAGAGGCTGCTTTTCGGGTCTGTTGCGCTTTCAGGGTGCAGAAGAAGCTGTGAAAATCCTGATTTGAGAACTGATTTCATCTTTGGGAACTGCTTGTCTAAGAGCGCGCCGTTTTCGACGACATCGAGCTCTTCTACAAAGATTACGATCTCTTTAGGCAGCTTTGTTAAGATTTTATCAGCACTGGTCTCCATGGTAAGTGGGAAATTTTTTATGATATTGGCGAAGAAAAGATATGCTTAATTAAAATTATTAGTGGAAAAGCACAGATTTTAGAAAAACTCAAGTTTCTATCGAAAACTATTTGATTATTGAAAAGAAATAATATGCCAAGCCTCTTAAAACTTGGAAAATTCCCATTCTCGCTTTTGATAGTAGCGTATCTTATTATTCACTACAGGTTTTATTAAGCTATATCGAAACTAGTGAAATTAGTGCAAGACCAGTCTCTCATTATCTATTGCACTGAAAGTATTGAAGGCTGGTGTCGATGATATTCTTGAGTTTGTTCTACTCACGTCATTACGTAAATATCCAAAGAAATGAACAAATGTGACCCAAGAAAGTCATTTACACACACATTCACACCAAAAATTGATTCCTATTCCACAATATTCGAGATTTTCTTTCGTAGTTTTCTGAAAAATTCATCTGCGCTGGCTTCAACATGAAAATTTAGCTGATCATGGCTCTATTTCCAAGAAAATAAATCAGCTTTTCATTGAAAAAGAGATTTACTCTGCTGCATTTGTAATCCATATAACGACGCAGCTGCCACCTGACCAAACCTGGCATTCGTCGATGTCGATTCCTGCATAATTCAACCCATTAGCCTCGAAATATTTCTTAATTGTTTACATTTTGCGCATCCCATAAGCTTTTTCGACCGATTTCCGCCGGCTGCTGTGGTCTCGGCTGACTAAATTGCATATTAGTCTGCTTTCGCAGTATTCCATCATAATAGTCGTCTGGTCCCTCCGCGATTTTCTTTGGATTGACGATATCCTCTGGATAGTTCGTGCCATACTCTTCAATATCCGTAGCTTTCATTGCAGTCTTTCCATTTATTAGAGAACGCGCTTTCGAAAATGAAACCTGTAAAAATTCTGGATTTGCAAGCTCTCGTTTCTCTTTGAGACTCGTGTTGACGGTGCTTCCTTTCTTGGCTAAATCCAGGTACCTGTGAATGTATTCCTAGAAGAAATAAGTCATCAGCGAGAAGGAAATGAATATACTGAGATTTGTCGTTCAGCTTTAAAGTTCATTTTAGGAAGAGTATCTAACAAAGCCATCTAATATAAAGGAAATTGTAAGATTAATGGAGATTACAGTGTATTTTGAACTTTTTTCTTCATTTTTTCTTCGTAGTTAGGGTCAACCTCCCAGCCTTCGGAGTATCTGGTTAGAAGGGGTAGAATTAATGGATTATCTTACGTAGTCCATCGAATTCAGCGCCTGCGTTCTGAGGTTTTTGCTCTTCTTCCATTTAAAATAGAGATAATTAGATTTTTTATTTCGAAATAAATTTTTCTCACTATATGGGAGTCTCACTGAATAAACCCTTACTTCATTCGAAAAATGGTAAGTCTGAACACAACGAGCATGAACCAATGAATTTCATACAATATGAATGGTTTTCTAACACTGCAAATCTAACACAAATACTATAACACTAAAGTAATACACAACAAGCCTGAAAAATTGAAAATAGACAACTAATACTGAAAGCGATTTATTAACTGCCTCCTACTAATTACACGCATTGTGATCTTCAGAGAAGACATGCCTTATTTATTCGGCGTCCTGGTTTTTGATTCGGTTATAATAGCTTTCATGAGAAGCTATATGCTGATTCAAAGCGTCAAGTTTCTTCCGCAAATCTTGATTAGACCGCTGGTTTTTTAATTCCCTCGCCTAATACATACAAATTCATTATGTCATCGCTCTTATTTATCATTGGTTACCCGGGCGTCTTTTTCGAGCCAATCCATTTGTTTTTTCTGAAGTCTCTCCTTATGCTTCTGAAGGAGCCTGTCTCCTAAAATTTCCTGCTTCGCATGTTTTTTCTCAGCTTCCACTTCGACTTTCATGTAATGAGTGTTCAACTATAATCTCGTTTCAGTAAAGCTAAAATAGACGAGAATTACATTGTGTCGGAGCTCGTGGTTCAAGTTATCATTCTCTTTCTCCTTTTTAAGGGTATTTGCTGCAGTTCGGAAATCTTGCTTATCTTTATACATGCTTCGATCGTAGTTTTTCTCGGCTTTTTCTCGCTCTTTTAAGAACTTTTCAAGGTGCTTTTTCTAAGTAATGTCAGGAAAATATATAATTTCATATCCCGCTGTGAGTGGAGTACCTCTATCTTGGCGACTTCTCGATCAATTTCAATTTTGCGGGCTTCTTGGGCAAGAGCTTCGGCTTTTCTCTGAGGAGAAAACGACAAAAAATCAATATTTCAAAGATCATTTAATGATTAGATATACCATCCTATCGTGTTCTACGAGAAGTTTTGTGGCTTTTTGTTTAAACTCTCTTGTTGCTTTTTTATTAGCTTGAACTTCAGATTCAACGTTGAATTGTTGGACTCTTTGATCGTTGATCGATGACCTCTCAAATGAAGTCGTATTGAGGCTTTTCTGACGCGAATGTAACCCACTGCCCATCGTTTTCTGCTCTAAACTCTTCCTGAACTTATTCTCTAAGGCTGCGCTCTGAAATTTAAGAGCTGTTGTGTTTCGGTACGTGTCACCCTCATCAAATTCTCCATACGATCGATTCAATATAGCTTGATTCCTCTCCTGCAGTTTCTTCGCAGGAGCGTCCATATACCGGCTTTTCACATGTTTATATGGGTTCTGCGACGTATTGAGAACCTGCTTTCCCTGTCCCGTTTTCCGCTCAGCAAAGCTGCTTTGAGGCCGAGACGCTGCGTAACTTCCCGAATAACTGATTCGCTGAGGCTTAGGAGAGCCGCTTGAGCTGTTTCGGCTTATTGGGCTTTGGGGTTTTATCGATTTACTCGAAAGAGATCGTTCATTGCGCATTTGATGGGTGGGTGTACCAATCCTCGTTCCCTGTAATTTTTGCAAGGAATCCGTGCTCATGTGATGTGATCGGAGGTTGGTTGGTGTTTTCGACCGCACAATCGATGTCTTTGCTCGATTAACTGACAAACTATCGTGAACAGTTGGAGAAAGAGGCCTTGATTTCGTAGTAATTGATTTCACTGTGCTCCTGGGAGAGGAAGATCTCGAGACTTTCTGCAACACGTCTTTTACTTCCATTAAACCGTCAGTGCTTCGTACAGGATCGAAAAGATGTAGATTATCATAGGAATAGGCAGGATGGCTCATAATGAAGTATTCTATCGCACTTCTTACAAACTGCTCGATTGTTTCTAAGATTTCCGAAATATAAGTCGCTTCTTCAGGTGTAGTCTGGTGAGAGATCAGCGAATAGGCCCTTGCGATGCTGGGAGAGTTGATTAGCCCATTATCGCAAAAATCTTTGAATTTAGTGAGCTGATTTACCAGAAAAATTGGAGATTGTAAATAAACTTTAGCCTCGTTCCATTCTATCATCTAGTTGACATTAATTGAAAGCTCTGAATAGTATAGAGAGCGATTTACTTCTTTTTGAACGATATTCTTTGGCACCAGGTCACTGAGTCCAGATATCAAGCAAAGCAATGCGTTTGTCGCTCGCTGCACACTTGGATGAGGTTTCATTATGCTCCTAATGCTCTGTCATCGAAACAATTACGATACCTTACACCAAAGAATATCGCTTACCAGGAAAGTTTTAATATTAAGTTTCTTTATCGCTGATTGAAGAGCCTGATCCTGCTGTGTAGAAGGACTTAAATCTCTCTCCGCACCTTCACCATTCGATGGAAATAAGCCAAAGCTGTCGTTATTTTTCGAGAATGAAGCGACGCTGCTCTCTTTCTCTAACACAGATCTCTGAAAGCTATCATTCTGTAGACTCTGCTCATAATTAGATGGACTCATATTGACAGACGCTCGGTTTCTGGGATCATAGCTGGTTTTAGGAGAATGATTGCTTCGTGACCGATTGCTATTGATATCATATTCCTTTGATTTGTAATTAATTGGGCTGTTCTGTCCTTTATAGCATTTCATATCGTTTTTCTTTCCATCAAGGCCTTGATAGTTCGCTCGGTCTCTTATAGGAGACGATATGCTGTTGCTCTTAGAGTGCCCTTTTGAATTCCCTATCACAGGCCTATTGACTGCATAGCTGCTGGGCGTTGTGCGTTTGCTAAAATCCCTTTTCTCTGCAATTGGAGTTTCATAAACAGGATTCGACCGAAGTTCAGTCAATTGCGATTTGTCAATTTGCTCATAATTTGATGAAACAGATTGCCGATTTGTCGGCTCTCGCGAGTTCGACACGCTGAGAATCGATGATTTCCTGCTATTATTACTGCCAGCGGGTCCATTGGAATAGGTGCTATGGTTTTCGCTGTTTGGCGCACTGAATTCTACTGGAAAAAGCTTAATCAGAGAACTACCACCACTATATTCAGTTGATGTGGTCTTCGTTCGTTCCAGGACCAAATCCATAAATTTCTGCTTTGAAGAAGTTGCAACGTCACGATTAACAGCTGGCAATGAGGTGTCTGTCATGGGAGTTATCGTTGTTTCGCGAGTTTCTCTTTGCATGTAATGATCTAAGATGTCTCTGACTTTAAGTTCAGTTGTAGCATCCCCATCTAGGCAAATGGAGGTAAGGAACTATCTTATTGACAAAAATGGTTACATTGCGGGTTATCAGCGGCTGAGAGCTCCTCGTTATCTTGCTGTTTAGCTTCGCGGAGGTTTTTTATGCTTTTTAGTTCACGAGATAAAGATTCTCCGAATTTTTGAGCAGCAGTAGCTATTCTAATTAGGAAAGGCGTGTTAAAGTGGAGTTACATCGGAGCTTTTGATCAGTCATTTGGAGTTCAAATGGTTACTTGCACGAGTAAATTTAAATAAAAATATACAATTCGAATGAATTGAGTTGTTATTTTGTTTGAAAGCATATATTAGGTTAAAGCATACTCATCGCGAACCAAAATTCAGAATTTTAGAAAAATGAAAAAATTGGACTTTTTGTCCTTAGAAAAAGTACAGACAATGACACTATCTAAAGTTGCAGGCTTCTCCAGGCCCTGATGTGTCTCTTACTTGAGATTCTACCGTATGTTGAGTACTCTAATATGAGTTTGTTTCAATAAGCTAATTCGTAGTAGGTTGCTGAACGATGGAAGCAATAAAAACTATTGGATTCAATATTATTGGGACTTTCAATAAATCGAGTATTAGAGCAGTATTTATTTTAGCCCTAAACCTTTGACATTTGTAGTGAAATTAGTGTCTGTGAAAAAGAGTTCGAGGAGAGCTCAAAAAAGCAGGAAGAGGTACATTTCCTAAGAGCGATGTAATAATAGACAAATTAGAAAGACCAACGAATAATATAATCTCCCTCCCACTTTGTAACGCATGCATATTATTGGATTTCAATGTCATTATCTCTCTGAAACAACTCTGATAAAACTCTTGAGAATATCGCTTTTCCGATTCAGAAAAGAAATACACGAATTTCCTAAATAGATTAAGCGCCGATAGCAATGAGCTCGATCTTTTTAAATTTACAAAAAATTCAACAGTTCTTTGAGATCATTAAATTAGCATCTTTTGTGTTAACAGCATGCAGACTCAGATTCCTCCAACAAATGAAGCCTGTGTTAGTTTCTCAAGCATTTTCCTACCCGTAAAGCGTTTTGAGCTCAAGTCGAATTGGTCTAGTTAAGTTCAGCTGTGTTCAAATAACACATTCGTCTGGATTTCGTCTTTCATCTTGGAACATAGCATGACACTCGGCAAGTCTCCAGATAATGACAATAATAATGTTTAACCTATCCCAATCAAGAGTACGAAGAAAATCATATCATAAAATATCAAAATTTATTAACTATTCCCTTCCTAAGCACCTGATTATAAATTTGAATAATCAAGCCCCAAACCCAAAAATTTAAAATGTTAGATTCAAATCTCAATCTCGAATTAGATTTTGAGCCTCTGCAATCTCCCAAGGAAAAGCGGCTCAATATTTACACTTTCGAATTAATTCAATGCCCCACTCACCCGGGCTATGGAGTCGAAGTATTTTGTACGAAAGAGAGTCAAGACCCTTCCCTTTTGTGCGTCAAATGCATTCTAGATCCCGAAATTTCAAAAGAAATCAAAGGCGTTCGCCTCATCGCCATTCGAGACATCATCACGAAATCCATTGAAAAATCAACGACCGACGAAACGCGCGGCTTTGGTAACGATGCGAGTGAGACCCTCAAGCAGAAATATCATGAGTTCAACTCAAGAAGCTATCTCGAGAGTTTCGAGAGGCACGTAGATAACCAAATGGATAAACTTGACAAAGAATTGGAGAAAATGAGAGGAAGCATTCAGAAGTTACGAGAGCAGTTCGCGGAGTTTTTCGAGAAGCAAATGGACTATCTGCGAAAGCAGAATTACGGCCTGAAAGCACTTGTAGCAGATCATATTGAGGATAGAAACGAAATGGATCGAATGTCGTTTAATTCAATAGACGCGTTGTTGCACGAGTTGAGCGCAATTGAAAATTTTCAAGACTATCAAAAATTCATCAGGCTTCTCTATCGGAAGAATTCCTACGCTGATGCCAATGGAAATGATATGATGATCAACAAGATATTGGGTGCTATGGATAGAATGAGGATCCAGGTTTTGACGATGAAGAGCATGAAGGTGGACACCCGTATTCTTGAAGGTGACCAACATATCGATAATAATGTGGAATAACATTTCTTATAGATTTACGTGAGAAGATAGAGTCCATTAATCTACTTGATAAGTCGATCACGATTGCTGATCTCTCTGCCCTAGACCCTGGGTTAGAAGGAACGATTGAGAGAATCCGAAGAATGGAAAGAAAGGCTGAAAACCTGGAATCGACCAGATCGACGTATCCGCGCATTGGCAGCAGTAAAAAGAATTCTCCGGCCGACGGGATTATTCGAAAAAAACCATCGACTTTGGAGGAAATATTCAACCAGAGGCTTGGATACGAAAAAGCGGAGATTATGGGATTGAAGACGCCTGCATATATAAAGAAATACCTTCAACATGGTAACGGCAGCGATAGCCATTCAAAGCTTAGGAATACAAAAGATTTCTATGGGCTTGCCGCAGGAACAGAAGCCGTTGTCAATTTGCACCAGCTCATCGAATCTACATACAATCCCATGTATGATGCTTCTTGGGACGGGTCAAAACCTCAAGTTACTTCAGAATTTCTTTACAGTTCCAAAGGGAACCGCAATTCTTCTGGGAAAAGAGGAGTTGAGCAGCGTCATTTCGCGAGGAATTATTCATCTGGAGAAGGAGGCAATCCTTTGGGCTATCGCTCCAGTTACTACGAAGAACTGAAGAAAGAAAGAGAACTCAATGCGAATTTCATGGAAAAAGCAAATGATAGCTTCTCCCTCTATGACAACAACGCTCGAGGCTTGAATAAAAATTATCAAGCGCTTGACAGCCTTCAAGAACATAGCAAGAATGCTCGAATCAGTAGCCATGCTTATGATACTCTGATCGATGATTGGCTCGATGAGAACTTGAATGGGTTCGTGGTTTTCCAAAACACATTGAAAGACCAGTCCAATGATGCAGGCTTAAGTGCGAATGATCTATGGCTCCAGCTGCCTCGCCCCGAAAGAGATGAATATATAACGATAGCACTCATGGCGAGAGCGAGAATCAAAGAAGAGTTTAAGAAGCAAAATATTCCTGACTTATTCCAACTACAAGAGCTCATCAATCAGAAAATTAGTGAAGTAAAAAAATAATACAAGGACTATTTTCTTTTGATTTCGTCTGCGAAGTTAACAAATTATCTGCTAATAATGAAACAAATTTTAGTTTTATTTTATAACTGCATGCACTCTATGGTCAAAATGATATGCTGTTTATTCATAATAATAATGCTAGTTTTTTACTATGATAATAACAATAGCTTCAATACTCTATCTCTCCCACCAGCAACTAGCAAGGGAAGTTTTCCAAAAAGTTATTGTTTATCATAGAGTAAAAATTCTTGATTTTATTGTAATAATTTGTAACCATACATACATTATTGGATTCCATTTATTGTTATGATCGTTTATTCAAATTTGACGACAATTTCATGCGTAAACAAAGCGAAAAATTAGCTGGAAGAATTACAACTCGTCTCTGGTGGTAATCTTCGCATTAGCCATAAACTCTTCAGTGCCAATGGTATGCCACTCGGCCTGAGGAGTTGGAGAGAGCTTCGCTAGGACATCTGATCCTCTTTGCTGATGGTGGATACCACAAACTCTGTTCTCCATCTTTAGAGATCCTTGAACCGGGATCGAGGTTTCCACGCCCTGAGCGACCTCTTTGAAGAACGCGTCGATGTTATCTTGATCGAAAGCGCCAGATAATTGACTTACACTAATCAAAAATATGAAGAATGTATTAAAGAGAGACACAATAACACATACGCTTTCTTTGAAGGATCATAATAGACCAAAGCTGGCAGCTGCTCAACGTTTATATCAAACGCCTTGATAAATTCAGGGTGGCAGCCTCCATCAACCCAGACGACTGGTCTAGATTTATCAGTGGAGGCGTTCTTTGCCTTCTCTAACTTCAACAGCTCATTCTTCATTCGGTATTCTGAGTTATCATTGCCCTATTTCCATTAACAAATAACTAAATAATGAGGAACCTATCTTTACCGCAAAACCGTCGAAGAGTCCCATAATGCAGCCATTCTTACCCTGGCACACATTCTTGAAATCCTTAATACTGTCTATTTGGGGGATCGCCTTCGAGAGTCTTGGACCCACCAAGCTAGCAGGTAGGAACTAATGCAATTTAATCGTAAGCAAACTCAGAAGATTCGATAGATACCGTTTCAAGGTAGTGTCGCAACTCATTGTAAGTAAATCTGCCGGTATATGTCGCAGTCTGGATGCCATCATCCAGCGTGATATCTTGTCGGTCGAGGTCTCTCACGAAAACAACTGCGAGTTTCGGAAGTTTGTCAACATTAAATTGCCTTTTGATGTCTTCTGGCGGGTTTTTGAAATGAGCGAAATTGATATGTCCTTTGTATCGCTCCAACTGCGCGAGAATACGTAAACTCATGCTGATGTCGTCTTGATTATGGAACAAGAAAAGATGCGGCTTCCTTGTCTTCACGACTCCTTGCAGGTAAAACCCGAAATTCGTTGGAGTCAATAGGGTTAAAGGATCTTCGATTATATCCGAGATCTCTCTGCCGATTTCTTTAAATTTCTTGCCTTTTGAAAAAACGATCTTTGATTTTGATTTTTTATCCTTGTTTCCGATCGGGTACAGTCTATAGGCCGGGAACTTCTTGACTCCGAGGATCACCTCACTGAATTTTTGAGCCTTCTCGTCATCGCAATTGAAATTGTAAATGTCGACAAGTGAACTATATTAACATGAATAATGAATGAGAAAAGCAATTTGTAATGATATTGTGTTACTTAAATTTGGTTGAGACTTCATTGAAGGTTTTATGAGGTTCATTTCCTTTAAACACATGAACGAGGACGAGTCCTTCAGTGCCATAAACGGTTTCCTCCAAGTTATCTGGAGTAAGTTCCTTAATAACCGGTTTTGGAGGTTCTTGAGACGCCTGCGGCTTTGCCTCCTCAACCTTAACCTTCGGTGGTGGCGTTGCTGGTTTCTTCGGCACAGCATTCTTGAGCAAGTATTTCTCCAAGCTCGCGTAGTCGAGCTCACCGTTGTAGGTCATTTCTGTTTGTTCGCCGTCTTTTTGTGCGAGAACAATGATGGTCGGGAATTTCTGCACATCGAAATGCTCGTAAATTTTGTTTGCTTTCGCAAGCACCTCAGCGAACTAAACGGTGGAAAACTCAGCTATTCCATCTAAAAAGGGACTTACCTGAAGGTTCTCTCTGAATCTGGAAGTTAATGCCTTCCAGTATTGAGGCACGGATTTCTTATTGGAGATATAAATGACTTTATTCGCGTTTTTCTGGTTGTCTAAAAATTCATTGAGTTCTTCCATGGTCGTGAGCCTTTTGCTGAAACTTGGCATATGTTTCTTCGCAAAATCTGCAAGATCTTCAATTGTTGCCTGTCCTTCGTATCTGAGCTGTTTTGGCTCAGCTGTGCGGTTTGTTTCTAGGTCGATCTTCTCTTGAGGAGGCTCTAAGAAGAGGATCTGAGGCAGGGAATCCTTGAAATCTTCTCGGCACGCTGGAGACAATGCCTGAGTCTTATCATGGTCGATTTCATCGCAATCGACTGCGACGAATCGATAGTAGTCTCTTTTTGTCTCGGCGAACTCGATGAACACCGGCTCGAGGAACCGGGAGCGCGGGGTGTCTCGGAAGAACAGGACGGCAGTTAGAAAATCTATTTGCAAGTAAGTCCGCGCGAGTTCCATGTTCGTTGTGATTTTCTTAACCGCGTTTGTCTCGTCAAACAAAGCGTTAGCACTGAACACTAATAAGAGTCCTATCAGACATACAGACAGCTTCCTCATGGTTTGGAATGCTTATGATTTTTATTCTAGATAAATCTTATCAAATTTCTGAATTGTAAGACTAAATAGGCCCTGAACACTTGTAAAATTATTGTGAATTTGATTAATTTTTCTCGAAAGTTGCATTATCAGAAGTAACTCCTCTTAAGCGAAGCCACCCGGATTGGAGGCGCTTCCCCCCTTTGGTTTTCCCTGAAAAATGCGTTCTTAGCCAAGCTTAAATGAATGAGGGATTTTTTGTTAGATATATCAGACTAAATGCTGATGATTGTAGATGTAGCTGTGGCAATATATGTATAATACATTAATTTTCAGAAAAAAAGTGAGGATTAACCGTGTGTTCTATTCTCGAAAATTTGTTCAGATTGCTTTTTTACATCAGTGGTCGCCAGCATCACAGATGAAAGTGCGAATAATAAGTAACAGCCTATTGTTACTCCGATAATAACTCCCTTAGATTCCATCCCGAGATGAATTCCCAAGAGGAACGCTAGAGGCAAACCAACTGCATAATAGCTCAAGGTGAACACCACCGTCGCCATTTTTTCCCTTCCGATCGTCTTAAGGATCGACATTATGGAAGTCTGAAGGAAATCTGCTGGCATCATGATCAAATACAGCATCACAAGCGCGACAGTCGTCTCGTAGATCTCTGGGTTATCTCGGGTGTATATGTTGATGAATGGCTTATGAGTCAAGTAAACGACCCCAACGTCAATTAACCCCACAACGATTGAGAGGTAAATCGCTGCCTTGATGAGGTTTTTCGTTTTAGTGAGGTCTCTCTCGCCGATGGAGTTCGCGATTTGCTGAGAAATGACCAGTCCGAACCCAAGCGGTACCATGTAAATGAGCGAAATCATGTGGTAGAGGACGACCCAAGCGGATAGCTGTAGCGTGCTAAAAGTCATCGACATAAGGGTAAAGATTTCGAAGGACAGCCATTCGAGGAAGTATGGCGCTCCGACGAAGAACTCCTCCTTCAGTTGCTTGAATAACCCCTGGAATGACTCTTTCTTGAACCAAAAGAAGGTCTGTTTATATGTGGTTTCTTTGCTCCAGAATAGTATGTAAGAGAACACGAGTATTATTCCGAAAGTCAAAGAGGCTCCATACGCAAGGCCTGCGCCTCTAGCTCCGAGATTGAGATAGGTGATGAAAAATTTGCCTGAACCCCAGTGGAATATGAGAATCAAGATCTGATTGATGAGGAGCGGTGCATATATTTTATGCGTGACCACGAACATATTGGTTGTGTTAAAAATCACCATGGCAAACATATAATAGAGACTGTAGACTCCATAGTTGTAGGCTTCATAGACAATGTCTTTGTTCATTCCAATGGCAGTGAAAAACACGTAAGAAAGCAGCGCAAGAGTGTAGCTTGGAATGATGATGATTAAATTCAAAATCAGCCCTCGATGGTAGTT
>ENA-UOUE01001168-UOUE01001168.1-compost-metagenome-genome-assembly--contig:-NODE-1168-length-17831-cov-5.213079_pt1 | contig 17831 bp, 11 predicted proteins | sample MGYA00238146_ERZ747223 | MGnify/ENA primary metagenome ERZ747223 (study PRJEB28781, sample SAMN06268865) | compost metagenome | isolation source: single cell | place: USA: California, Emeryville, Joint...
AATTGCAGTTGTGAACTCGAGTTGGTTAACTTGGTCTAGTGTAATGCCTTGGGTTGGATCTTTAATCACAGATTTGACTTCATCTCTCAATTTTTTCTTGTACTCTGGATGTTGATCGAGGAAATATAAAGTCATATGTAATTGATGAGAAGACGTGTCTGTTCCACCTGAGAAAAAGGCAATAAAATTGTCGATCAATTCATCAGCAGAGAAATTTCCATCTGCCTCTTCATATTCGAGCATAATGTCCAAAAGATCCTTTTGATCATGATCCTGCTGTTTAGATTTATTTTTCAGGGTTTCTCGTCTCTGTTGAATGATATAAGCAGCATACTCTTTGAATACGCTTGCTTGCTTTTTGATAGTTCTGTAAGATGAGGTCAGGCCTAATTTCACAGGAGCGCTACCGAAGATCATTGCTAAAGGGGTTATTGATGCAAGAGCGAATCCTGTTATCATGCCTGCAAAATAATTTTGCACAGTTTTCCCTTCGATACGATCATTTTTCACATTTGCTCCAAAGAAAAACTCAGCAAAGAGCCCTCCAATCAGGTTTCGTAAAACTTCTAAAATATCTACTTCTTTTCCGACTGGCTGGGCCTTCAATTCAGCAATCGTATCATTTGTCATTCTCTGTATGCTTGGAATCAATTTCTTTAAATGGTCAAAATGAAAGACTTTTGATATAATTCTTCTGCCTGATTTCCAGTGTTCTCCTTGGGTCATAAGCAGCGATCGTCCCCAGAGAAGACCAAGAACTCTGAAAAAAGGTCCCTTTATGTATCTGTGTTGATTTTGAAGTACTTCTTTTGCGAGTGCAGGATCATAAACTGCAAGGCTGATTTTCGAGCCGAAATTAGTCGCCAATATCTTCAAGTTTGGTTTTTGCTTGATTAACTGCTTTGAAAAATATCCAAAATCTCCCAGTTTGTAGCCTTCACCAAACATCTTTGGAAAGATCCCAAAAAGTGGGAAAAAATATGTCAAAGCACCCTTTTTTCTGTAATCGATGAGTCTGAGATAGGGTCTGATCATGTAGTTTGTCAAAACCCAACAGAATGCCACTGTGAGCAAGATTTTCCAAATGAAATGCATAGAGTTTTCGTATGTGTGTACGTTATCAGTGATTTACTTTTTGATTTAAAACTTGATTGATAAGATTATTTTTGAGAACGAATTTATAGGCTCAAGTCAGCTTAGCTGATCGCGTTTTATCTTGTTATTATGATATCAAATATGAATACAGTACAAATAATTTCTCGCAATTTGAGCTAATTTCGTTCGTAACGTTACGAACTACGTTGCACACGTATCTTGTTTAATTTAGAATATTAACGGTATTACAGTTTGATAAAATTGATTTGCGGCTTCAGATCAATTGGATTTGAGATATCGTAATTCTGTAATTAAAGATTTTTAAATAATCATGCATCACCCCCTTAATTGGGCATTTACAGATATTTTCAAATATCAAAATCAACTCGGAGAGCGCGATTTGGGAGTAAGTGGCTTTTTGTAGCAAATGACATTATGAATTATTGATGTTCAACACTGTCAGCGTTCTCTGAATTTGAATTCGTCAGTCTTGAATAAAATATTCATCAATCGGCAGCAACCGCAACTAATCTTTGAAATCATGGTAGGTGATATGATTCTTAGTGAGGAACTGTTAAAGAACTGACTTTTTGGATAATTTGTTGATAACAGGTTGGTTTATCCTGCCAGTAAATACTATACAAATACCAGTGATTCTTGATTTAATGAGAATTGATACTAAATTTTATTGATTATCGACAATTCTTAGAAGGCATATTCAGATTCCAGATGAGAGAAGAAAAAAGTTTCATAATTCTAATTTGCACATCTCAGTCTCTTCATTACTTAACTAACCTGTATCTGAACTAACATATTAAGAGACTTTAAATGAAATCCAATCAGGAAGGTTTTCGTTTTGGCATTATCTTAACTCTTGATACTGGTTGTTGGCGAATGTAGCTGTTTTGGAAGCTAAAGGCTCGGTTGGATTAGTAAGCACTTTTAATTCAAAGCCGTAATTTGTATTTTGGGGATATCAGTGTATAATGGCAATAATTATTTTTAAGGTCCAACTCAGTTTAGTCCGAGTCATTTGTCCGTCCAAGTTTACGCGAACTATTGTTTTCAGCGCAAAATAAACTGATCCTCAGTTATATGCCATTCAATTTATGTTATTGGCTTATCAATTGTTGTTATAAGAAGATCCAACGACACCAAATCATGAATTCTCACAGCAAATAAGTCGATGTGCAATCGAACTATAGTTATATGTCGTTATTCAAATTTAAAGCCAACTTAAACTTAGGCTAATTTTCTCATCCTTAAACTAGCTTATTTTTCAAGAGGTTTCAATATAATCGGGACATTCTCCATAGGTCCATACGCAGATTTCATTTCCAGCTTCAACTTGTATCCTTCTCTCACCTTCCAGTCAAATTGGGACACGAACATAGCCAGAATTATCTTGATTTCAAGCATTGCTAGAGGCTGTCCAATACAATTTCGAGGACCACCGGAAAAAGGAAGATAAACGAAAGGATCCTTACTGACCTCTTCGTTGAAGTCAGGATGTCCCTTCATCCATCTATAAGGGTTGAATTTTTCTGAGTTTTCAAATCTTCTTGGATGGTAATTCAGAGCCAGAATATCAATGTACATGATGCTGCCTTTTGGAACAAAGAAGTCTCCAATGTAATGATCAGCTGTAACTTCTCTTTGCATGAGATTAGGGAATGGTGGGACAACTCTCAGAGACTCTTTGATAATTGCAGTTGTGAACTCGAGTTGGTTAACTTGGTCTAGTGTAATGCCTTGGGTTGGATCTTTAATCACAGATTTGATTTCATCTCTCAATTCTTTCTTGTATTCTGGATTTTGATCGAGGAGGTATATAACGATTTGGAGGAGATGAGAGGATGAGTCTGTTCCTCCTCCGAAAAAGGCCATAAAATTGTCGATCAATTCGTCAGCAGAGAAATTCTCGCCGGCTTCTTCGCATTCTAGCATTATGTCTAAAAGATCCTTTTGATCCTGGCCAGACTGGCTCGACTTATTCTTGAGTGCTTGTCTCTTCTTTTGAATAATATTCTCAGCGTACTCCCGGAATATCCTCAGGTTTCTCATAATTGATCGGTAGAATGAAGTAAGACCTAATTTCACGGGAGCGCTACCGAAGATCAATCCCAAAGGCGTTAATGATGCAATCGCAAAGTCTGTTAGTATGCCTGCGAAAAATGTTTGGACAGTCTTCCCTTCTAAATTGTCATTTTTCACATTCGCTCCAAAGAAAAATTCAGCAAAGAGTCCTCCAAACAGGTTTCGCAACATCTCAAGTGTATCGACTTCTTTACCGATGAGTTGAGTCTTCAAAGTTTCATTTGTCGCCCTCTGAATGATCGGGATCAACTTTCTTAAGTGGTCGAAATGAAAAACTTTGGCTATAACTCTTCTACTTGATTTCCAGTATTCTCCTTCGGTCGTGAGTAAAGACTTTGCAGCAAGCAGCTTTAAAATTCTGAAAAAGGGTCCCTTCTTGTATCTGTGCTGGTTTTGAAGCATTTCTTTCGCCAAAGTAGGATCATAAATTGCCACACTGACATTTGAGCCGAAATTGCTCGCTAGAATCTTTAAGTCTGGCTTCTGCTTGATCAGCTGCTTAGAATAAAATCCAAAATCTCCTTGCTTCTGTCCTTCTCCGAATATTTTCTGCATAATCCCAAGCATGGGGAAAAAGTATGTTACAGCTCCTTTTTTTCTGTAATAGATGAGTTTGAGGTAAGGCCGAATGATGTAGGTGGTTAAGATCCAACATAATGCTACTGTGAGCAAGATTTTCCAGATGAGATGCATAGCTTTTTAGTGCTTTTGAGGATTTACTTTTCGATTGAAAATTAATTTGTAAGAGTATCCTTGTGAATGAATTTATAGGCACTAGCTAGATTTGCTGATCGCGTTTGATATGTTAAAACGGGATGTACTACAATTAAAATCTCACATGTTTGAGCCAATTATTTCGAAATGTATAACAGCGCGTATCCTTATTTAATTGCAAGTTTAACGATATCGTGGCTATGTAAATTTTATTTGTGGCTTGAAGTTCATTAAATTGTCTATATCGTAATTCCGTTTTTTAAAGATTTCGAATGTTTGTAAAAATCATGCATCACCCCTATAACAAGCCATTTACCCGATTATTGCTGGTACTTAAAAGGAAAGCAATCATATAAGGGAGCAGCTATTCTATCTACACTCTAAAATGAGTTAACATAATGCGTTAGAATCTGATAGCTATGTCTGAGGATCATTCTTCGATTCAAAGGGCAAGAAAATTAGCAGCAACTGTGCCTGAACTTTAGAATACATGATAAAATGGTTTCGATTGGTCCTCTAAGGCTTTCAGAAACTGCAGTTTTCAAGAGTTTTTCAAGAGAATTTTTCTCTCAAATAAACAAAATATTGCTGTGCTTATAATATTTTGGAAATACTGGAGGAACTTTCACATATATTTTGATCGCCATTTTTGCATTCCTGTCGGTTATATCGGATTTTTCATTTTTGTTTCACATACCTCAAACCTCGCAACAGAATTTTACTCAACATCGAACTATGGGCGGATTATCCAACTCTTTTTTTTGTACCCAATTGAAAAAGTTCATATCTTAATATTCTTACATATTGCAAAGCCCTATAATTTCATCTTGCCTGCTTCTCTCAGGACAACATATGAGCAATGAAAGATTTGTTTACTTTGATGTTGTACCAGCTGATTTCATAAAATGCTGAAGAATTTCAAGAAATAAATAGAATGCAGTTCAATGATTTTATCTTCAGAAAAAATTTATTGTGCGTCGCTATTGTAGATTTATCATCATTAAACACTGATATGAAAGCCTCCAGAGGAGCTTTAGAATTTTGCTTCAATGTTTTTATTAAAATTCTAAGTGAATTTTCGTGAAACATATCAAAGGCAAAATAAGAGCTGATAGTTCAATGTTGAGCCCAGAACAAAACAAAACTTTAATTTGTTGGAATATGTACTTTCAATGTACACTCATAAGGAATTACAAACAATACAGCAAAAAGATTGGTGTCAACACTTCATCAAAATACTTAGTACATATCACAAATAATTCAAGAAGAATGCCATTCAAATCTACAAATAACTAATATTATTCAAATAGTAAAAAAAAACCATTTAAAGACATCCACTAAAATGTCTATTGCATTGAATTCCAAAGTAATTAATAAGAATACACTGGCAGCTCTCTAGTTCCACTTTCGACTAGCATCTATCTAATCAGTGCTATTACAGCTCACACCAATCTCATGATGGAATATGTATCCTCTGCATAAAGGACATCGCATATCCCTCAGAATCCACTGATTCAAACAATTCACATGATAGCAATGGCAACACGAATCCCTTGCAATGATATTATCACCGCAATTGAATTCCTCCCAACAGATTGGGCACGCTTTCTCTTTAGCTTCCTCAAGACTAATTTGCTTCAAGCCCTGAGCATCTATCTCAGCACTCTTTTTCACACTTCTTTCGGTCTGGGTACGCCTTCCATCCCTTCTTGCGAAATTGAAAAGCAGATTAAACAAATTGCATGATATCTCACCAAGACAAACCACTGATTGAATAATCGCTGGAGCAATGCCCCAGAACAGCACCCAAGAGCACAATATAAGGAAATGAACATTATCCTGTTTAGCCGCCTTCACTTGCTGTATTATTTGTAGGACTCCTTGCGAGCACCAGTAGATACAGATGGGAATATAAGCGATTATGTACAGTTCCTCGCAGATATTCGTAATCATTGCTCTGTTGAAAGAGACAAAAAGTAGCGAGAAACTTAATAAAATCGTGAGGGCGCTTGAAATCCTCACCCACACCATTGCCTCCTTATTAAGCTCCAAGAACTCACTTTTACAGAGCATAAATATCGAGGCTATGACCAAGAAGACGTAGGTGATTGGGATGGTCACTCTGTCGGTGTTTTCTTCTTTGAGGGATAATTGAGTATAAAATAGGAGAGTTCCTAATAGCAATCCCACAATAATCGTCATCCACGTTTGGTAAGCAAAGATCGAATCGATTTGTGTTTGTTTTAAGAGAAAGATTTGAGTCATCATGGAAGAAACACCATACATCAGCATCCCAAGGACTGTAGTCAACAAGATACTGAGTTTCTTGAGGATTCGGAGGTTGATTTTGAGACCTCTGAGTAATATGCGGGCACCGATGATAAAAAAATCGATTAAAGCAATCATTATTAGAGACCATGTCTTCAGAGAACTCAGTTTTTCATTTGAAGTTGGTGTTTTTGCAATAATCAAAGCTGGTGAACTGAAAAAGCCGATGCTGGCAACTGTAATTGCGTTGAAGAAGCTTGCTATTCTGAGTCTCATTCTTTTTGTATTTTATTATTACTGACTAACTTTGGATAGGAAATTATACAAGGTATTTGAATGAACGGCTATCCTACTGAAGCAATTATCTGAGAATAAAATGAATTGAAGACTCAGTGTTAATTTCGTAATTGGTCAGTAACGTCGCGAGGACACTCTGGAAATGCTGGCTTGGAGGCAACTGGAGTATTTTATGGGACCAGTGAAGGTTTTGAGGGCGAGAATAAAAAGATAGCCGAAATTTCGATTCTGGATTACCAGAAAGCTTAATCAGCAACGGCTACCTTTTCGTTAAGATAATATTTGAGAGGAAAAATACCAAAGTAAATCGATGGCAAACAGGCTTGCTTGCCAGTGTCATCTCTGACGAAGCTTCAGAATAAAGGCTATTCTTTGAGTGGGCAGAGTATTTTGGATGGAATAGGATCAAAATACGAATATTGTCTATAAACTTTCAAAAATTTGAGAGAATGGCAACATGAGCACTTAATGGATGACATAGAAGGCAAAATTCAACTTAGGCATCGTTGCTTATGACATGACAAGAGCGATAAGCAGCTTTATCGATGCAGATCAGCAACTGAAAGGAAGAGCATTGCTGCTTGAATTACATTGTTATAAAACAGAGACAATTAAGTTTTCTGCACGGAAAGTTTCATCAATCAGAGAGATGGCTACACAGTTTGTGGATTTGATATGGTCATAAGATTTATATCTTTCAATCATTGTGAGGATCGGTTGGAAATCTTTGTAACCTCTTTTTAAATCGTCAGGGTCGGGATAAGTTGGACCTGCAAAGCAATGTTGATTTGAGAATATTTTGATATTAGGAATTCATTTTATAACGCTTTAACAATGATCAGCTTCAGTCCATCCATCAATAAATTTTGAAATAGAGATCTGGTTTGAAGATCTCAAGCTGCTGAATAGCAAGGAACAAACTCTATCGTCTGAAAGGTCCTTGAAATAACTTTTTCCTTAGTTTTTGGAGTTATTATGAGTCGAATTTCCAAATTGAATAGATATCTACTATTTTGAATTAAAGTTTTCAAAGAGCTGTTCACTCGAAATATTTTCTAACAAAAATATCACTCATTTTGAATTCCAGAAAAAACCAGCTTGGTTTGGAGCATGGTGGGCAGATAACATTGGATATGGCTATCACTCTCATTCACTCTCGCTACATCATTCCAAAGTCCTATCGCTCGAAATGAGAATATTCAACCGATATACAATATGAATTGAATCATACAGAAACATTAAGAGCCCTCTAACTCAATTCTTCCTAGTTTTTCCAAGTGGATTCAAGATTTTTTTGTTTAATAAACTGAGTTTGAGCTCTATTCTTCAAATTGATTTTGGTGTTCATGCTAAAATATATTTCCCATAGACTTTCGCGAATCTGGATCTAAATAAGAGCTGAAATACATTACAATTAATGGGAAACAAACAGACTACTTCTCAACCTCCAAGTAAGCTCATTATTCTGACCTCTTTGCATCTCTCCTAACATTATTCAATTCTCCAGCTCCAAATCTCTTTGCGTGGTGCTCATATAGCAAGATTGATATTTTTGATCTCAAAACGAAACAACAATTCGCTGCGTTCGATGGAGCAAAACTCACCAAACATCGTACTTTGACTTTTTAAACAATTTCTGAGCTGAAAATATCGAAAAAGAGCCTACGAAAGCACATATCAAAGAAATTCCAAATTCAAAACTGCTTGTCTCGCTCGTTCATTCCAGCTACGAGGCTGCTAGCATGAAGTTGTTTGACCTTTCTCAGAAAGAGAAAGCAAGGACCATCTACTCCTTTGAGCAAACCACTGGAAGTAAAGTTTTCAATGCCACTCATATTCACACATTAACAATTTTATATTAGAAACCGGTCATGGGGATATGACATTCAATGCAAGGAGAGGTCTTCTGGGTGCTATATCAGTTGGCGGAGAGATAGCATATCACCTTTTCGGTATTGAGCATAGGAGGCATAATAACATTAGTAGTCAGGTGAAGCTACTGAGAAAATCGAAGTGGCCTGCCGAGTATAGTGCTAATGGTAAGCCATAATTTTCAACTTGGCTCTATCGGGAAATTTTTTCTCTTTCAAATTTCAACTTCTAATAAATGATTCGTAGTTAACTGGATTGCTTCGCTCGACTTTGATCTCAGTGGGAACTCTGTCGCTTGCATGGATCGATATGGAAATTGTTTGATTTCCAATATAGAGACCGGTGCATCCGATTTCTATCCGGAATTGAAGAAGGACAGTTATACTGGTAAATGACGTTTCCTCTAATTAATTATTTTATTCTTTTCTTGGATCCTCATTACCCTGCTATCATGAATAGACCTTCATGGGCTTTGCAGATGGAGTGCTACCATTGGTGAGCCGTTATTATACCTGAAGTATTACACTTGCTTGCTCAATCTCCTGGACGCTGAAAAGAAAACACTCACTTTAAACACTCCAATACAACTTGGTGAACATATTTCTAGTAATTGCACCAAATGAAATTGATGCTTGTCTTTCTTCCCATCTTTCTTCGTATTTTATTCGAGTTTTTGATTTGTCAACCATGCTGACTGTTTTCCAGCTCGAGTGAACTGGATCGATGTTTGTCCTACCAATGGAAATCTGATCGCAGCTGGTTGCTCAAGAGGCAGTATAGCCATTTATGACAGACGTATTTCGAAGATAACAAATACTTTTTTTGAAATTCATCAAGGTAAACAGGCCAACTATTTTTTATTTTTAACTCTCAAGCTGAACTATTCTCTTGTGAAATCTCCAACTGTTATGCTAGATAGCAAAAATAACGTGTTTCTTATACAACTATAGAAGCTATCAACTGTGTCAGGTGGAGCTCTTGTGGGAATTTGGTGGCTAGTGCCTCTGATGACTGGACCGCAAAATTAACGGATTTCAAGACTGGAAAGACTATTCATCGTTCTAATAGTCGTAAGTTTATTGAATCGAATCGTCCTCACTATTTTCTTTTTCTTTGTAGCGAAAGCCGTCATGTCTGTGTGTTTAATATAAGCAATTATTGATACAAAGGATTATTTTGTTGATTAGAATACTTGGAATTATTTTTCATGTTTAGCTTCATTATTGTATTAATATCTTAAAAAGTTCATATCATTCTACTTCTCCATTCTAAATCCATCGCTGTTGATTTGGATGCTATTGATTTTACTTACATAATTTATTAACTTCTTATAATTACAGAATTCTCTTTCATTCAGAACTTAATTAACGTGATTTAGAATATGGCGATACGTTTACCTGCAACTGATAAAACCGAAAACCATCCCAGAATTCATCCCAAGCAGTATTTTCCCTCACTTCTGCAGAAATTTTCGAGAAAATTGTTTAATATCATTGATGATTAACAACATTCCAAGCAATTCAATACAATTTGCAGAAAATAATCCTCTTGGAGAACTCAGATCACTTGAACAGGGGCTTAGGCACTAAAATTCAGCATTCGAGAACTTCTTTTTGCCCTTTCGGCCAAATGGGAAAGTATATAGAAGACGTTAATTCAAAGGACCATCGGCTTTCGATCATGCTATCAGACGGAGCCACCTGACTAATTTAGATCGAGAAATATGATATTTAGATGGGAATCAATCTTGATAGAGAGAATATTCAAGAAATAATGACGAAAGTATGATTTCTAATGAAGTTAACTATTCAAAACTAAACATAAATACTCAGTAATTGCATTGAGCAAATGATTATATTCTTTGGAGAGATTTGCTTTTTTCATTGATGGAAAGTTACTTTTTAGCTTAGCGCCACGAAAATTTTAGTTATATGATTTTCTACATTCAAGTGACCATGAGAAACGTACTTCGTTCCTTGAGACGACAAGGCCTATATATTTATAAAGATCTTAGCATACTCTGCTCGAAACCAATAAGAAAATAGGCAAATTTTCCAATCAACACCTACAAAATTGGTTTCTCAAAACCAAACAAGAGAGAATAAAAGTAAACAGATTTTAAACTCGTGATTTTTATTCTGATGTTTCACGAAAACTACGTTCTTTATGCTCTCGAAAAAACTCTCCAGCTCTCAACAGATCCAGACCCAGAACCTGACTATGAGGAGAATGTGGTCAACACCGTCTTTCAAATAATAGGACTCTTGTCAGCCCTAGGTTGTCTCTTTAATCTACTTATCACTCTTATACTCAAACTCCATCGCAACGTCCTCGGAAAGATGATGATATTTCTCTCACTGAACGATCTCTTCTACACAATAACTCTTGGTGCTCCTGGTCTTGGGCTTGATGGAGACTCTCTCTTTGTCCACACTGTCAACGGATTATCATGGGCGGGATCAGTTTCCTGGGTCTGCTGCTTTGCGCATGCATTATACACTTCAGTTAAGTTTAACGGAGACTGTGTGGATAATTCTCTCCTGAAAAAGTACATTATCACCACTACAGTTTTATCGATAGTAACCGGGTGTGTTTTTGCTATTAATGTAATTTTGAGACCTGGAGTCGATCTCACGGTCCTGGTATTTACATATTTGGGGACGATGGCTATCGTTAGTATCCTATTCTGTGGATTTTGCTATGTGTCTGTGCTAAATAAATTGCGCAGATATGAAGAGCAGCTTCATTTAGAACTACTCTTATATCCCTTGTTTCTCATACTTTGCGAATTCCCATCCGTGCTGATTCAAGTCTACGTGACTCTTTTTGATACCAAACTTCCGGAGACACTCTTCGGGATTAGTATTCTATTTCTAATCAGTCGAGGAATCTGGGATTCTCTTGCTTATGGACTCTCTTCAAAAATTAGAGACGGAATCAAAACTCTATGCAGAAAGAAGCATCAAGAAGCACATGAAGAAGAGCTCGTGAAACCATATAATTCAAGCCTGCCATATACGAGATATACCGAGCAATCTAGAGACAGCGCAGATCTTCCAACATTTGTGGTAAATTAATGAGCTGTAAAGATTTTTATGGGTGATTTTTGAGTGTAGTACTGATTTCATCTCATTTTTCTGTAAATATTCTGTCGGCAAACCGTAATATTTATTAATAATCACACTAATTCCCTGAGTTTACACATTCATTGTGAGACTCGAAACAGTTATTGTAAATCATAATTTTGGACTATCTTATAATCAGGCTTAAAAGATATGTATGTTGGGATCCAAAGCATTGAATTCTCTTTTTGAATCGATTGTGAAGAACAACTTATTATTCGTACTACCTCAGCAACGATCAGAAGTTATAAGTGCTGAAAAATTCTTGATTGGTTCACCTTATTTAAACCCAAAAAAAAAAAACAAAAAAACAAGCGAGAAATTAACACAGCAGAGAGCCAAGGGAATCTTCCTATCAAGTGTAGAAGAAGAACTTAAGCATACTCGAACGAAATCAGAAAATATATTTCAAAAAAAGAGAGCATTACTCTGAATTATAACCTTTGTAAATGCCCGAATCAAATAAATTTCGTCTCATGCTGATTGTAAACTATTCCACAATAAACACTGATATTTATAACGTGTAACTGCGATGAATTTAGTCCTCTAACTGTTAGTGAGAATATTAATTTTAAATCGTTCATAATTAGGTTGAATCAACAACTTTATTCTCTTGATAATTTTCGTTTTATTCACGATTAAGTAGAACTGATATTGAGCTGTTTTCGGAGTAAAATTTTTTATACAAGTAATGATTTCGATAAAGTCAGTACTAACTGAATTTAACTTTTTTGGTTTTTCTTTTCTTATATAGAATTCCTTTGTTGAATACTTAAAGGAGCCTATAACAATTATTATTCACATGATTCTCATTTAAGCAGGATATTTCGATGTGGCTTCAGCGCTTAATACGTGGAGAAGTTTCTCTTAAGATTTTGGTAATGTTTAATTCCTATCTTAAACTTAATTTATTTTATCCAGTCAGCAACTAATCTTTAATACTCCTTCTAAGTCGTTTACGTATGAGATATTTACGATTACCGCTTGCTAGATGAAGCAAACCGACATAACTTCATCTCCTACAAAAGAATACTTGATAGAAGATAAAAAAATCAAAATTTTACCACTGTCCAAATCAGCTCCGATGCGGACAGCTTTCCCCGTCTTCATGTCCAAAAGTTTAGCTGTTGCGTCAGCAGAGGCACTTGATAGCATATCCCCCATCGGATTCCACCGCACGCAGTTGATAGTATCTATGAAATTTTTATATTAATTAATAGGCACAAATACCAAACATAGATTCATCGAATCAAAGAAGAAGTCTTTAAAGAAAAATTTAATGTGACAAAAATATAATAACTCTTTGCTTCGTACCTAAATGAGCTCTTTCAAAAGTTTTCACAATCTTCAATCCACGCCGATCAAATATCTTAATACTTTGATCGGAGCCACCCGCTGCGAGTAAGTTTCCATCGTTTTGACAAACATCAATCCAGGTCGTCCTCCCTGTTTGAAATTGAAATGAAATTCGAATGTAAATTTACAATTGTACAAAGGCGTACACAGACAATAATGAAGTGGTAATGTTAGCGAAGAATCTAAATCACAAAACAAATGTAATAACTGTTACCAAATTTATCGAGTTGAATGGGACTCTTGGAAGTTGGGACTTTCTTCTCGACATCGAGAATATGAAGCTCACTCCAATCATGCTTGACGAATATAAAAGGATCTCCGATATTGGGGCTCCATCTACAGCGACTAAACAAATCTAGCACTTGAGCAGTAGATGAATTAGTTCAGAAATGCTTTAGACATAGCTTGAATGTATTATGAAAAGTTGGACAGATGAGTTTGGAAATAACAGCAAAATATCTGAGAAGGATACCACAGTCATTGGCCTCGTTCATAGCTAGGTGGAAGCTGTAATCATTGGTATTTATCTTTGAAATTAGGCACGTTCCCAATTCATCGATAGTAGCCATATTCTCTCCACTGGGATCAAGGTCAAACCCAGTAATAAATCTCTCTAATTTACAATTTGTAAATGAAACAAATATCAGAGATCTGAAATATAGGAACAAAGGATATTTTGATTTTCTCAGGAGACTTTAAAGATAATAGATAGTCACCGGTGGAATGCTTATAGTCATGATGCCACTGAGACTTTCGATGAAGTTTGGCAACTTTCTCTGTTATTGAAGTGTAGCCATCGATCTTGAACAAATGATATTCGATTTTTTCTCCAACACTTATTGCGGCAAAAATGCTTCTTTTCGAATTATATGTCACATCTCCATATCCAGTCACTTAGGTAATGATGTAGGTAATATGCATCTTAGCATTGAAGTCGTTTACTTCCCAAAACTTCCTCAAAAGAATAAACTTTTCTCACTTTTCCTTCATTGGACACGTCAAATATCTCCATACTGGCTGATCGCGAGGCAGAGTGATGAAGAGAAACCAGGAGACTTGTGTTTGGGATTGCGCTCACATGCGTCCAACAACTGTTGCCATAATCTTCTTCTGAATAAGTAAAGTTTCAAATATGTATTTTGAAGAAATGGAGCACCGTCTTTATTTTTCAGTTGGACTCCTTCGAAATTGACATATTCTTGCTTGGTTTCAAGATCAATGACACTAATCCTATTATTCCTCCGTGAAGACCATGCCAGAAGAACAGGTTGGAGAAGTTTATGTTCTATCCACAGAAATTAGGCGAGAACGCTTATGAAGGTTCAATCACCGATAGTTTTTATCAATTTTTTGAGTAATGAATCCATTTTCTGGCTGTTTTTTAGGTTGTTAAAGACCTTCAAAGGTATCCAATTTTATTCGAGTGTCGAGCCTTCTTTGACTAAATAATTTTATTCAGTGCAATTAAAATAATATATGTGTGTTAGCACTAAGATCATTATATCAATAATTGCAGATGTCAATAAAGTGTCTGTTCTCCAAAAAATCATCGAATAGTACCTTCTCTTTTTACTGTCCATGAAACTAACACAAATAATTATTCCGAATTCTGCAATTTTTTAGTTTTATAGCAGTCAACTAGAGTTTCAAAGTTTGAAAATATACCTAATAAGCAAACAGAATAAGTTTCTTTGAGAATTTAGAACTGCTATTGATCCTTTGATTTCATTAATGGGCAAGTGTCCAGGTTTATTATTTGGAACTAATCAAGAATTAGAAGCTTAAGGAATCTTGTTCTGCCCAACTAACTCTTCAGTAATTAATATTTTTAGTTGTTTCTACTCGATTTAGATGATGTTCTTTATAATTTCTATGAAGCGTAGATTAAATATATTATAGATTATGCAGCTCAAACATAGCTTTAGATTAGAAAGCATGATAAATTTTCTATTTGTAAACATCTTTTGGCGCTCTCCGCATTTACGAATGGTTGCATCAGTTATCGAGAGATTATTCATCCATAGAGTTGCTAGAAGGGTAGTATTCTTTGCCAACTGAAATGAGGTCAGATTTGCGCTGACTGATAGAATACGGTGGTGATTAGAGGGATAACACTTTTCAAATATTTCTAGTGCTAAAAGACTTTTGGCTTTCTCATAATCACCGATAGATCCCCATAATTCCCCATGGGTTCCCAAGATTCGTAAGAGTGATGACAGTATATTGACCAAAATACAAAATTACAAGGAAGAAGTGCATCTATCATTATAAGGAAAAGCAGGTGCAGCTCTCTTCTGATGGAGAGTTCTGTATTGTCAAGGATTTTCATTTTGTAAATTAACCAAAACTTTAAATCATCAGTAGAGATTCTGTTATTATAATTGAATAACAAGATAATTATCTCTCAAACCTCCACAAAGTAAAAAAAAACTGATATGCTATCCAAAAACGAGCCCGAAGATGATCAGAAACCTGATTCTTTAGCCCTCAAAGAGACTAGACAAACTAACAGTGGCGTTCTTGTAGATGGCTTGCTTCAAAAGCCTCTCATTATCAGTATTCTATTCTTTTCATTCTCCTTTTGCAATTATACTCACTTTCTCATCTCCTAACTGGCAGATCCAAGCTTTCCCTCGTTGCTTGCCTGGTGCTCAGTTGTAACAAACAACATCAGCATCATCCAACTCGCTACAAATCAAAGTTATGCAAACTTTGAAGGAGTTCAAATACAAAAAGGTGTTTTATTATCTTAAACTCTAAATAATTATTTACCTTTCTGCAGGTGCTTGCGCTCTTGTAAAAGAAATCTCAATTACAAAATTAATTCTTTCCCTCAATCATAATATGATTGATTCAGCTAATATGGAAATTTTTGATCTCACAAAGAAAGGCAAAGCTCAGAAGATTTACTCTTTTGAGGGAGTCAATGGAAGTAAAATAAAATTGAACTTTTACTCTTAATCTCTTCTTCTCTTCTGGTATCTCATAATTTCTCATTTCTGCCACTCGAATAATTATATTCTCCTGCAGATACCGGCTGTGGAGACGTGACTGAGAATTCGAGGAGGAATATCTTCGGAGCGATCACTGTCACGGGGAATGTGAGCTACCACTTGTTTGGAATTGGGTATTCTGGACAGAAGAATGGCATCAGTGCAAAGCTATTAAGGAAATCAAAATGGCAACCACATCACGTCGCTGAACGCCGTAATCAATGAAAGTTTGGTCATATCAATCCAATGACGGCATTCACCTCTAGGGAATTATATAAGTAGTTTTGATTTCAATCCTACTGGAGAAAGTGTAGCAACTCTAGACAGCAATGGAGTATGCTTGATTTCAGACCTGAGCGCCGACAGCTACCGCTGCCACTTGGACTTTGGGAGCTATTCAGGCAATTATTTTCCAAATTTCTATTCTCTCTTTCTCTCTATATAATACAGTGAATACTTTTGCTGCGGTTTAATTATCTATGAAACATTCTTATTGTTTCCTCCTTGCTCAGACCTATTCGCTCGTTGCCGATGGAGTCTTCATTCTGAAGAGCCCTTATTATTTGCGAAGTATGGGCGTAACAAACTCAATATTATTGATACTGAGAAGGGTGTTCTCACTTTGACGAACCCGATATTTCTTGAAAATTTCGTCGATGGTAACTGCTTCGAATATCTGCATTTGTCCCTTCTTCTATGTTCTCTGTTCAGACAGAAATTTCAAGAATTTCAGCAATATCAACTAAATTATCAAGAGGAATTGATTCTCTTTTTTTTCTCTCCCTTAAGTTTTTAATATTCTTGATAGATGTCACACATTGGATTGATGTTTGCCAGAGCAATGGAAATTTGCTTGTATCAGGCGGGACTGATAAGAAGATTAAAGTTTTTGACAAACGAGAATCTAAGATTGTTAGAACCTTTGAAGGCATTCACTCGGGTAGCCTTCATTAATGTTCTTTGCATAATCTCACTCTACTCAAGCTCTGATCAACTGTCTGCGATGGAGTCCGAGTGGAGACATGCTTGCAAGCGCATCTTCAGATAAGACAGTTAAATTAGTCGATTTCAAAACTGGAAAGGTCCTCTACACTTACAAGACTTCCGATGGGAGTAACAAATAGCATAATTCTCATATTCATTATCCTCAATAAATTAATAGGGCCAGCTTTTTCAGTATGCTTTATCTGACCAATGGTGAAATTCGGATGTGGAGATGAGAGAAAATAAAAGTTCGGAAAATGGTGAAGGCTGCATAAGTAAATAAATAAATTGGAATTCACATCATTGGTTTTCTACCCAAGTTGTTTTCTCATTTTCATTTACACAGTAGCAATCTTCCATAATATGATTGCCCAAAATTAAGAAAACTTAGAAACTAACATGAGAAGGAAAATGAAAAAATAGTTTGTTGATATGATAAAAATCTACATTCACTTCAAATCGAAAAAAGCAAAGACTAGGGATAAAGGTGGTGGGATTCATCAATTTGCTCGTCAATTATAGGCTTGAAAAACTTTACGAATAATACAATACTAGTCTACTACTTTTGGCTATAAAGCTACCAAATAAGTCCGTATTATCAAATTTAATACACCGTTTGTAATAAACGGCAAGATTGCGCTGGTGTTCTATGGAACTAAGAAATGAGTTTTTTCCTTTTGGTGGCAAATTCGTCATTTTCAACCAGTTTACTTCTTGTAGTGTCATTTTCTTTTTCTTTTTCCTTTTCGAATTTCTCGATTTGAGTGTCACTCACCTTCTTCTTTCGGAAAAACTTCATTAATGTCTGAACAATTGTTAGGCCTGCTATGATGAAACTGCCTGCCAGCATAATCATCTCTATTCCAATCATGATAATACCAATCGCGTCTTTAGCAGTACTTGACATTGTTGAATAGCGATCATTTGAACCGAGTAGAGCAGCAATCACTCCGAGGATCAAATGACCACCACAATTGCCTCCTAAGAGCACATATAAGAGGCGACTCTTGAAGGGTCGAGCGATTGGTAAGTA
>ENA-UOUE01001171-UOUE01001171.1-compost-metagenome-genome-assembly--contig:-NODE-1171-length-17808-cov-7.171282_pt1 | contig 17808 bp, 13 predicted proteins | sample MGYA00238146_ERZ747223 | MGnify/ENA primary metagenome ERZ747223 (study PRJEB28781, sample SAMN06268865) | compost metagenome | isolation source: single cell | place: USA: California, Emeryville, Joint...
CATGATCAGAAAAACCATAACGAAACTCCGAAAGAAGATTTGTGCTGTATTTAGAGGCATTGACTTTGAACAGATTGGGTTTCCTGAGATCTGTTCCTAACTTTAAACTAAATTGTTAATTTTTGGAAATTTGACTCAAGCATCTCGAAGCAAATTAAGCAATATATTAAATAAGTTCTGCCGGAGGAATGTAAAACATACTCAATTTCGAACAAATTATAAGCATCACCTCTGTAGGAATATCTCTAATCAAGCTATACTTCTGCACCATATGGCAATTTCAGATAACTCAGCAAAGCTTCTGGAACCACTAATACATATAAATATATTTTCAATAAACAATCACAAGACAACCGAAAGTCATCTTAGATTGAGTTTTAGGATCGCTGAGTTCATAACACTATGATTACATTTAAAATTGCTGGATGCGCTAGATATGTTTTCTCATAAATGTTTATTAAGCGTTGAAAATAGTCCTGAGAAGCAAGTTCTTAAGATATATGAGTATATTCAAGACCAGTTTGAGAAGGAATTGAGCTGAAAATCTTGTAAAATAAGAAACATAACTCAAAATTGTTTTGTTTTAATAAACAAAATAGATGGAAATTCCAATTTTAGATTGAATATAAAATCAGGTTTATTGTGAAATAATCTGTGTCTTTCCGTTCGTGTAAATGATTACACCAGGAATCTTAGAAAATTATGTAGCATATCAATGTTTTATACTGTTCTAAGGTTTCTAACTCTACGAGTCTCATTAAGTCACAAAACGAGACAATAATTTTCGAAAAAAGGATGCTTATTCCAGAAATGTAACCAATCTAAAGGGATAGGCAAGAATTTATTGTAGATGCATGAAAGTCAACTATTGCCGAGCATTAAATGCTCAATTAGTTGGTCTGAAGAATAAACTGAACATAGATAAAATCAATGTTCATGATCCTCTCAAAATTTAATGAATTCGCTACTCAGCAACTTGCTTTTACCAGCTAACCGTATGGAGTCTGAAATTATCGTGATCTCATTGTCTCATTTAATTTCGCAAAAAGAACAACAAAAAGTTTTATCTTCAGATCTATCAGCTACTATTGCTTTGGATCATAGTGGTGTTTTCGTTTTCTCAATGACAAGACGACGCTATAGATTTTCAGTGACGAGAAAACAGGAACGAAATGACTTTGTTAATTTTAAAGTGACCGTGTTAAGGGATAATTCCTTCATCACAGCGAATACAATAAACTTGATGATAAATAAGGATTTAATAACACACTTCCGAAGAATGAGTAAAATTAGTTTGAAAAAATACATTCATATAAAATTAGACCTAAGGTTAGCTATTGGTTTTCAATCCAACTAGGAATAGAGTTCAATTAGATAGCAGCCTCATATTAGTCATTTGATACAGTAAATCCATTCGAAATAAAGACTAATTAACAAACGCCGGAAAAGTATGCAAAATTAGTCTAACAATACATTCACATTAATTTATTCCATGTTATTGAGGCTACTTATTGTTTTCATTTTGGTAGTCTTTTTTGCTTGTTTTTTAGAGTAGAATGCCTTCCAAAGAATTTATCATTTATCCTGAAAGAGAATGGAGTTGAGTTAGAAGTAAATTTTGTTGTAGTTTACAATTCAAGTAAAACTACAATCGAGTCCTTATGGGAGACAAGCTCGTCTGGCATTTATCTCTCTATTTGTTGTTGGAATCTCTTATGGTTGAGGTTTTTTTGAAGATTTCGAGCGTGTTGCTCAGAGTTTTGAGACACCTTATGTAAGAATAGCTGTGAATTAATCACGATTAACAACGTTACGGATGCAACTCATCGATTTGGTCCTACCGCATTGCTATTAGGAAGATGATTCCGAATTTTAGAGTTGAAACTATTGAGATTTAACAATTTCGAAACTCTTTTGTTTCTTGCATGCATTTGCCATTAATAATCAAGATGCTGGTGAGATTCTGAAATGGTTTACATAGTGCGTGAGAATTAGGCGCAACGGAGCATTATTTGCAAAATTCTCATCAATTGAACGCTCGTTTCTTTGTTGAAAATGTATATACATTGCTTCGAAGCAATGGGTAAATAAGCATAGTCTCAAAATTGGAAAAAAGATCTCTACAACAATTTATTCAGATCTAAATGTATTATGTAACATTGCTCATAGTTTTGGTTTCGACAACCCCAGAAATATTGATTAAAGAATGAGAATTAAGTTCAATTTGGCGATTTGCAAGCTTTCTCTGGGGGTAGTTTCTGTGTCGATTACTCAGACGATTTTTCCGAGGGATTATGCGAGGTCCAGGTGAGTCAGAAGTTTGAATATTTCGCGCTTGGCTTCTTTTTCTTGGGGAGTCTGTTGGTTGTTGTTGGAACAATCTAACCGGTGGGCGACTATGAATGTTTTGGGAAATCTCTTCAGTCTGAGCCAGATTTTGCTCAGTTACAAAAGTATTCCTGGGGTTTATCTTTTTGCTCTTTGTGTTCTCTCCTTGGGGGTTAGGGCTGCGCCTTTTGCTTCTCTTTCTCCATTCTTTGACCCACTCGTAAATTGAAATTATCATAATCATAATAGAAATTAGAAAATTAGTCCCAATTACAACGAGAATGAGAAGACCAAGAGTAGCTCCCATTAAGTCGAATAATGGTTGGGAGATGAATCGCAATATATCATTGAGACCAAAAATAATTGCCATGATTCCCATAACAGCCTTGCTTATCAAGTTTAATAGCAGCAACGCCATTTGTAATTTTGATTTATAAGGACGGTGCCAAGCACAGAGCGTTACAAATACAATGACGATTATGGTATACAGAAGCGCTTGAGTTACCCCATTCTGTTGCAGAAAGAAAACCACAAGAATTTGCAGAAAAGATTCCAATAGCATAATAAACATAAAGTTTCTTGTGAAGCTGCTGTTGCTACGGAAATCTTCGACAAGAATTCCGATGCTATGAGGGACTTCTCCCCATTTAAGGATGACCTGCTTTCTGGTAGTAGGAGTCCCTAATACGTCACTCTTCGTAGGTTTAAGTTGCTTCGGAGGCGTTTTGTTTATCAGAAAAATCAAATAGCCAAGTAAAAGTGGGTAAGCTATGACAATAAGCACTGCAAAGGCGAAAGAAAGGTTAGCATAAGCACTTGAAACGTAGTTTTCTCTCAGCTGTACCATGCTATTCAATAGCAACTCTGAAAAATCTCCGAGGAAGTAAGATAAGAAAAGATTCCACATAAACAGTCTTCTAGCTTTGTTCAGCAAACCATGAAAGCGCGGATATGCTTTGAAACTGAGCATCAGAATGTTTAATCCAAGGATTATCCCAAGAGTAACAAACTCTTTGAAAATTGCAGTAGAAGAGTTGTCGAGTAAGGTTGCACTCAAGCCCCAGAATTGAAACTTTTCAATTGTAGAACTTGGGTTATTACCTTCATTTACAGTATCCAAGCGCTGAAATATATTCGGAAGAGATGCCGCTCCGATTTGTTGGCAAAAGTCTACGAAATTCTGAGGAAAGTCAACATTGATGTATTTATAAATGTCAACATCAGCCAGAAATCCTACCAATAGGACTGCGCTGGTTGACAATCCTCCAGTTACAGCTGGTAATACACTGGTGGCTACGGTTTGAGCTTGCATGATGATCCCTGCGAGTTTACCAGCTGAAATGAACTTGTTTTTGAGATCATCTTTGATACAGGTAGAATTTTGAAGATAGTTTCCTGGCGTACATGAGAAACAGCTCGTTGACGATGTTCCATTGCAAGTGAGACAGGTAGGATCACATTGAAGACATTCAGTGCCTGAAATAAAGTAACCACTTACATCGCAGCTGATGCAGGAGTTGTTTGAGGATACGAAGTATTTTGAGGTCACACAGGTAATGCAATTCGTTGACATTGCTCCATTACAAGCGAGGCAAGTAGGATCGCATTGAAGACACTCAGTACCTGAGATAAAGTAACCATCCACATTGCAGGCGGCACAAGACATATTTGAGGGAAGCAAGTAGGTTCCCGAAGGACAGGATAAACAGCTTGTTGGTGATACTCCATTGCATGTAAGACACTCAGAATCGCATTGAAGACACTCATCACTGGAGATGAAGTAGCCGTCCACATTACAGCTGACGCAAGAGTTGTTCGAGAGAAGCAAATAGGTCCCTGAAGGACAGGATGTGCAGCTTGTTGGTGATGCTCCAACCGAACAAGTGAGACAGCTGGTGTCACAATTCACACAGTCTGTGCCCAACGGACCGTAGTTATCTGTGTTACAAGGAACGCAGCTGCTATTAGCTGCTAGAAGGTACTTGCCTGAGTAGCAAGCTGTACACTGAGATGCTGCCTTCCCAGTACATTTTTTACAACTTGTATCGCAAGTGACACACAAAGAACTCACCAGTGACAAACCGTCCGCCACACAAGGATCACAGATGCCATCTTCCTTCTATTCAAAAAATAGTGGGTTAGAATGGCGCAAACAATTTAATATGTTTACGAAATAGCCTCCATATTGACACTCTAAATAAGAGAATATGTTGATTAGGGAAAAGAAGCAGATGAATAAGATTTACTTTGACAAGATTGAGTTCCCTCATGAAGAACATATCCTATTGGACAGCTATCCATGCACTGCTTCTCAACCATATAGTAATCAGTGTTACATTGGAGACATGCTGTGTGATATGGATTTATGAAACCTGACAGAGAACATGCTAGATCTATTGAATTCGTATCGTTTTGTATTAAATTAGAAAAAGTATCAAGTAAGCATACATTACCTCCTGTTGGAAAATAGAGGCCTTCTGATCCTTTAAACCACATGAAATTCAACACATCATAATTTCCTTCTTCAGCGAGTATGATACTCGAAGTACCTCCGACTCTCCTTGAGCAAAGCATGATCTCGACATTACCCATATCATTGGACAGATATTCTCCTGAACCGAAATCAGCAAAGTAAGTTCGTGTCATGCCGACCCCATTTATCCATATTCTGGCAGAGCAATAGCCAACTGCAAATTCAGAAGGCTGAGCTTGAACTAATTCAAAAATAACTCGATTCCAGACATCTATTGTTTATGAACATCAGATCATGTGGTTTTCAAAAGCAAGTTATCACTGTTAGAGAGAGCGGTTGCTGGATTGACTATCAAATTCCATCCAGTTGAAAACCGCCAAACTTTGATTCGAAGGTCACTCTCCAGCTCAACTGTGAAAGATACAGCAAGGCTTACACTGTTTCTGAAGGCAAAAATGGTCTGAGGATATGTTCCACCGCTGATTGGAAAGATATCGAGAGCGACAACTACTCCATTCACGTTTTGTTCAGAGAGTTGTAATATAAGCTGAGTATTGCTTCTGCATTGCAATATATTCCAAGGTCCGAGAGTAGGATCATGGTCTATATCAGAAGCGCTCACACCTTATTGTTAAATAAAAATGAGTTTAGTCAACATTTGCTCGAGTGAGTGATTCAAGTACCCAATATTCCTGAGATAGAACTTTCGGAATTAGGAGTATACATATCAATGGGTATCGTTTGTCCAGAGTTGACAGTTGATTTTGCAGCAAAATGAAATATATACAGTTTGCCTATGTTTTTATTGAAAAATAGTGAGTTACCAAATAATTTAGTTATTACTGTCTGGATTCATTAGTGCTAAATTGATCATCATATCTTCATTGTAGGGAACAAAATCAGTGTATACTCTCACATACTGCATATTGCAATTGCAGTGTGAAGTATAATAATCTTTTGTCCACATAAAAGTAGCAGCTGAAGTGAGGGCATGGAAAGCGTCATTATTCGAACCCCGGGTGGTATATCCGGATATAACAGAACAGCTACTTCCTAATCTATATCGGAATCCATATTGTATGCCTGCTTTAACGTCAGTACCAACAGCCATGAAAGCCCAGCTGTTCAATGAAAACATTGCATCTGCATTGGTCTAACCAAGTGTCATTGCAGTAAATCAATTTTATTTGAAGTATAATTACACCCTCCCATGGCCTCCAAACATAATTGATGTCAGTTGTGGTTGCGGATATGAAGATAATATCAGAATCTTTGTACATATGACTTCCAGAAATTCTTCCAATACCATGTTGTTGTCTATAGTTTCGAAGTTACGATACTCCTCAAAAAGAGATTGAGGTACGCTGGATTGAGAGCAATTACAACATATGATCCCCATACACCCCAAAAAGTCTGATAAAACCATGCACTCCAGGTGTATTTATTGGAACTTACAAAAGTGGGCGCAAGATCAGTAATTGCTGCCTCTGGTTGAACTGCATCATTTGAAACTCTGACCGTTTCTTGAAGTTTAAATATTTGAACAGCTGTACTGCTGATTACTAAAGGATGATAAGATTTTTGTAATGAAGTAGTCGATTTCTTACTTCTTTGTGCGGAAAATACTAGAGCTATCATCACTCCATGAAAAAATATTCGCATAGACTTCGGTGGCATAAAGTTTGAATAGGAAATATGATGTTTTCGGTAAATATGAGGCCAAGTAGGGAGGAGGAGAAGGGAATGATTATTTTAATTGTTACAGCAATATAATTTGCTTTATCACTTCTCTGAAAAAGTGCTAATTTGGGCTAAATTACTTCGATAAACTCAAGTGAAGGGTGTTTATTGACAAATAGGCATTCGATAATAATGAAAAAAGAGAGGCTATTTCACCAGAATTCAGATCAGATAGAGGCTGATCACTCAAAAAAAAAGCGAAGCATAACAGACGTGTGAAATTTTTTCGCCAGCATGAAGATGAAGTGACTAACTTAGAAGAGATTCTTAAGTACTAGAAAAAGAGAGATCAATTTGAATTCAAAGACCCACATCGAGGTGATTTCTCAAGGAATAATTTGTGCAGTCACTCCTTGTAAACATTTTCAAGTGTTTTCAATCAACGAAAAGTCTCATGAATAATTGAGATACAAATTAATCTTTAAATGTATCAAAATTATGGTTCTCATTCATTAACTGATATCCACATCTAACTGAAGGTAGATATGTACTTACTCGTTTTATTTGAACTAATCATCATTAAATTGTCTTTTCATATAGCCAACATCCGAACCATTGTTATTTTTCTTACAGCAAGCAAAACATAGAGAATTACTAATGTGCAAGAACAAATTAGACAAGATTTGGAAAAAATGTACGTTTTATAAGGAAAGTGAACAAGATGCACAAAAAATCAGGACAGAGCACATGAAACTTAAAAAAACTTAGAATATCCACTAGAGCCGTGAGATTTGCCTGTGGCTGATATTGAGGTGATAAATAGTTGTCGAAATGATGGCCTCCAAAGCATCAATTGAGAGAAATTTGATGAAAAATTTAGATTAGTGTCTAATATCAAACATGCTTAATTTTTTATGCTGCTATTTAATTATTCAATCGCACAACCAGAGCAGCAGTGACCGTGGTGGACTGTAATTGCAAATACCCACAACCACATTGAGGTATTTTGCAACTAGAAAAAGGTTTGCGGGGGGTTTCATTCGCCTGGCTAACATGCGAGCAATTCTATAAAATTACTGCACATCCAGTCGGTAATCATTCACTCAAAAGGGTTCTAATGATAAAATCGAGCAATTTGGACCCAGGATTGGGTTCTTTCCAATAGAAATACCAAATTTTGTTGACCAACTGCTACGCTCTCAGTTTGGGAAATTCTTTCTTTACATCAACCTAACTATTTTTTCAAAAAATTCTTCTCTCTCGAAGGTAGAGAGCTTTATTCTCTTGTGAAACAATTACAGGTACAAGATTAACTTAATAATTTTAATTGCCTTTCTCTTCAGTTTTAGAGTTGAAATCTGACGAATGTAGGTGAACCTATCGATGCTCCGCTTTCAAAGTTATACATGTTTAGTTTTTCAAAACGAAGAGATAGAAATGCGTGGGTTACTTATTGAGAGACGTCTTGTAAATGAAATAAGGTATTTCAGCCAGAGATTCAAATTTTCATTCAATATACAGAAGAAATTGAACACTTTGCAATTCAAATAAGATTCCTTCTTGCGAGCAAAAAATTAAAAATCGGTATTCTACTCGATAAGAAGTAAAGGCAATTTCTTGCGCACTGAAATTTATAACTTTACAGTATTCTTATCTGAAATGAAAAGTTTTTTTAAACAAAAGCGTTATTTTCTGTACTTTGTGACATTGAAATATAGAAAAGTCTAAATCTTCACAAGGAGATTCATATAAAACATTTATTAGTTTTAGAATGTTTTTTCATTTCAAACAAAATTAACTTCAATTTGTGTTAACCATCAAATTTATTCCTTTTTCGGAGTAGAATCTGACTATCCTCATTTATTGCACGTTGTTACGCTTGCTTGTGAATCTTCCTCTTGTTAAATGAAATAGGGTCCTATCCTCCTGAATCTTTCCTTCTTCAGAGGAAATACATGCAAAAGGTCCCAGGATTTACTTATTAAACACTATTTTCGATCTGCTAAAACGAAGAAATCATCACATATGATTAGTCTTAAATCGCCCGTCTCGATAACTTTTGATGAGAATGAAAATAAATTTAATCTAAAATGTGAATGAGATGCACATTACGAAAAATCATTGATTTTATGAAATAAACTTATATAAACTATGAACAAGAAGAAATTCCTTATGATGATTTGCGTTAAAAAGAAGAAGTTTTTCTATCTTTCATAACTGAACGAAAATTATTTATTGATTATTTCATGTTTCTGGCAGTATCGTTTGCAATTCGGAATCTATTCGGAAGCTTTGAAATCTGCTCGAATCGAGATACCGTTAAAGTGGGATAATAATGGCTCTCAAATTCATGAAAAACTTGAATTATGACAACGTTTGATACAAAGATTGCAATACCTAGCGATTAAGGAGTTAACAGAGATTTTTGACCCTCTACACACTCCAAAAAGAAAAAAAAATTGTACCAGTAAGAGCTCTGGATTGAATTTATCCAAAAGGTATCAATTAAGCAATCTAAAAGGTTTTCCAATTTTTGAGCTCTTTTTCTCAACATCGACTTTAAAGGTACCAAAATTGTTATATTTTTGAAGTTGAATTTGACTATCATCGTTGGTTCGTTTTAGTGATCCTTGTTTTTGTTTTCGTTCCTCTCTTTTTTTTTCCTTTCTTAATCGATGGAATTCGACAATTTTAATAACAATTTGGAAGAGTATAATCGCGACGTTGGCTCCAACAGTACTCCAGCTCAATCCGAGCCTCACTTGATATGAACCAGAGTTCTCAAGAGAATACATAACGAGAAATAATACGTTGATGATGATGAACCCGAGCTCTGTCCCAATCACGGTTATTCTATTTGCAGCTGTTTTAAATACTTTTTTGGGAACTGTGATTAAGATAGTAATCACATTCAATACTATCAACACACTGAGTTGAACAATCACCCACTTTCTCAGAAGTTCCAGTACGAGGATTATGATAAAATTAACAAACAAGGCCCAAATTGTCATTATTCGCCCGCAAGGGCTTTTGACGTGATGCTCTTGACAGAGAAGAACCATCAGGTTAAGCATAGGTCGAATAGATTTCAGTTTGGCCTTGTTTCTGCCATAATAGAAGCTGGCACAGAACCCAAAAGAAGACAATTATGATTGTATATAAAATAGCAAATCCAAGGCTGATTTGTTGATATGCCCCATTGATAGGAAGGAAAGCGTAATTAAGAATGAGAGCCGAACAAAGATAGGAGTACCGAGAAACAAGTAACGTTATTAGAACACTTTTCTCGAATGAATGACTTGTTGCCATCAGGATCTTTTTGATTTTGGAATTTTTATTTTTGAAGCATTTGCACACCACTTTGACGAGAAGTGAGCGAAGGTGGAGTATCAACGTAGTGCAAGAAGAGAAAACGATGCCACCATAGTTATCAAGAAAGACTTGACTAAATGAGTATCTGAAATAGTCATTAAAGATGACTTGGCCTTGGGAGTCTGTCTTAAAAATCAACTCGGCTGATGTTTGACTGTTGTTGAAACCAGGTATTTTGTTGATAATATTGGGCAAACCGAACTGTCCTAAATCGGTATAGTTGTAGAAAGCAGCCAAAGGTGTAAGATAGTTGATATTGATCAACTTCATAAAATTTATCCGAGCCATAATTTGTAAGATTCTCATCAACTGGGTACTGGCTCCTTTGCTTGAAGGTAAACAAGCAGAGTCGAGGCTGCTGTGGTAATACTGTAGCTGCTGCTTGAGTCGCTGTAGAGTCTGTAACAATGGGAGCTGTAGAATTTGAAGGGGATATCATGCAAGAATAACTTGAATTTGAATTGAGTTGGTCGAAAGACAGCAACAAGTAACGAATTTCACTGCTCTCGGTGCACGATAGGAGATTCAGCTGATAAGAGCTAGAAGTAAGCCTGGTCAAAATGAAGCTCATTTCGGACATGTTAGAGATGCGCGGATTAGTAGAGTTCGTGAATTGATAGAGAGTGATCTCTGCCAGGGAATTCTCAAGATCTAAAGGGGTGTCGAAGTTGAGAAGATAGAGTTGAGGTGAATATTTTATTTCAAATTTGAGGAGTTGGATGGTGGTTTTTGAGGACTCCAAGCATTCTGCACCAGAGATAATGTAACCATCCACATCGCAGGCAACGCAAGAATTATTCGAGGAGAGCAAATAGGTCCCTGAAGGACAGGATGTGCAGCTTGTTGGTGATGCTCCAACCGAACAAGTGAGACAGCTGGTATCACAATTCACACAGTCTGTGCCCAACGGACCGTAGTTGTCTGTGTTACAAAGAACGCAGCTGCTATTAGCTGCTAGAAGGTACTTATCTGAGTAGCACGATGTGCACTGAGCTGCTGTTGGCCCAGCGCATGTTAGGCAATCTGGGTGACAAGGCTCGCAGTTGCCGTCCTCTTTCTATTTAACAAATGGTGAGTTAGCACGGTGCAGAAAAATTTAATATGTTTACGAAATAGCCTCCACCAGATTGACACTCTAAAATGAAATTAGGTTTCTGAGGACAAGTTCGGAATGTGATAATTACTTTGACAGGAGTTAGTTGTGGAGTATGCGGATCTTTTGTCCACATAAAAGTAGCAGCTGAAGCGACGACATAGAAAGCGTCACCATTCGAACCCCGGGTCCTATATTCGGCTGTGACAGAATAGCCGCTTTCCAATCTATATCGGAATCCATATTGCATGCTTGCTGTCACGTCAGTACCAAGTGCGAGAAAAGTTCAGCTGTTTTATGGAAACATTGCATTTGCATTGATCTAACCAAGTATCATTGCAGTAAATCAATTTTATTTGAAGTAAAATTACACCCTCCCATGGCTTCCAAAAATAATTGTTACCATTTAAAGTCGCGGAGAGGAATACAGTGTTACTATCTATCTGGTCTCAAATGACTTCCAGAAATTCTTCCAACACCTACTTCTTCTCTATATTTTCAAAGTTATGACACTCATCGAAAAAGATTGTGGTACGCTGGATTGAGTGAAATCATAACGTGTTTTATAAATCCATGCACTCCATCCATGTGCATCGATTCGTCCTTGTGAAAGAAGGTACGAGATCAGCAATTGTTGCGCTTGGTTGTGAGTCACTTGAAACTATGAGAGTTTCTTGAAGATTGAATATTTGAACACCTGTACTCTTTGCAACTAAGGGATGCTGATATTTTAGCAATGGAATTTATCAATTTCTGACTTCTTTGTGTAATAAACGCAAAAGTTAGCATCACTCCATGAATAAAGATCCTCATCGACTTCGGAGGCATCGAGCTTGGAGAAGAAATGTCGTGTTTTCGTGAAGTGTGTGCAGCCAAAAGTAGAGAGGAAGAAGAATTTTTTAACTTTTTACTTTAATTTTTACTTCTGATCTGTTCTTCAACACGGTTATATTCAGGAATACATTTCATTAATTATTCATTCGAAGTATGGATCGTCAATCTGAATGGAATCAGAGAGAAGACCAAGGTTAATTCATTTATTGAACCACCAAATTAACGTTTAGATGGCTAAACTTACAGCCTTATTCATTCAATTCATGGTCAAAAGAAGTGGTGCCTTTGGAAACCCAGTGTCTCTGCTGAATAGAAGACTAAGTTTGGTTTACCTGAGCTCAAGCTTATCGAGAGACGGATACATTTTGATTGCATAGGTACCGTGACCTTCCAAGATTTTCTTAAAAAGTAAGCACCACTACGCAAACCGAATGAAATATAGATATATGAATTCTCTTATTCATGAATGATTGAGATTCCCACTGATAACCGTACTAGTATTGATCTAAATGAAATTTTAATTTCATAATGCTCTATTCGATTTGCTTTCTCTTCTTCTTCATTGTAATTGCTCTGAAAAACCAATTTCTCTATCAGAAATCTCATCAGCTTGATATTGACGGAACTCGAAGACCATTTCCAGTAAAAAATTCTTTGGTTGCCTCATCCGTTTTATGCTTGATATTAAGCTATCACAAGAGTCTTCGCAAGAAAAAAAATTATATTTAAGATACATATCTCCAGCAAAATTTGAATAAATCCTTCTTATTCCTTCTTATAACAGTTTTTTAATAAAAAAATAATAAAGACTCTTTCAGTTTCATACCTTTACTAATAAAACGCGGCACTACTCAATGGAAGAAGTTATAAATGAGCATTATAACTATCCTACTGCCCAACGCAAGGACACAATGTACCTCTCAACCATCAGTACGTTCTCTTCCCAGTCACTATAGCTAACTAATTTCCCAATAGAACCCGAGGAAACGGGATTCAAACAAATCAGAATTCAAAAGAACGTAACCAGCAGCCTATTCACTCAGGACATCGAGAAAGCTCAGCCTAAGTTCACAAGCAACCAATTCTTAAATCGCGAGGTGTTTATCAACAGAAACGACGATATTTTCGGCAGTCATCCTAATAAATTGCATCGACCTCTCGAGAAACCGTTCTATTCGTTGATGAACCAGGATATCGCAGGAACCCAGCCGAAAAAATCGGGGCTCATCACCACCCGAAAGCCAACCAACCCGCTTTGTCCGGATTATAAGCTTCCTTATGTAGAAGTACGACCAACAACCCCTCCAAAATTTGTAAGGGACCACATGGACATAAAGGTAAGCTGAGAATAAAAGCTTTTTCTCAAACCATCGCTAGGATATCGACGGAGCGAAGCCGAATCCTTACTTCAAATACAATATTGACCGACGTACTTTGAATGTTGATGACATTGAAGGTGCAAGACCTAAGAAGGAATGGATAGTAAAGAATATAAGGAAATTTTTGGTTTTAAAAGTTCCCAATAGCCTCATAAAGAAATCGATTCCTTGAATGTGAAGGACATCAATGAATTTAACGAGTTCCATACGAAGCGAGTGACTGATCCTCTCAGTCCTCGCTATAAGATCGTGAATGAAAACAATCAAAAGATAGAATACGGAGCCGTTCGAGGGAATAAATCAACGATCAAGCATCCAAAGGATCCGCACAGAGTGATTTCATTTGACTTGAAAACTGAAGATATTGAAGGAGCTCGGGCTTCTACGGCAACTGAAGGCATCCGAAAAATTGAAACCAGAAAGAATATCAATAGAATCGACGATATCCCCGGTGCGCAGACTCAGACGCTAAAAAAAGGAATCACCACGAACAGACATGTCGATCCTCTTCGTCCACAATATCAATTACCAGGACACTCAGAAATGCCTATTGACTATTCAAGGAATACACGACCAGTCCAATTAACTCGAACAGCCCAGGACAAACCTTTGCTTCCAACCATTGAGCAGAAATCAGCTGTCACTGAGCCAGCAGAAGCAAAGCCAAAGTCCTCATCCAGTGTGAAAACTAATGGAGAGACCCAAAAGCAGGCTCCTTTAACAGAGACTAAACCTCAGCTCAATGACGTCAAGTTCTATGACAACGGCGTTGAAGTGGCTGGACCTGGAGCTCAAGACCAGAATGAGAGAAGAGTAGTCACACCACAGAGCGGCGATCCTAATCGAAGAATGTTTGCTAGTGATGTACAGCCAAAGATGGGAAGGAGTACCTCGGCAAACCAAGTTATTGCGACGAGGACCGGCAGTCGTGGACTGGTATCGGCTGGCAGTCGTGGATTGGTATCGTCGGGCAGTGATTTCCAGAAGAGTGCAGAGAAATTCTATGATACGCAATCAAGAGGCTTTGGTCAGAAGAGAGAAATTGCATCAGCAAAGCCTCAAGGAACAACTCTGGAAACTAGGGTAAATCATCTTTTCAGGATTTCTTGATTAATTTGAAATTCTTTAGCAACAAGCAGTTGCGTCTGAAACATACCAAAAGAACGTCACGAGTTTCTGGGGCGTTCCCCATAAACAGAACTTGACTATGCCGTAATTTAATTTTTTTGGATTAGATTAATCTGATTGCGAATTTAGGTCAAGACCACTGTCTTCAGCTCAGAAGTTCGACAGGTTCCTACGATGAGCAGGTTGAAGATTAGTCATAGATTATGTTAAGAATAGAAATTTCAAACTTTTTTGCGATCTGCCCAAGCCTTAGAAATTGAAATTTGCATGATTTTGGGGAGAGGTTAGAGGCTTGTATTTTTTTCCGGTTTTCATTCAAAATTTCGAAAACATCCAATTACCAATAAAACTAATGTTTTTGCTTTTTTTGTTTCATCACAATGATCATAAAGATAAGAATCAAGTGCTTTAAATAAGAATTCATCAAACCAACAAGCAATATCTGCTAGATTCAACAATCCTATCAAGAAATCAAAAGAAATAGTCCAAAGATTCTTTCAATTTTAGATGAAAATATTTTTAATCCCATTAATTGTTTGTAAATTTTTCTACGAACTGACTAAATTGGCCTTCTAAACTCTGCATTTCCTTTTGCATATCAAGTTATGGGATTATTACTCATAAAAACATTTTTCAATGGAATTGAAAGCTATATCCATAGTTAAGCACGAATTGTTCTCTATAATATATTGTCTTTTGAGCTGGACCTCAATAGTTTTTATTCCAATCTATTAAATTTAATTTATTAGTAGTAATATTGAATCAAAAAGAAGCATGGAAGCTATCAAGGTTCCGAAATGCCCATTTTGCGCAATCAGCTTTGACTTGGATACCCACAAGCCCAAGATTCTCCCTTGCTGTGGCAGAAATTATTGCGAGGCATGTCTTTACAACACAAGTGAATATTTTGATTTTGCTATCCCTCTCTGAACTTCTTAGTGTTCAACCTTCGGTTTTTCAAGTGCGACTGCGGTGTAGTCTTCAATAATCCAGACATCCTCCCGAAATTATGGACCAACCAGCCACTGCTCGACTTCATCAACGAATTTATGAAATTTTTTCATCCCAAAATAATCCACCCGAACTTTATACCGCCTACGACCACTCCATTTACGCGCAATCCAGTTTCGCCATTGAAGTAGGTGACTTTTACCCAACAAATTCGCTTACCTTAAGTAGTACTAAGGAATCTCTAACCAAATACGTACAATTTGCACCTATTGGTACTCCAAATTTCAGGGCAAGATCAAGTACCAGCAACTCTATCCCATGCGATCTCACATTTTCCTGTCATCTAGCAAGTCCAAATGCTACACGGAGAGGAAACAATAGCTTTGACAATACTCAGAAACTAAGCCAGCTACACATTGGAGATCCAAATGATTACAAGAAAGGGAACCAGTCTCCGATTGGAATTCTGCAAAAATCTTCGAAAGCTTGTGCCGCGCAGAATTGCAACAATCCCAGAGGAATCTACATGGGTGCAGTGCAGCCGTTTTGTAGTCCGAAATGCGCGGAAAATTATCACCGGAGCTTGCAGCAAGTCAGTAATAACGGGACTCTATCACAACAGCAGTTTTCGAACCAGGGAATGAATTCTGGGTATAATTCAACAGCCGATTTTGCGTACAATTCCAATGAGAATAGCTCAACCAGACTAAGTAAGTCATTAATGTTTTGCTTAAAATGACACTGGATTGTTATTCAATAGGCTGGAGTAATCCAAATCCACAAAATGAAATGGTGAATGAAACTCCACAGACCTTAAAAACCCCTCATAAATTTGGAAAAACGACTAATCTCCAGTTTTTATCTAGCAAAGTGGACAGTCCTTCTCCACAAAGAAACGAAAACATATATAATCGTCAAAATACGCAAAGTAAGATCAGTAATTTGCGAAATAGCTCATGAATTAATGTAATTAGCCTCGGTAGAAAGCTCGAACGTCAATCCATTCATGAGTCAAATCTCGTTTAACTCTCAGAGTTCTCCGTTTTTGTCTCAGCCTTCATTTATTTCGCAGAACTCATTCGATCAGCCTACAGACATGTTCCAATCGCTCAATACTCCAAAGAATTTAACGCCAGTTGATGAAACATTCAATGAGTGCTCTGTACCTGGATGTTCTGGCAAGCGCTTTTACTATAATGGAGTGAAGCTTCCCGTTTGTAGTGAGAGCTGCTTCAAAAAGTGGGAAGCTATGAGAAGCAAACAGAAATAGTTACCGTAGATGAATAGTATAATTCCTTAAATTTTGCTATAACTTGTTAGTGTTGAATTGTAATCGTTAGGATTTGCAAATTTTCGATCCTTCATAATCCTAATGTGAAAATAGCCACAAAAACAAATAATGAGAGTCCCAATGAAGTCGTTGAAACTAATTAAAAATATAATTAGCCCTTATAGTGAGAAATTTGCCCTCCTCAGCATACTTTTAATGTCTCTTGGAGATAGATAGAACTTTTGAGCAACCAAGTGACAGCTTAGTTCATTAGAATATGGTTACGTGATAAGTGGGTCAATTCTTCTTGACTATGACTGATCTGCAAAGCTAAAAGTATGCAATGAAAGAAATTTGATATTATTTTCTAGGTCTCGAATGTGGCTGGAATTGAGAGTTTTGCCTTTGGGTATGCGGTCATATTAATGATTAAGATTGGCGAATTTAATTAAAAAATTTTTGGTCTGAATTTCTCTGGAGTATTTCAGCTCAAATCAAGAAAGCTTTGGGTTCTACTTTTGGATCGTCCCCAATGTCAAACTTCTTTAAATACATATAAAATTTGCTCAGTTTTAAGAGACGTGATCAAATTTAAACTCATCTTAAGTCCCAACATCATTGAAATAGGGAGTTCAAAGTTTACCAATTGTAAGAGTCCGACAAGTAGACAAAATAATTGTAATCAAGCTTACAACAACATTGCGGCTCCTATAGCTGAGTATATATGTCCTAAAAAATCATTTATTCTCCTCTCTATAACATTTCAGTTTGTTTTCGATTCTATTTACCCAAAATCTAAAGGCGAATCTTATGCTGACTGTAGCCTCTTATACCTTATCAGGTTTTCACGGACTTCTTGATTTCTAATTGCGACAAAGATAGCTACCGATTGAAATAGTGTTCAAGAACGTACGTACTGCGTGAATGAAAGAATGCATACCCTTTTACACTAACTATCAAACTGATGATTTTTTAACTATGAAAGATTTTTTTGGTATACGTATGCAAATATGGCTCAAAACTTCCTGAATTATTCTTAAAACTATTTATTTTTTTTTGGGGTTTTTTGGAATTTCTTTAAAAGGGCGTTTCGAAGGTTTCCTTGGAATCAACTTGATTGCGCGGTGTCACCTTCTTGCAAGATCAATTCTTGAGCTTCCTGAATACGCTCGTTGAGAGTATTTTGGTCTTCGAGAAGTTCAAGAATGTCTTGAATTGTCAAGACGTCGAAGTCTACGAGCATACCAGTGATCTTTGGAGCGAAGGTAGGACCAGCAACTCCCAAGATCTTTGGATAGAG
>ENA-UOUE01001172-UOUE01001172.1-compost-metagenome-genome-assembly--contig:-NODE-1172-length-17791-cov-7.394772_pt1 | contig 17791 bp, 17 predicted proteins | sample MGYA00238146_ERZ747223 | MGnify/ENA primary metagenome ERZ747223 (study PRJEB28781, sample SAMN06268865) | compost metagenome | isolation source: single cell | place: USA: California, Emeryville, Joint...
CTCTCACTATTTTCTCCAAAATGTTTCAGGAGTAGTTGTTGCTTTTCGGCATCCAGGATGTTAAATGTATCTTTTCGAGTTTAGCCAAGTAGCCGGATCTCCCATCGACAGACTCTGAAAATCCCTTACAATAAACGATCAAAATTTCATTATTCTAATAAGCATTTATTGCATCACCTGCATCACTCTCTTCTGCGACTTGCAAGTCATCAATGCTAGTTGGGATTGTTGAAGACAGATTCTCGATCAATGTGTTTTTACTACTATCATATATTTGTATTTGTTACTCTGTGTATCATTGTGGATATCAAATACCTCTTTGAGTATTCGTGTTCAAATTGTCATTGTGCTGATTTTGCTGTTCCATATCTACAAAGCATACTCTACCTCAATGAATTTAAAAAACAGATTCTGATTAAATATCTAATCATAAGAATCTTTTCATCAGAAAACGTATCATCACACTTACACCTCAACAGAAATATCGCCATGGTTACCAAAGCCTCTGCGTCTAATTATCTTACTCCTAAGCTTGACCAACTATATACTGAATTTGGCCTAATACCATCAAATAAAGATCTTGAAAAAGATTATCTCAAAACTTACCACGCGAAACTGAAATCTACTGGCGAACCTCATGTTATTAAGATCATTGACACTTCAAGCAGAGCAACCAAAGAGGAGAGTGATGAAAATATAACAATATTCATTCAAGAAATGCTTCATTTATGTCAATCTACCAAAGACGCACTAATTATTGAGCATACGGAGTTTTATCAAGATCGTATCGCTTTCGTTTTCAAGTATTTTGAGCCATTATCGAAATTTCTCGAGAAAAATCCGATTCAAAATGACATTACCTCACTTGAGTCAGAAATCGAAAGACTCATCAGCGGAGTAGTAACTGACTTGCAGTTTATACACACAAACTTGCAAAACGAAAATCTTCAACAGATTGACCTTGATTCAATTAATAGGTTTGAAGAGAGCGGAGCCTTTTTCCTCGAAAATTGGAGTGGTATATTCTTATTTTTTGTTGATTGTTTCCATATTACTTACTGACAGCATTTTCAATTCTTCTTAAATTTGGCAAAGAGATTATGGCACACGAAGTGAAGGAACTCGGTAGGGTTTTATTAAAAGTTCTTGGTGTGGGGGACAAGTTATGGGAAGATTTAAATGAATTTGGAGATTACACTGTATATGACAATCAAGTTGAAGAAATAATCGCTGCTGTTCGGGCGAAAGGGTTCAAGCTTCCTCTTCAAAATCTATTGCGCGGAATGATGCATAAAAACATTGAGAAGCGCTCGTCGTTCGATGAAATTTTAAGAGAAACCGCAGAAATTTTTGAAAGTGGGAATGGAAAACAAAAGGAGACAGTGCATTTGTCCAGGAAGACTTTGAAACTGGAGCCAGGTAATGAATATAATTTATCCTTCAAACCCCTTAATTTCGCACTGCGTCTCAGCGTCAGAGCCTTCATGCAAGATAGCTTGGTGCTCATATGAGACAAATACGATACGGATCTACGACTTTATGCTAAGGACTTTCATGCCGCCTTTCCAAGGCGCTCAGCTGGAGACTGGTGAGAGAGACGTTTTCCAAACGAATGATTGACTCAACTGTTAACTAGGACGAAGATCATTCGTCGAGCATGTCCCAGGCACTGATCAACTTCTTTCAATCGCCTGCAACCCAAATACTCAAAATTCCAAAGCTGAATTGTTCAGGATATCTAGCAATCCACAAAGCATGTTCTCCTTCGAAGTTAGAGGTCTGCTTAATTCGTAAGACAGACCAGCTTTTAATAATGAATCATTAGGCGGTGTGGGACCAGGAGATTTTTCCGTCAATTCTCGAAGGAAAATCGCTGCGCTGTTGCCAGTGGAGAACAGGGACGAATATCACCTGTTTGATTGTTTTCCAGAATTTAAGCTTAAGAAGAAAGGAAAATGGCAGCCAACACACAATGGTATCAGTCTCTCTTAAGAATGAATGGCTAAGCTTGGATTTCTTTACAATTATAGGTTTCATTACAAGTTTGAGTATAGACCCCGCTGGAAGATACATTTCGACGATTGATTATAATGGAGTTCTTGTTATTTCAAATGTCGATACGAACGAGCTTCTGTTTTATTATCCATTCCAACAGCAAGGAACTTGTAACAAAATTTCTGTTCATTGATTAATCAGAATCATCGGTAATATGAAATCAGGGTGGTTCACCAGATGCCGATGGAATCCTTTGGAGTCGAGTCCGTTGATTGCAGCAAAGTATAAAAAAAGATTTTTGCAAATTATAAATCCTGAGACCCAATCGCCTATTTTAAAGGAAGATATCGATTTTGAAACGGGTAATTCGTTATGATTTCAATCAGTTTTTAAATTTTGATTAGACCCGAACTGGATGGACTGGCGGCCTGACGGAAATTTGCTGGCATTTGGTGGAGATGATCATCATGCGAGAGTCTTTGATCTCAGACAAGGGAGGATAGTTAAAAAATTTGATAAGATTCATGCAGGTAAGAAGGAACGAGCAAAATTTGTTTCAGCTCTTGCTGTTCTGGCTAGGTTCAGTTTATTGTGTAAGATGGAGTGCGGATGGTCGACTGCTCGCGACATCGGCTGGAGATGACAGTGTGAAAATCACTGATTTTGGTACGGGCAAAGAAATCTATCGAGCCTACACAAGCGACTCTAGTAAAGAGCCTCAAAATCCCTTTGTATTAACTGTGATGGGAATTTGTAGAACTGGCATATTCAGTATGCTTCATGGACAAAACTGATTAAGATAAGGAGCAGTCACCGTCTAACACATGAGAGTGAAGGATTTGCTGGTATAATGCTTACAATGAGACTTGAAAGATGATTTGAGTTCGAATCGACACTTATCCCCTTCTTCGTTGATATAGAGTGATTCATGCATCCTCACCTTCATAAAAGATGTCAGCTGACAGAGTTTAGTCAATCGAATAAAAAGAAAACGAGAAGATTCGAGTATTTTGATCTCTTTCCAAAGGAAATAAAATTGAGAGCGGGTTTGATCTTAATTTTCTATCTTTCAGGAGTAATCAAAAATAAAGGGTTTTTTTTTTTATGTATGGTGATTTTTAGGAGAGTGAGCATTTTATATATCAATTAATCAGAAATTAAGTATAAAGTGGCGCAAGTGTTTTGAATGAAAGAACATTGGTACCAGTATTTCAGAAAAGCATGATAATCCAATAGGAAACAGAGAATATCACTCGACCTTCAATCTTCCATCTCACGACGCGGCTCATAGTGGGCTATTTTGTGCATTTAGTGCTATGTATGTTTCAGAAAGACATCCCAAGAGGTATTATAGTGAGTCTGCTTTAAAAGTTATTATTACAATCTTCCGAAATGCGAATAACAAAAGAATATCTTTTCAGAGAGATATCACATCCTATCCTTGTAAGCCTTTCACCCTTTCTTCAATTCTCTAACAAATTTTCTATAGCCTGAAATCATGCCCGCAAGTGATGCTTTCACTGATGAACAGCTCCAGTAGATAATTATGAGCTATTTTAATGAAACAATATGTTGACTCCGCCTGCCCTCTTGTCATCTAGAGGGAGAGTGAGACTTCGTATTCTCGATTTGGGAGCGATCGGGAGCTTCCTGATGTCAAGTCTTTGTTTATACCAGGAAATCTGGTTCTTTCAGGATCTATATTATATTCATAATGGTCAGATATTTTCGATTTCTAACGAGTTACACATTCAATGACAATTTCTATGCATGTATATGTTGCTCTGACAAATTAATGCTGCAATCTACCACAGAGAAATTCATTATGAACTAAGCATGCTATAAAAGCGAAAATTTCAATTATATAATTACTCATCAGCTGGACGATAATATAACTTTTCTCATCTGAGCTTTATGATATGACTTACACGCTTGATTTTTGGTTCAAATCAATCATTGCCAGATTCATTGGCTTTGCTGGCTGTCCGAATGAACCTAATACCCTCTTCTTCATTTTTTCACTGGAGCTCTTTTCCTTCCTCTGTCTTCTAATTTGCAGCAATGACTCTACCATTTGAGGGCGTAAAAGTTCCCTTTCTTTCTGATGACTCGCTTCCAAATCACTCAGTGAAACCATAATACTTAATTCCACCTTTTGGCTAGCGGTTGGTCTGAAGCAAATGCAGTTTTATAATCGAGATAGAGCAATTCACTGAGCAATTTGTTCTTTGGCTGTTTTTTCTTCGCAGGGGCAGGTGTAAATGCTTGCAGCCATTTTGCGTTAGAATTAACTTTTGGCACGATGAATCTTTGACGCATCGGTCCTGGCTCCAATTTGAATTTGTTTGAAAAGGCTTTGATAATTACTTCTTTTTCAGCGATAGTCTCTGTTTGACGGGTAGCATACTGCGTTATAAAGTTATTCAATCTCTGCTTCGAAAATTGAACAAGTGAGCCTTTATTTAATCTTTTTGCAGCAATATTAAGCTCTTTTCTGAGCGCTGAAGGGTTCTTAGGACTTTCGAATACAATGATTGAGGGGGATGAAATGTCTGAGCTTTGCTTTGGGGACCTGGGAGACATTTTCGAAATCAAGCTTTGGAGTCTTGTCGTTTTCTTAGGGCTGATTGGAATAATACTATCTTCCCTATTTCTTCTCGAAGGAGAAGCAAGCGCAATCATCTCTTCATCATTATTTAGAAGTAATTGCGCTTGCTTTAGGATCTCAGAGTTCAAATTCAGCTTTTCAGAGCAATAGCGAGAGTTTTCTAACAAGAAATTCTTGTGTTCTCTGAGAATATCCAGCGAAATTAGGATATTCCCACAGAAATATGTTGAGAGCTCGTTTTTTATCATTCCTTCTCTTTTCCCTCTCAATTCCTGGTCAAAAGGCGTCCGATTTAAACGACAATAGCGTTTCAATAGAAATGACGTGAGATGTGTGATGAACGCCACGGCTAAGAAACAAAACCAGATAATCCATAGTCCGGCCACTTCATTCACAGTGACGCGTGTTTGGTTGAAGTTGACTGGGCAGCTTTCTTTCGGTCGAATACTTTTGAGTGTTTTTGCTGTTCGAGCATATTCTGATTTTGTCTCTAGAGGTTAAGATTCCAACATCCATTTTAGTTTTGATTTCTTCAGGAGCGTGCTGGGCCCATACAATCCCGAAATCCATCCTGATAATGTCCTTGAAAGCTATCTCGAAATCGCATTCTTGTTGGACTAGAACCTCAAGGGAATCAGTATCAGACATGTAGTATGTGCAATTGGAATTCCTGATGAGTTCCCCGATCTTTTTGTATGGATCAGCCTCTTCTAAAGCCTCCGTAATTCCATCCACCTGAACGTACCGACCTCCCAAGTTCTTTACAGTATGCTCATTGAAAAAAGTACATGCTATCCTGGCTCCTCGGAGATCATCAATAGTGTTTACCCCTGTATATCTTGAAAGCTAGTCATTGAGTAGAAAATTTCAAAACAACAGAAAACGATTTTTATTAACTATCTCCATCGTTAGAAGGAGGTTATAGGAGTATAGACAGCTTGCCCAAGAGCATCTCTTTAATGTCGTAAATCGAGAAAATGCCAACGAGCTGGGAAAGGAAAGAAAATGATTATCCCTGTATTCGGTGCGGAAAATCCCTATTTCTCAGCTCAAATAGAATAACACCAGGGACAAAGACCTTGTATTGTTAATGATAGGAAGCGACAGTTGAAAGTTTTTATGGATCAGCATCTTCTTCCAGCATTGCTAGCACCGAATTCAGAGTAGACTTCTTCGGTGAATCGGAACCTATGCAGGTAATATCCGAAGCGATGATTCGAAGTAAACGTTAATTTAATGATCAATTTAAGGTGGTTTACGGAAAGAAATGACTCTCACATGGATGCAAAAGGTTGTTTGACTCATCATTCGATCTCTTCAAGAAATTAGGAAATGAAATAAGTATCCAACCAGATCCAAAATCACTCGTTATCTCAGGATAAATCTCCTACTTCCATTTTGCTGGTTGCATCGTTGGCTATGTAAGAATGATTTAGAGATACATCTAAGATCTTAATTATTTGTTTTTCTTATTTCAAAAGTCGGTCGCCAACGAGAACAGATTGCCTGGTTCTGGAAGATTGTCAAAGAATTCGAAAAAGAAAACCTTTCAGCACTTTGGTTCTTCGCATCAGGTAAAAAACAACCAAAGTTGAGCCCCGAATGAGATATATTATCTTTCTAACAATCGGTCTATTCTGAGCTATGTCTGGAGGATTCAAAAACAATTATCTGACAATTCAGAGAACAGGCTCAGAAACTTCACTCGATTTCGCAACTAATTCTGTGCATGCAGCTCCCCTTACAATTGATCTTCCTGAGTATCTTACAAAAGAAGATTCGGCTGAGAAGCTACTACTCGCCATTCGTGAAGGAAAGAAGGTTTCGGATTCACAAAAAATTATATAAAATCTGCTAGCCATTAATGATTGTGGTCTACATATAATGTTTTCATATTAAAGTATTGAAGAAGCAAATAAAATGTCCATAATAATCAAAAATATTGAGAACCAAGTATAAAGATCATAGTTAGTCTGGCAACAGCACTGTTTCATTTGAAAAATTCTGGAATCCATGCGAAGGAAACTCCTCAGGGAGTTAATTACAAGTACTGAGTTTCAGAAGCTATCAAAAGAAAACGTAAAAAAGTTCTTCAAAAAGTTTAGTAGCAGACTCTCAGACTCTACGATCAGATTTGAACCAAGACTAAGGAGCTACTTTCGAGCCATAGCCTCCATCAATGAAGAACTTAAATTTCTTTCAATCAAAATAGATATAGTGCAAAATTTTGGTAAAAATTAGAAGTTTAGTTTATAATTGATACTGGGAAGAAATCTGCATTAGGATTTGGAAAGTTAACTCTCAAATAGACTAGGTTTCAAGAATATATCGCTTTTGCTTGACATTTACGCAGATAATTTGTCCATCTTTTTCCATTATACACAGAGATATCTCTTCATCATAAGTTAGTATTTATTTATCAAATAGTTTTTGATTTCAGGTTAATATTCAGACAGCATATATCATTTCGAATCAGCACGTTACTTAATAAATCTTGAGGCAAAGAAGCTATGTTGACCAAAGAAACCAAACTCGGTTCAATTACCCAAGCTGTTACGCTATTATAACCTACATCTAATAAGAAAATGGAGAAATTTCAGAAATGACAACCAAAATTCAAAGTGACAAGGCACAATTGCCAAGTAAAGTGTTGCAAACAAAAATGGGCAAATAAATCATTTGTCTGGTGCTTTTTTATTAGATATCTCACTCATTTTCAGCGCAGGAATCTTCTTGCAACATTGATTGTTCACATATCAGGCAAAATACGATAAAAATCGAATGATTTTGTTCGAAAGACTCTCATGCGTCCAAGAGCGCCCCGGCTAGAGGCTGGTACAGTAAAGATTCATCTTAAAAAAACAAAAATACAATTCTATTAGGAGGGGAAAGAGGTCTCTTCAAGCATATTTCTGGCTCCGAACGTCTTCTTTCAATTGATTGCAGCAACAATTTAAACCACCCGAAAGCCAGCCGAGCTTTTTAGGATTTGTACTCAGCTGACCTAGTTTCCTCCTTCGAGGGTGCCAGAGGTAATTTACGGTGCTATTCGGCAGTTGATCTCTAATAGTGGGAAATCAAGTGGCGTGGGTCCAGGCGATTACTCAGTCAATTCGAAAAAGAAAATGGCTGCTTTGCACTCAACTAAAAATGTGGCTGCTTATCATCTCTTTAATTATACTTCAGAAGTTGAACTGTTAAAGAAAGGTAGATGGCAGCCTAGTCATTGGTATATATGCTCAAACCTAATGGATAGCCCATCATTTCTTTTGTGTTGACGATAGATTCATTTCAAGTCTGGGGTTAGACTTTAGTGGGAGGCACATTTCGACGATTGATAGCACGGAATGCTTGTTCCTTCAGATGTTGATACAAGCGGACTTCTCTTTCACCTACAGCTGGAACAGAAATCTATGAATATGATTTTTTTGAATAGCCAAACGATAATTTCTCCAAAAGAATGAGTGCTCTCGCAAATATAGTTGAACCCTGTTGAATCCAATCCGTTGATTGCCGCAAAATTCGGAGCAAAGCTCTTCCAGATCATACACCTTGAGGCCAATAAGAGTTTATTAAAGAAAGCCATTTACTTTGGCACCTGTAATTCTACGGCATCATACAAAGTATTTATCAATTTATTGACTCAGATCCAAATTTGATGGATAGACGATTTGATGGGAATCTAATTTTATTTAATGGCAATGAGGATAATATAAGAGCCTTTGACTTCAGACAAGGAGAGATATCAATACCTTCAAAGAGCTTCACACACAAGTATTCTGCCAGGTATATGGTTGTTTGCAACAGCTTCTGGAGACAGAAATATAAAAATGGCTGATTTTGAGACAGGGCGAGCTAATTATGCCATTGGTGCTTGTGCCAGAAGTAAGGATTGTCTATTATGAATTTTACGTTGATTTTTTTTGAAAAAATCATAGCTGCACAACAGATTCAGTTTCCTTCATGAATAAAATTGACCCAGCAGTTGCTGTAGACATGTTAATCGGTGGATACATAGACCTTTCCAAATTGGAATGAAATCAACAGAATACTCGATTTATAATATCTTTGGATATACTTATCAATAAAACATCAATTATTACTCAAACAGCTGTGCAATCTTGTGTGCGTTTAGAGGACTTCTTCACGATTTATATGATTTATTATTTCTTCCCTCTCTCTCGAAATCATCAGGATCACAGCATCTCCGCAGAGATAACAACACAATAAAACGAATAGCAAGTTCCTAAAAAAGCTGCAAGTACTACGATACTTTAGTTATTTTCGAAAACGCAAAATGAATTGAGTGAATTGAACACTAAGGTGGCCGGTTTTGCAATAACATTGAAAATGAATATAGATTGCGCTTTCATTGATAGTGATTCTGGTCTCCAAAAATTTCACAAAGCGCGAAACGGCAATTCGATTTATTTTCGATATTTGACTATTTGGAACTTATTAAAGGAATTTAATATACATTCCTGGATGGTTCTTTGGTTGTATAAAGTTCTATCAAAGTGAGCGCGAATGATTTAAAAAAATTAAATTTTTTAAAGAAACTCTTTGAATCACAAAAACGAACCGTTTTGTGCTCTTAGGATCTTTGTTACGAAGAATTTAAAGAATTTGAAAAATATATACACTTATCTCGAATTTGATATACCCACTAAAGTACAGTTAAGAATTTTCTTATGAACTACTCACTGTTCCAAAGCCCGCTTTTTCCATACCTTACTCAAGGCCCTGGTTTCCAACCTCAGGGCCTAGTACTGCAGCAAAATAGTTTTGGCTATGTACCTTCAGCAGGAATCTTTGCCAATGCCCTGCTCCCAAAATCTTTTGGCTCGATATTGCCAGCTCATCAAGGTCTCATATCAGCAATTCCAAATTCTCCTATTGTTGATATCTCAACCAATTACCCATTGTCGTGGTCGGGCTCGCGCCAGGTAGGCATCTTGCCTAGTTCTATGAGGTAAATTCTTCACATATCTGAGATAATCATAGTTCTTCTAATACCTGTAGAAATGAACTATACTGCCTTCAATTGGCTGCAGGGCCTTTCAACCCATTACTGAGTCGGAAAGTTAATTTCGAAACCACCCCAAACCTCACTGAAAGTTCCAGAGTATCAGCAATAAATTGGAAATCCAACAGAACTATAAAGCCTGAGAACATTGAGACCCTTAAAATAGAATCGCGAGCAGAAAAAGAGCAATGCCAAGGAATTGAGGGCGTCTCAGGTGAAAAAAAGGAAATAGCCTCGAACGCTTCAGTTGAAAAGATCTCTTCAAGCAAAAAGATGTAATAAATTATTTCATCTATTCTCCCATGACTCATTTTATTTATTGTAGTAACAAGAGCAGAACACACCTCGAATGTGGACATTATGAACGTGGTCATTATGCGAAGGTAATTGAACTGGGTTTGCTCTTTCCTTACAACAAGAATAGAATCTCTGCAAATTATGCTATCATGTGCGCCATAGAAACAAGAAGCCGCCTCTGTGTCCTCATGAGAAACTCTACGCAAGGGGCTTGTGTCAGAGATGCTATGTGCTGAAATATAAAGCTCCAGAGAACCTCTCAAAATTAGATTAGGATTCATTCTAAGAGGTGCCTCTAGAATAATTAGTTAACCTCAACCCCACGCAGTTTTTTTTTTTAATTCTACTTAGGATAACATATGTAGTTATGCAATTTTCTCCTCTCTCATTTCTTAATCTTTGATCTTCTGTAAGTTGTAAATAAGGACCTGTCAATGTTATGTACGTCTATGAAGAAAATGCGTCCATTCGTAATATTAACACCTTTAGAAAATTTGAAAACTAAACTCCTTAATAGAGTTTTGATTTGACACTAAACAAGTCATTGCCTATCAAAATTAACAAATCACAGTGAAAAGAGCGAGAGAGAAGTAACTTCATAATCCTATCGAAGGAAAGAATGCTTTTCAAGAATCTGGATCAGCACTGGAACAAGGACGGATTTTCCCTTCGATAGGATTTCATCAGCAGACTTGTACATAGATCAGCATAGGAAATGTTGCAAGCACCAGAATTGGAGTCCGCTGAGACAAAATCGCTTGAAATGCTCTTAATAGACAATCCTTTCACCATCGAAGTCTGAATTATTAAATCGGAAATTTCTGTCAGGAATCTTAGTACAATCACCTTTTTTCCAAATCAACGTTGATCTGCCTCATCTATCCAGAAATTAGCTGATTGTCTGTTCGAGAGGTCATGAACTTTGAGAGAGACAGTGGGTTCATCTTATTTAAATAGGTGTAAAATTTCCAAAATCTCGAAAACGGAAATCTGAGATTGATCTATATAGCTCTCCAGAGTACGTCGCTAAGTAGATTCCGATTTTTGCTCTTTGGTAAAACGCATCCACCCAATTTAATTTAGCGCGATTAATAAAAAAGAATAATAATTTGGGGTTCTGAGAACATTTCTAAGAACACTTTTGAATAAAATTCTAAAATTCGCGAATGTTCAACTAACAGAAACGCAAATCAAAAAAGAAATAAAATTCTATAAAACGTTGGATCAAATGAGCGGTTGTGGAGCAAAATGAATGCCAGTCCAGTAAATCAGATTCAATAAAAATTAGAATAGGTTCTTTCTCTATTCGATCCTGGTGAGAGCTCTTCTCTGAAGTCTCTGTCTTCAGTTGCTCAACCAAAATGCTGTAAAGTCAGCCATTTTTATGGCATTTTCCTACTTGGAGCAACAACGGAATAGTTTAATACAGGGTAGTGGCAAGTGAAAGCGTTGTGATCTCTAGTCAGAATAAAGCGACGTATTCCGTTCGATATGAATCGGTTATAAATACTTATTTACTTCGAACTCTTTATAATTTTAACAAAGTCATAAAGAATTTTTTGATGAACTACTCACTCTTCCAAGACTCTCCTTTCTCAAGCCTAGTTCAAGATGTTGATCCCCGATTTCTTGGGTCAGCCTTCTTGCAGAATAGTTATGCCTACAGATCTCCTGCGCAGTTCTACGCGAAGAGCTTGCTCCAGCAATCAGTTCCTTCTATTCTAGTAACTCACCGGCTCCCTCTCGCATCGATTCGAAATGTTCCTCTTGGCATTCGTGATATTCCGGTGAAGTACCCACCATTGTGGAGTAGTTCACCACAACTTCTACCTATACAGACATCTATAAGGTAAACCTACATTTTAGCGGCTTAGCTCAACACATTCCTTTTGATGCATATAGAAACGATTTAATTGATTTTCGCAAGGAGACTGGACTTTTCAATCCGTTGATGCTTCCAAAAGACAGTTCTGTCGTCATCTCAAGCCATCTTCAAAGCTACAAGGAGCCTGTATTCCAAGCTGAAATACAAAACTCGATAATCTCGAGACTATCAAAATCGACTGTTTAGAAGTGAACGACCAAGGCCAAAACATTGAGCAGGCTTCAAAGTCTTTGCTGAAAACAATCAATAAAGTATCTACAAGCAAAAAGATGTAATTTCACTATTATTGAAGAAAAATAATATCTGGTAATATAGTAAGAAAGAGAATTACGGATGTGGTCATAACGATCGTGACCATTATGCCAAGGTAATAAAATTTCTCACCTTCGTGTCTCAAATAAGTGATAGGGTTTGTGTAACCTATGCTATCACAAGCAGCACCGAAGCAAGAAATCGCCTTTGTGTCATCATAACAACCTGTATGCCAGAGGGCTGTGCCAAAGATGCTATATGTTGAAGTATAGAAAACCAAAAGAAGTTTCCGACTCTTAGACAGCGTGTTGAACGATGTCTTTAAAGTATTCCGCTTTACTAAAGAGAGAATCATGATTATTGAGTCTTCGCATGGAGAGAGCAATAACTCACATATTTAATTTGTTTAAGGTTTTAATATTTGTAGTAAAGAGGCAAATTGAAGATTTTCCTTACGCTATTGTAAGTTTTGTCGCTGTTGAATAAATACCAAATCATCAGGATTATATAAGGAATAATTCTCCCCCTCACTGAATTTGTCTTGCATAATAATCTGGAGAGTTAATGAATAAGCTTTGAGAATTGAAATTCAGTTGATTCATAAACAGAAGGATTTTAACGATAGGAGTCCTGTGTTGTCATTGATATCATTACGAAATCAAAGAAATGCTCGGAATTTCGGAAACACTCTGAAATAATACACGGTCCTCCTCATTGACACTGCAGATTAGCATAAAACCACAGTTAATTGAGGATGCAAGCATATTATTGATCTTAACAATACGTTCGTAAGCAATCCTTGCTTCATAGCGAAAGATAATGTCAGAGAAAAACCTGTATTTCTCAGAGATTGAAGTCGAGAGGTAGTCTCTCTTTGCAAGTGCTATCGTTAACATGAACTAATTCTATGTAATTTCCGAAAAGGTACTCTGAAATGTAAAGCCAACTCAGGGCTATCATGATATGCCTTTTTTTGGAGGAAGTCCGATAACTTGGTTGTTTTACCACGGAATTTATTACACATTGAGTCTTGATTAAAATTTATTTCTCAAGAGTTCACATACACATTGTTAGGGTAACAATTTGCAACCCACTTGGATAGAAAATTAAGATATACAATTGATTTCGAGCTTCTTGCGCTAAATCTGTTGAATAATTCCAAAGACGTCTGCACTTTTGTAGAAAATACAGATATAATCTAATTTCTATTCTATTCGTTAGTATGTAATTAAGATCGCATTGCTTTTCGATTAATACCTCACATTAAATTAATATCGCTTCAAGCGTGTTCACATGAAGTAAATGCATGTCAAAATTTTCACTCGTTGGGATTTGTATCACGAATCAATCATACAAAACTATATTTATTCCATTTCAATTTTCAGCACCATAAAGAGTTCAAATTTAGACAGGATCCACATCACAGGCAATATTTCATCCAAAATCATGATATAATCCTTTGGCATTTCTCTCTCAAATTTGTTTCACATTGTATGAACAAATCCTTATTTTGTAATACAAAAATAACTCCAAGTTTTCTATGTTGCGAGAGTATGATCTCTTAAAATAGGTTCAGGTTCTTAGATAGTCAACTGATTGTACATCGCCAATAATATTAACATGGTGGGCCTTGAAACAGAGCAAGGGCATGTCAATTTCAGAGGAACTGACGATGATGAAGTTTTTTTTAGCTTTTGTTGAAAAAAATTTGGCGCCAATTGAATAGATAAGGCTTATACCTATCGAATCCAAAATTCACAGCGAGTCTCTCTGTCTCTGAGAACGCAATACAATGCTGAGGAGGGAAATTTGGTCCAAATAGGTCCAAATAAAATGATGAGATATTAATATTAAGTTGTGGTACGGTACTTTCGAATTGCGATCTTTTATTAAGAAGGTCATAACTCAACTAGAGTATGAAATCTAAATTCCAAGGTGAGAGTCGTTTGTAAGATGGTAGAGGATCCGATAATTTAAAAAATAACCATGTTTCAACGAGCTTCGAAGCTACTTTCTTAAATAACAGTCATTTATAGTTTATTTTTCCATGTTCTTTTATTACTATGAACTGAAGGATATCCTTTTCAGTGAGATCCTAAGTTTGAATAAGACACTTATAAAGTCCTATTTCAAGGCAGTACTCAGAACTGACCATCAAGTTAAAGGCTAGAGCCTTCAAAGGCGAGAGGCAGTCATCGCTTCCTTGGAGCAATCCTCTAGTCATAGAATCAGGGCCCTGAAAAAATGCTATTACTAGGCAATCTTCATTGATATTGGAAAAAAATTTCTGTCTACCAGTTCAGAGCTTCAGACTGGTAAGAGAGTGTAATGTATGCGATTTGAGACGATTTAGAAGTTCTAATCGTAGGCTGATCGGGTTTATTTCCACTCACGCATGGTCAGCTGATTTATTTTATAAAAAATCCTTTGTAACATATGCGCATTTTCTTTAATTGGATTCATATCCGTATTCGAGAACTTCTAAATTCTCTCGAAGTATTTCGAGTCGTTTCGATTTAAAAATTATTTGAAATGACTCTCTTCCTCACCCATTCCTTGGAAACAGGACCCGATTGCAAAACCTCTCGTTTCTACATCGAATTTATCTTCTCCAATTTATGAGCTTGAGGGTGTTAACTAGGACAGATCGCGAATAGTTTTCCAATGCACAATCAAAATCCTGAAGTGTCACTCTTGGACGGCCGGATTCCAATTTCGAGAGGAGTTCTTCCTGATTTACTATTATTCTATTGTCATTCGAGCTATTAAAATTAGATGTTAAAGAAGCAGGAGGTTATTCAAATTGATAGAGTAAATTCTCTGTATCCGTTCTAAATTCTTTGAGATATTCCAATAATAGAATTAATGGTAAGCACTTCACGTGCTCAATAACGAATTATTTCTTAATAATTTTTCCAGAATTCGAAAATTTAAAATATATCGAGCAATTGTTACGCATTTTATTTTATTTTTTTGGGATCAATTGATTCTATTTGCTCTGTTGCGTTATATAAACATCTATTCAGAAGCACATTTGATATATAAAAATTTTCTCATGAATCTATTTCAAAATCAACTTTTTCTTTGCCCTCCTCCAACTTACACCTTGGAGTCTCTTCGTACCCTTTTGTCCCAACACTCCAACGAAAAGACCTATTTTACAGATCTCAGTTCTTTGAACGTACTGCAGCAAAGATTTCACTCTTCGTTCTCAAAGCACTTATTTAACTCACATCATGGGCAAGTATTTCCTTGCTTAAAGCAAATTCCATTGGGAATTCAAAGTTTTGGGTACACGACGTAAACTCCTATGGTTTTAATGTGAATTAATTTTGAAATAGATTTCAACCAAGCATATCAGAAAATTTCACCGGGATCTCAACGCGGGTACCACTTCCAAGGCTGATAGCTTCTCAGGAGGCAGTCGCCCTAGGAACGCCAGCTCTTCCTTTAAAAACGGTGCAATATTCTGTCGAATCGAGAGAGATTTTTGGAAGGAATATCAATTTAAACCTCAATGAACCTGAAACCCGAGATTATTCCACATTCAGTGCAAAAGAAAATAGCTCTATTTCTCAGCCGGCAACAGAAAAATTAATGAGTCCAAGCAAAAAGATGTAATAGCGCTTACCTCACCCAAGCACAAACTTATTTGTTCATTTTGTAGTAACAAAAAACAAAATGAGACTTGTGGTCATTCAGATCGTCCTCATTATGCAAAAGTAACATTTTGTCATGAAAATGAAATTTAAGACGATTAGGGATTATGTGTTCAATGCTATCACAAGAAAAATCGAAACAGAAAACCGGAGCTTTGCTCTCATAACAAATTTTATGCGCGAGGGTTATGTCAGCGGTGCTATGCTCAAAAATATAAAAATCAGACGGAGACCGAATAATCGCGTTGTTTAAGAAGTTATCGCTATAATTCAGCAAATATCTCAAGTCTCTCGTAAAGGCTTTTTCAGCTCCGTGCGAAAAGCATACGACATTCGATTTATTTATTATTTTATTTTTTTTCAGATTCAAATTCTTTATTAATGAGGATGATGTTTAATAATAAATGCACTCTTCAATATGTACCTCTATTTTTTCCATGCAAATTTTTTCTATATGCGTTGGCTGTATCGCTGCTAATTTATATTTTTACATTGAGAATTTATCTTTGAGAGTTGCAACTGTATAAAGAAATTGATTGACCAGATCAAGAACAAACTCATAAATATGAAGAGAAGAACAGTTTTCACATTAATATGTATCTAAACATGGATTTATCCAAATCGAATAGGTTTGCTGATGCTAAATGGAAAATTAATATACATTGAGTTACGAATGAGGCATTGAGGGGATGAAAGGAAAGACCCTGGATTATGTCATAAGATTAAAATTCAATTATCAAATGAATAAAATACTCAATTTCATTGCGTTACTACTGTTGTTTATCTGCAAATATCAGCTTTTGAGTCGCAATATTGTTTGTGACTGAAAGGAATTACAGGATTCATGTTTACAAAGCCATATCACGCGGAATTCGCTCTGGGATTCCGGAAACTTCATGATTAATCTAATTAATGTTTATTACAACGATCATTTCCAACGCGCACATGTACTCTTATTAAAATCTTGCTGCTGTTAGTTTCCAAAAATATTTTAATGCCTCAAAATTCCAATTTATCTTTTGATTGATTATTCAACTCCAAAACCGCATACGAAACAGCAACTTTCATTTAGAATAAGTTTTGATAGAACCAAATTTTTCCGTTAACAATACACTCTGTCTGTCTCTCTCTACCATGTTTTGATGAGTTTCAACGTGGAACCAGCCTCCTAATAGCCACCTATTCAATATCTAATCTGAATATGTATACGAATGCTTGATAAGCTTAATTGAACTCATTTAACCTATTCCTACAAAATAGAAGATAAAATATACCTTAAGAACTTTTTAGTGTTACTTAATGACTTCATAAATTCAATAATTTGTTTTTTCATCGTGGTTAACTTTACCTAAGCACAAGTTCCCTCAAGTCAGTGAGAAGGGAATTGCTATAAGGCTCCTCAATTCTCGTTGATGAAGGAGTCCAGACTGGGAGATCCGAAAATTCTGCAGAAAATTTAACAAGAGGTATTAAGTAATGGTTAAACTCGACTGTAAATATTTTGATTCTGAAAGGGCAAAAAAAACCTTAAATAACAACCTTAGCAATAGAAAAGCAACTTCCCGTTGCATTATCCGAAGAAGGCCAAGCTACGAACCTGCTTTCCACCTAATCCACTGCCGAATGTTAAATATAACCACAAATACCTCCAAACAGGCAACATCAAAGGAGATAGACCAGTGCATGAGTTCCTTCGAAGATCCACCGGCTAGGTTAAGGGGTTTTGCTGTTGTTGAGAGATATTATAGTGAGAAGCCGTGTTTGATCCAAATATAATGCTTTGATATTAGTCAAATACAAACCGTTTAAGACAGATTACTTATTCAACCTGCTCATACTCTGGCCTCGAGATTTTCGGGACGTCTATACGTTCGTGATCGCCTTGTGATGTAATCGAGATTTAGGTGTCTTGCTACTCAACAACTGTTTTTAAGAATTGAGTTTTAAGATCAGATCAATCAGGAATTTCGAAAAAGAGTTCGCAGGTTCGTTTAGAATTGATAGAACTAGCTTATCAACTTAATGAATGGCATTTTTCAAAATTAATAAGAAACGATATTTCGAAGAAT
>ENA-UOUE01001173-UOUE01001173.1-compost-metagenome-genome-assembly--contig:-NODE-1173-length-17785-cov-9.969110_pt1 | contig 17785 bp, 10 predicted proteins | sample MGYA00238146_ERZ747223 | MGnify/ENA primary metagenome ERZ747223 (study PRJEB28781, sample SAMN06268865) | compost metagenome | isolation source: single cell | place: USA: California, Emeryville, Joint...
CACTTAAAACCGACTTCTGTAGTTCCAACAAGTAATCTTTCTTTATTACGAAAAAATATTCGTGAAGGTTAGATTACTTATTCGAAGTTAACTCTTTATTATGATTTAATTACTGATTTTAGGTCAAGTAACAATTCAACAATGTGCCCTCTTATTTTAAATTTGACTATGGACGATACCTTGTATGGATGTCGTCAAGCATTAGCGTTTTCACAGCAAAATCAGCTGTATGCTCATTATTTTTTTTTTGTGAAACATCAATATAATAGTTGACCTAAGGTGTAGAATATCCGGAAAAATTCGAGTTTCGTGGTTTCAAACAATTCTGAGTATGGTATGATCAGGTTCCTACTGTCTTTGATTATTGCCACTTCAAATGATAATTTTATTAAAAGGATAGGAGGATTTTCCTAACTTTTAGAAATGAAAAGAAACAAAGTGGGAGGGTAGCAAGAGGATAACTAGCAGCACTCTGTATATATTACACGATTCTGGTGTAAAACAAGAATTACTAAGGCACCTTTTCTCTGAAGTGGGTTTATTGAAAATTTGACCATTTTTTGTTGATTATTGTTTTATACTGAACACGATAATTTGCTGATTCAAAAATTTTAGGGTTGCAAGAGCAATCAGTTCATACTGACTGACCACGTTCCTCATAAGTAATACTATATGGAATGTGAAAAAGGCACTTTGCACCTTGAAACAAGCCTTGAAACAGTTGAACGCTAGATGTTCCCAGCGACTAAATTATATCATTCTATTTCTTTAAAAAACTGAAAAACGGAGGAGAAATTTATTTTGTTGTATTTCTTATTATTAAACGAGTTCGTGCTCTGGAAATAGGAAAACTCAAATAGATGGTCAATTTAACTGTCAATATATTTCGAATTTAGTTCTCTGAACAAATATTTATATTTATATATAGGTCATCACTCGAGAAGAATGTAGATTTATGATTTAGCTGAAATGTGTAATTGTTTCTTTCATTGGATTAAATGCTGCCGCCACAGGTACTTCATAGGATCAGGTTTCGTTATTTTCAGAGAGTGACCAATTAGCAATAAGGATCGCATGGATATCCCTCTCTTACACTGTACACTCTACTATCTTGACAAGCTTCACACCAGTTCGTGTTGTTTGCAGTTTGGCAAAGTCCATCATTTAAGCAAACGCATGAGAATTGGAAGGTATCGGTACACTGACTGTTGTCAGGGATGGCACAGATATGGGCGCCGCGAGTGTTGCAGCTTTCCGTGTTGGTATTGCCTCCGCTGTTATCAGGATAGTAGGGTTGAGGCTGAGGACGAGGCCTAGGTCTTGGTCTAGGTCGATTGCCACCGCCACCAGTGCCGCCTCCGTTGTCAGGAGTAGGTCGAGGCTGAGGTTGAGGTCTGGGTCGATTACCGCCTCCATCTCGTCCGCCACCACCATCTCGTCCACCGCCGCCAGTGCCGCCTCCATTGTCAGGAGTGGGTCGAGGCTGAGGTTGAGGTCTGGGTCGATCACCGCCTCCATCTCTTCCACCACCTCCATCTCTTCCACCACCTCCACGATCGCCTCCGCCGCCTCTATCGGTACGATTACCCCAGTTGCTATCCGGCCAAACATAGCTTCCTCTTCCTCCTCTATTGTCAGGCCAAACGTAGATGGTTCCACCACCGCCACCGTACGGCCAATTGGAGCCACCACGATTGTTCCAATTAATAGGGATGTAATTTTGCTGGCTCTTGGAACGAACGGCACTTGCGATTAATGCCACTGAAAGTATGATAGTTCCTGTCAGGAATAAACTGACTAATTTCCAAGTCTTCATTTTGATAGAAAATTCAAAATCTATCTATTTTTTTATAGAATTCAAAAAGATCTTCGTGTATTTATAGTCGAAGCCTTCAGAGTTAATGATCATTACTGAGTTTTTCAGTGCTTCCTAATTTTGAAAAATCGCTGAGGGTCCAAAGGAATTACTGAAAACCCTTTAATCTTCGATATCAACCCATGTTTGCGACTGTTCATAACTGATCTACATAAAGCCGTTTTAGGCAATCAAAATTCTGATTCCAAAGAATTTTATCATATTAGTCCCTTTGGGAGACATTTTCTGTCAGAATTGCGATTTCGATCAAGGAAAATACAGAGATCAATAGCAGGAAGTAATTAAACTAAAGATCGAGTCTCCAATTTGCTCTCCATGAAGCAGTTCTCTTCTCATAAACTCCAATTGTTGGAATTCAAAATAATCGAGCGTTTCCCGTTTACTGTTTCAGTTAAACCAAGTAATTCGACATCAGTAGGCACAAATAGTAAGAGGTACAATGTATTTTTAATTATACTGTCTGTGGAAACGGATTTTATTAACTAATAATTTTATTAAGGAATTTGATGAGACTAAAGTTTTACTCCTTTTAAACCTAAACGAAAGTCATGCAAACAAAATATAGAATTTGATTCTCCGAACCGCGAGGACGTGCAGAATCGCAACCAATACAAAGCGTAAAAAATCTACTTCGTTGTATGAGCATTCGCTCCTCATAAATTTTTTTAATTGAACGCAGCTTTCGATCAGTATTTCGTTTATTTGAAAAAAAAAATTTAAAGGTACTGATGATAAGCTGTTGCTGATTCAGAACTTTTGAAAATGGATATTCAGTCAATTCAGGCTACTGACATTCACAGGACGAACTATTGAATGATTTTGGGAATCCAAAAGGTCTACTTCAACGTTCCTGTAAGAAATTCCTCACATCACGCTTCCATTAAGACTTAACACGAACGTTGGCACGAATTTAACCTTAACTCGATCATTTTCATTTCATGGATCGCGCTACTGAAGCTCTTTCAATTCAAGAGCAGCTGTATTATTCAAAATTTTATCCAGTTTATTCACTGAACGGAACAATGATAGCATTACTTATACAGATGTTGCTTTATACACCAAAAATCAAATAAAAAAGAAGGAATCATAACGTGACTGAGAAAAAAATAAATAGTTACTACATCATCTAATTAATTGTTTAAACAAGGTATTCGTAACATATAATTAATTTTCCTTAAGAAAGGATGGTTAGCAATATGGTTCGCATGGATAGCCCTCCCTAACGCTTACAACTCTATCATCTTGATTACATGCGTCACACCAATTTGTATCATTTGCTGTTCCGCAATAGCCATTCTTTAAGCAGACACATGAGAACTGGAAAGTCGAGGTGCAATTAGCGTTATTAGTATTCAAATTTGGATAGGCACAAAAGTGGGCTTTATATTGGTTGCAGTTGTGTTTATTGTTATTATCTACAATTTGTTCGCTGCTTTCAGCTTCGTAATCTTCATTTTCACCACCTTCGTTATCTTCATTTTCACCACCTTCGTTTTCACTGCTCTCTTCTTCGCCATTATCTTGATTAGTAGAATTAGTAGTATTACTATTAGAAATGGCTGTTTCGTTGGAGCTATTGTTGGCAGACTTCTCGGTGCAATTGCAGTCAGTAGACTCTGAGACGGTGTTATTGCTACTGGTAGGTTTCATTTCAGTGGTATTGCTGCTATTAGGCATCAACTGGGCCTCGTTGCTGCTTTTTGGGAGCAATTCTGTGAGATTGCTGAGAGGGATAACCTTGACATTGTTATTGTTGTGAGGAGGCACGTCTGCGCCCTTGCTCACAGGCCAATCGTTGTTCTGAGGCATAGAAGTCAAGTCCGTGCCCTTGTTGAAGGGTAGAAAGTTTTTGTTGTTGTCGGAAGGCTGAGCCGAATTGGTATCACTGCGACTGGAAGGAAAGTTAGAATTCATCCTGCTGGTGTCAGAAGGCCACCCGGAGTTGGACCCGATATTGTGGGATGGCAGAGAGTCATCGGAAGAGCCGCTGAATGGCCAATCAGAGCTAGTACCATCAGTTATCGCAGGGTTGCTGGAAGTTCGACTGGAAGGCCAAGCAGAGTTGGTCCCACTCTCACCCAAAGGCAAAGAGTTGGCTGGAGAGCCCTTATGAGGCCAATGAGGACCAGAGGCAGAGTCCGTGTTTTGGTTGGTAGAGGGCCAATTAGAGCTGCTTCTGCCAGAAGGCCATGAATTCCTGTAAGAACTGCCGGGAGACCATCTGTCGCTATTATAGTTGCCGCGGTTACTACTACCAGTCGGCCATGAATTACCGGAAGAACTGCCTGGAGACCATCTCTCGTTAGTATTACCACTGCCTGTCGACGGCCAAGGGCTACTGCTGCTAGAAGGGAAAGAGCTGCTGGAAGAACTTTCAGAGGGCCAAGAGCGACTGGATGGGCTACCTGAAGACCACGAACCAGAAGGGTTACCAGAAGTCCAAGAATTGCTAGATGGACCACCAGAGGACCAAGTGTTTGGACCGCCGCTGGTGTCAGGGTTAGAGTTGAAACCGCTTCTAGAAGGACCCCCGCTATAACCACCAGTAGAGGGCCCAAAATCGTTATAGCCACCACCTAAGCCATTATCCAAGCCACCTCCATAGCCTGAGTAAGGGTTCGATGAAGGGAAAAAAGTGAGGCGTTTCTTCAAACGAGCAGCATCTCCAATAAATAAAACTGAGAAGATAATAGTTCCTGCGAGGACTAAACTGAGGAATTTCCAAGTCTTCATTTCGGTGAATAGATAAGTTGAGTTCTATCTTATTATGCTTGGCCTTTGTGCCCCTGAACGTATCGTATTTATAACCTCTTTCTTTTTCCAGAAAGTATGTGACTTACTGAGTATATCAGTTTTCCTTCCATACGAAAAAAATTGTTTCAATCATGAAGCCATTTAATTTTCGAAACTAATCAATTCTCTAACCGATTACAATCAAAATTGTTCTGGAAAACAGATTTCTTCGATGGGAGTTTCTATTTGTTGTACTACGTATTTAAGGCGAGCCAATTAAGATTTACTTGATTGCAGCTTAACGTTGTTGCATATTAAATGATTTAATTACTGATCTTTCCCAAAAGTTAATGTGTAAACTTTTCACTCACAATCTCTCTTGAGATTCAAATTATGAGAAGCAGAAGACGAAGAGACGACGATTTCCATTACAAGAAGAAAGGATTTAAGTCGGTATCGAAAAAATCTTATTGTAGTGGAACAATGTTGATACAGCGACTTAGAATGAAATAAGACTTGATGAAAATCGAAACAATCGTGGACTCGAAAGATTGAGAATGTTTGGTTTAATGCCAGAATAAAACCAAGTATTGAAGACCAGTAATGCCAACAGAGTGTAAGGCTTGCAGTTTTTATTAAATTACTGTCATTGAACGTAATTTTTCCTGAGAAGAAAATTTTCCTCACAGAGCAACAACGAAACTGGATCTTATATAAAGATCGAGCAGCTGATGAAAGAATTGAAGAGGAAATACCTTTCGCTTTTGGTTTGAGAGTGTGGTTATGAATAGAACTGAGAAGAAATTGTGAAAAGTCCGTGCTGAACTTCGATTGGAAGGTGTCCTAATAAAAAATTTATTGGGACATTAAGTTTCTATTCAGTAGAGACTCTCAATTTATAATCGTGAATCTTCTTATCGATCTCTTCTTACAGCATTTGCTGATTTCAGAAATTTTGCGGTCTATTGGCACTACTGACCATAATTTTTCAGTCAAGCAGCCATGACAATGATAATTGCGTTTTAAAGAGCAAATATAGCTCGCTTCATTGATTTAGAGTTTTTCAAAGGATTTCTCAATGCGTTTTTCGTTTAACAGCGATTCTCAAAGCCCTCAATATCTATGTGTCAAAAACAGTCTTTTCTAATTATCGATAATTTCATAACACCTCTGTTGTTTTGATGTTTTATGATTGGTTCCTGCTAGCCGGTCTTTTCTGTTGTTAATTCACAACCCGAATCTCTCCTCTAACAGAACCCAACTTTTCAGTTTCTAAAACATTCTGGTTGAGTTTGGCAATCTGTTCTTGTAATTGATGTGAAGCTCAACTAAGAGAACGTAATACGAGGTAAAGTTAGACACTATGTAAGTTATTTGAGAAGCAATTATATAAAGGAATATCCAAGAGAAGAAGCTCGCTTAATCAGTTAGGAACAGAAACCTAAGTTAAATGCTATTCTAATTTCAGAAAGTTGGCGCAGACTATAGTCAAGTACTGGATTCAGATATATATGATAGAAATAATATCTACTCACATTGAGGAGCTAGCCACGGTTTAGCAAGGACCTTATTTTGATTTTGCTTAATTTCGAACAATCAACATATTATCAGCAATGCCTTTGAATTCAGATTACTCAAAATATAAATGAGCCGAATGTATAATAAATTTAGTGGCGCAGACCCATCACGAAAAATATGTAATTTTATCCAATTATCTTATTAACTATTCTTTCTTAAACTTTGCACAATTACAGCGCCATTTCATCACTAGCAATAAGCACTACATACAGCGTTTTCCTTGACACTCAAAACGTTCCCTCCGCTACACGCTGTGCATGCATTGGTGTTATAGGTGGTTCTGCACGTTCCGTCAGTATAGCAGACACAAGCGTTTTGAACCGAATATTGAGGGCAATAACTTCCCACAGGGTAAGATGTGCAAAAAGTAGCACCATTTTGATTGCAGTTACCTCTATAGCCGCCGCTACCACCACTATAATCTGGATAGACATAGTCTGGAGAAACATATGGGTTGCTAGGAGTTGGGTAGATAGGAGTTGGGTAGCTAGGAGTTGGATACCATCCTCCACGACCTCTGCCTCCACCGCCATATGGGAAGACACCTCTACCACCACCGCCGCTTGGGAAACCACCTCTACGTCCACCACCGCCATAGCCACCTCCACCGCCGCTTGGGAAACCACCTCTACGTCCACCGCCGCTTGGGAAGCCACCTCTACCGCCTCCACGTCCACCCCAGGTCAAAGTTACCGTATCATTCTTGGATCGAACACTGCTGGCCATTATTGAAAGTGAAAGAACGATGGTTACAACTAAGACTAGCCCGATTAATTTTGAAGTCTTCATGTCGAGATATTCAAATATTCTGAAAATTTCTCTTTTTTCTTACTGTATTCAAAGTCAAGTGTGCGTATTTAAAAGCACACTTTCTTCTAGAATTGCTGATGTTACTGCGCCATCCAGTTGATTTAAGGAGAGGAATGTAATTAGAAACTAATGTAATACTGGAATGCTCTTACTGAGGATTCGAGTACGATATGAATAGTAATTTTTTCAAGAACTAAGTCGTACTTCTAATTAAATTCGATGCGTCCTCAGTTAAATTTTACTTATTAAGATTTTGATTCAACAATTACAGACTCTTCTTTCGGCCATGCAAGAAATTCTTGATGACAGGAATTAGTCCCTTTTGCTTTTGCTTCAGTTATGAAGCTATCTCGAAAGGAAACTCAATCTATACGACTTTTTAATCTATTGTTACAAGGCAAAACTCATTGTGCTTTTGTATGGGCTGTTTTTTGAATGCATAGCGGAATGCAATTTCTTATACACATTTTAGTTTTATCTTACAATGATGCTGACCCAAGACCCGTTTGTCTAATATATTATATATTCAAAATTCCTCAAAAAAGGATTTATAGGTCAAATGACCTATATTTCTGGACAAATAGAACGCTTTAAGAAAGATTTAGAGGATACTTCGGTAGTATTCGTAGTGAATGATACGGAAATGTAAATTAGCTATGCCAATACAATAGACAACATTAATAGCTCCTGGAATTCTTCGGTCAGTAAGGAACTCCAAATTCTGTGTTTTTTTAAAAAAAATTGATGCTGAACAGCAAGAATAACGACTTTCAAGAATTTTTGCTATTGGACGTCCAGTTATACTTCTAATACTGGCCAACAATCAAGTTAGATATGAGAGTTTCCTGGCAGAAGCGGATGCATTGTCCTTTCTTCCGGCCATTGGAAATTGAGTAGCAAAACTATTATAATACTCGATTTTTCATTCGTAGAACTAGGTGGATTCTTTTAAAGATAAAAGTCAAAATTTTTTTTACAAAATAACAAATCGCGCCATTGAGGGCCTTTTGTTTTGTTTTTTTCAGTTGTGGAGAGAATGGCTGGAGGTATTCAAGCAGGCTCTCAAAGAGATTGCGATTTTTGTTATCCTTAACTCTCCTTAATTTTTCCTGCTTCTATTAATTGAACACTATACTTATTGTATGAACAAATTTTTTTGGTCTCCCACCTGATTGCTGGCTATTGTCAGGGTTCAACTTATTTAGTTTGCAATTGTCTGTGTACGAGAGTATTTCATCCCATCTCATTTGATTATAATAATAAATTGTGAATAAGTTATTCGGAAAACTCTTACACACCGAAAATTGAGCAAATTACAAAACTGTTTCACCTGACTGGCATTGGAGCCTTTGAGAGTCTCAATAAAGTGCTGCTTTTCCTCACATTTCTATTTCCGATGGCTTTGCTATGTAATAATGTACGATCTCTCTTCTTCAATTATCATAACTACTCGAACTTCTCAACTACCTGTGACATTTATTTTTATATTATATGATTGCTTAATTCACAAGTAATATCTACAATAAATGATCCAAATTCTCAAGAACTCATTTCTCCTCTAAAGCATTGCTCGTAAAGCTCTCTTAAGTAAAATTCTTATCTTTACCATATCATTAATATTTGATTTGTATGAGATCACTTCTGATATTGTTATTCACATTAATATAGAGCATACGGTTAAACGGCTAGTTTATTTGGTTATTAGGAATTTTGATACTTATTTTCTCGAAGAATTGAATAGCTTTCATACAAGAGCTCAATATAGATGCGCAAATATGGAGTCTTTAGTCATTACTCCTTGAGTTGCTGGTTTCTAAAACTTCTCATATATGTTTTTAGTACATTCACGCAGATGGAGAGTCCTCAATCGTTCCATAGAGCTGCTTGATCGCATCGTCAGTCTCAGGCTTGTACTCACTCTCTAGTTAAAGCAAATCAACAAATGAATTATCGACTAGTTAAGTTGTTAATACCTGAATCATCAAGATTTAGCGCAATCTCATTATCTTCTGAAAGCACAAGTGTTTCTTCAAGAGATTTCACTGTTTCCTTTTCTATCGACCAACGAAGTCCTCGCGCTTTCCACATCCTCTTATTTTCTCTTTCAAGGAACACAGCGCGCTTTTTGAGATTCTGCCTGATGCTTAAATGCAAAAGAAGCATGTACACAGAAATATGCGAAAGCAATAACGCTGCGATAATAACAGGGTGGCCTATCATTCCAAAGGCTGATACCGCGAGAACTCCACCGAAGATCACAGTGATAGCAATATTGACTATGTTAATCCATCTTATTTGACTTTCAGAGTGTTGGATGTGAAGCTTCAGCGAATTCCAAAATGCTTCAAACTCGTGTTGAGTGATGTTCGTGTTTTGAAGCCCCAAAGACTCAAGGATTGGAGGTTCAGTTTTAAAGTTTAAAGGAACTTGCAGCTTTTTCCTGCTCATGGTCGTGAGTGAATTGTTAAAATTTGTGCGTGAGAGATTATGAAGATTCCGCAGAGGAACCTAGATACCCGGTTTCAAAATGGAAATTGTCGTTTGCTGACTATTAGAATTAATTAGGTTTTTTCTAAAATCCGATTCGTGAGTGTGCTGTCTTTGATAAAGTTCCGTTTAAACGATTAATAAAGCGAAATTTTGGGATTACAGATCAAAATAATCGTTCGAGATAGATTAAGAAGTTAATATTTCCTGAGAATAAATTTGATTATTTAATAAACGGATAAAGTTAGGGTTGAATATGGAATGATACCAGAAACTGGCTTTGCCTTCCTGCTTGAGAAGAATTCGTAGGAGTGGGATCTCGAATGTTTGCTAATTAAGGGTCATTAATGATTTGTGTGTCTTCGTTAGTTTTTTTTTCAAGAATTAATTCCGTAATAACGATGAGCATTTCCGAAAGTTTGTTGAAGAGAGTTGCGCTGTCTATTAAAAGATGTGTTGAGTGACATTATTTAAGTTAATTTATTGAGAAATCTTCAATGTTTGAGCCACAATACATTTTTTAGCTAATTTATTTCGTTGAATGGTGAAGTGAATTCACGTGATTGACTGAAAACATATGTTATCAGAGAAAAAATAGCTTATTTGAGTGCCGATTTCAACCTGCGAACAGTCTCTGAATGATATGTTGGGTTCATGTTTGTAAACTTAAAGTAGAACTGAAATAAAATTCGATACAACCTCGAAGAGAGTGATAATGGCGGTAGCACATCATAGATAAAAACAAAAGAGGGGGCCTCACAGAAGAAAAATAGGACATTGTAATACTCATGCAGCAATAGAGTGAATGCTGCTTTCCTTAATCATCAGTCCTTCATGGGCTTTGACCATGAGAGCTCATTACAAATACGTCTGAGACACTTGACATGAGTTATTTCAATCTATTCGTACCTTAGTTCATAATTTTGGTTCCTATTATAAATTCATATTGGCATTGTGCTGTACACAATTGCCTTAAAATACTATTTTCAAGAGGACTTCCAAGCAAACAAACTTTTCAGGTGAATCTAAGAGCTAACTAAACCTTTAAGAGTTTATTTTTCACAATGATTTAATTTGCATAAAGCCATCGATTGGATTTACTATGCGATCAAGTGTATTTTAGACAGAGCGAGAGGTAAAAAAAAAAGCAATGTCCAACATTCTTGCCTGTCCCTCTGGAAACTTAGCCACACAGGCATTTATCAAAACCCTTTGGAACATACTAAGAGTCAATTTGAATTATGGCTAAATTAACATAAGTAGAGTATAATTTATTCTTCAGTAAATCTAAGAACATAATTTGCCTGCAATATTCTATCATTATAGATGACTGCTTATTGAAATCGAAAGTTCTTTATAGGTCTAACTGTCCAATAGGCTCTTCTATCTGCGGCCGGGCTCTCTGGAGTGAATTCTACTAATTCTAACTTTGACCAATATATTCCAATGCGGTACGGAAAAGAGCGCTTAATCAGCCCGGAACTTATTAAGCAAGTAACAAATGAGCGAGACAAGTTCCTTTATCCGACTCTACTTCGATAAACAAGACATCGAAGTAAAAATTCGAATCTGCCTGATAGAATTTATTGTTCACAGATAGTGTAATGATCTCATTCACAGTCCACTGAGCAATATCGATTTGTTTCAAAAAAGTAACAAAAGAATTCTAAAGCGTGATATTGAGTAGTTATTTTCGAAGTTCATCATTCCAAAACACAAGACGACTGAATAACTCAGTAGCCGTCAAAGATTCTAGAAGAGACTTGGGCTATAAATGCATGTGAAGATTCGGAACTTATAATTCAAAAAAGAAATTCCGCCATAAATTATTCCCAGATGAAAGCTAAACACTTGATCGGATTAATTTTAATTTTCGCGATTGTCCTATCGCTCTTTGCCGAGATACATGCCTCTGAACTCGAAAGCGAGCAATACCGTGATGGTCGTGGTCGTGGGCGTGGACATCGCCATGGTCATCGCCATGGGCATCGTCATGGTCGTGGCAGGGGCAGAGGCCGACCTGTTAGAGGCGATCAATGCAATAGAGAAGGCGCTACTTTTTGCTCTAATTTCCCGAATAAGGGAGTGTGCCCAAAAAATGCGGTGGAAAATACCTGCGTTTGCTTCCGTGACGGCACTTGCAGAACTCTCAAGGATCAAAATGCTTGCGTTGCATGTAGTAAAAGAGGTGCGATATATGCCAAAGAAAATTTCATATGCTATTCACGTTGTTAATGAGAGTTAACGCAATCTTATATCTCAGAATATATAAGGGAAGCTTAAGAAGCTCTTAAGACAATCAATAACTTTTCATTAATATATGTATATCTATAAAATGAGTTATTCTTCTCTTGGCGATCAGAGTGGATAAGATTCGCCGTTTTATGATCGACACTTGATTATATTCGATGTCATAATTTCCATGAAATTAATTAACTCGATGAAAAAGTCGCTCTTCCAGCTAATGATTGCTACGTTCTGGAGAGTGCTTAAATGAGCACATTCAGTTATAAGTACTGAATTAAGGATCTCGAGTGTAAATCCTAGTGTAAGGCTCAATGATGTAACTCTGAAAAAAAGAACTCATGTCTTCTAAAGTTCGATAGAATTTTTCTTAAAGACTTGCTGATAAATGGTGATATTTTGGCATAAAGTAAATCTTACATGAGAGAGATTGTTACTTCATTATCGCATTGATTATGCGTCTATTCATTAGGAGGCTACTAATTGGAAAAATATAAAATTGCTAGAGAAATTATTTTTCATTGAGGTACACAAGTGCTTACTATTCTGCAAAAGTTAGGTTGTGGATGAATCTCATATTGGAATTCTGACTGATGAACGAAGCGGTGTGAGTTTGTTTTCTTACGAAGATATATATAAGAATTCACGAGTTTCAGAAGCGACACCCACCGTAGAAGGTCCTTTCTCTGGAAAAAATTCTCTAATCAAGGAAGGTAAATCTACTACTACAGCAACAACACATCAATTGTTGGCTAATAGCATCAAAAAAATCTGATATGGTCTGCTTTATCAGTATCACCTTAAATTTTTGTTCGCTCGTGAATCCTTCAATCGATGGACATTGCAAAATCCGGCAGAAGCGCTTAGAGAAGATTGGGAATAGTATTTATGAGACATTTTTTATCTGTTGCATCTAACTTTCTACTAATATTGTTAATATAATAATATTATTGCTCGTCGTTGTCTTAAAATAAGTTGTTAACATATATTCAGTCAGCATTTCAGGCGATTAGAAGAGCTAAATTTTTAAATTTATATAACAAAAGTAAAACTAAGATCACCTCCTTTTGGCGTTGGGGCTGACCTGCTCTCTGAGATTGAAAGGAGGAGAGACTACTTTCACGATGAGTGATTGGCGTTATGCGCACCGTCTTCAGCAAGAAATGGTCGAAAGTTTCTCGAAAATATCTAATTTATAACGAAGCTGCCAGAATATTCGAATTTCATAACGGCTTTCTTACAGTAAATCTCTATGGATTAGTTTTATTAGAGTTTTCCAAAGCTATAACAAATTTGCTATCAAAAGAGCAAGCTTTATGGGAACTTCTACCTGTCATAAATTTCGTTAGAGTCTCTCTCATAATAATAAATTAGCTCCGCGATTTAGTCTGAATACACAAAAAAACAAGTGAACTAATTACGAATTAACGGAAAAAAGAAGAAAATAATTAATTAGAGCAGCTGAATTAACAAGCAAACACCGTCGGATACACATAGGATGGAAAATCTCTCCAATTTGGCTGACAGAAACTATTTGCTTCGCATCACATATATCGATTCCTAAGCATTTTTTCATTGCAAAGTTAATTTGAGTTCCAAGTAAAAGAATAATAAGTGATACTCAGTAGATCCTTCTGCCGTTTTATCAATTCTATATGGAAGAAGACTGAATAGCTCAGTAATCATCAGGAATTCGAGAAGAAAATCAGCTATATTATGTCTGTGACGATTTCGATATTATAATTACATATTATTATAAGAAGAACCCCATCCCAATTCGTTTTCGATGAAGATAAGTTTCATTTTAATTGTTACGATTATCCTTTCGCTGCTTTCAGTAATGATAAGTGCGCAAATCAGCGATTTCAAGGAACGCGGTGGTCCACAAGCAGGCGATTTCAAGGAACGAGGTCGTGGGCGTGGTCGTGGTCGTGGTCGTGGCCGAAGACCATCACGTAGAGGTTTTGGCAGTTGCGACAAAAGAGGTGCGTCTCGTTGCGTCGATCTTCGTAGAAGATTGGCGTGCCCTCTGCATATCGTCGACAATACCTGCGTTTGCTTTAATACTGGAAACTGCATGACACTTAGTGGAACGAACGCATGCCAGGCATGTACGACCCACAGAAATGCTGTTACTGCCAAAGAAAATTTCAGATGTGGTTCACGTTGCTAGTTATAACTCTTAAGGATATTAATTCATCCCATTAATATATGTGTACCCCTTAATCAAGGCTATTTATATCTACCGGGCCTATATCTTCTCTAGAATACGTATTTTATGATTAATTATGATTGATTATTGAATTATACTTTGATTATTGACTGAATTCTGATGACAATAAATGAAACAGAACAGTCCAGAAATTAATCCTATTGTTCTAAAATCGATAATGGTAGTTTAAAAATTCATGAAAACCTACATTGATATACCAATACACAATGATTATAGTCGAAATTTAACTCGACGGCTGGAACATTAGTATTCGAGGATAAAATACCTCCGTATTCTAAAGTTCGAGGAAAAAAGTTGGCACATTAAATTGTAATTCGGTTATCATAATTGCAATATCAGAATTGCTCATGAAATGAAACAATTTCACAATTTTGTTTTCAGATTAATTAGAGGTATCCAAGAATAACTTAGTAAATCAGTTTATCATCTAATGGAATGCGGTTTGAACTTGATTCTTTATTTAAAAAAAACTTTCAAGGTGTTTCAATGGTTTTCTGAGACTAGTTTCAATAAGAATGACGGAAATTTTTATCGAAAATGATCCCGGTCATTTCAAAATTGTCTCTAATTCAGGATTAAAGTGCCAGAAAAATTCTGATTTAATAAGGCTTTGTCTAAACAGTTAATCGAAAGGAATTAATTTTCTCTCGAGCTTTCGATATATTATCACAAATTCGCTATCAAAAGAGCAACCTCTATAAGAACTTCTACCCGCTCTAGCTCTTGTTGCGGCTCTCTCATATGTAGCGCTGCTAAGAAGACTGAATAACAAAAAAAAAGTGACCCGTTTATGATACGACAGATAGAATAAGAAAATAAAAAACGTAGATTTAGCAAGTAACCACGTTGAATGGGAAAAAATGCTCTTTTCGTCTGATAGAAATTATTTGTTTGGAATCACATATCACGATTCTTAAGCATCGTTCATATGCAAATATGCAAATTAATCGGCTTTCAATTGAAGAAGAATAAGTAAAACTCAGTAGATTCTTCTGCCGTTTTATAAATTCTTTATGGAAGAAGACTGGCTAGCTCAGTAATCATCAGGAATCTAGAAGGAAGTCAGCGGTCTAATGTCTGAGAAGATTTGGAGCTTATAATTACTTATTATTATAAAGAAAAGTCTTATCACAATTCTTCCTCAATGAAGATAAGTTTAATCTTAATTGTGACGATTATCCTTGCGCTGCTTTCAGTCATGATAAGTGCGCAAATCAGCGATTTCAAGGAACGCGGTGGTCCGCAAGCAGGCGATTTCAAGGAACGAGGTCGTGGTCGTGGCCGAAGACCACCACATAGAGGTCGTGGCCGTGGCCGTGGCCGTGGAGGTTTTGGCAGTTGCAATACAGTTGGTGCAACACGTTGCGCTGATATTCGTGGAGCTATGTGCACACAAAATGCCGTTCCTAATACCTGCGTTTGCTATCGTGGAGGAACCTGCAGAACACTCAGGGGAACAAATGCTTGCATGGCTTGTGGAAACAGTAATGCTATTACTGCCAGAGAAAATTTCGTCTGCCGTTCACATTGCTAGTTAGTTATTACTCTTAATGTCATTAATTCATCTCATTAATATATGTGTACTGATTAATCAAAGAAGGTTATTTATATCTATCTACCAGACTATATCTTCGCTAAGAATACTAAGAATACGTATTGTTACGATTAATTGTTGAATCTTATTTTGATTATTGGCTTAATTCGGTGAAAGTAAATGCAAAAATAATCCTCTTGTTCTAAAATCGATAATGCTAGCTTTAAAATGAATAATGATGTTTGTGAAAAAAAAAATTAAAAAACAATAGAAATTGCGAAAACTTAATCCGAATCAACATTTAATCAGCTTCTGCTATTTCGTGCATTAGAAAGCCTTCTTTGAACTATAGTACTTTAAGAGAGTAATACTTTCATGAAAAATTTTTATTATAATTCTGAATTTTTCGAAGTTTTTCATTGGAATGAATGATTCAACCTTGTATTCTTAAACCTTCCCTTTCATCCCCTTGAAGAAATTCTTATTGAGCGACCCCGCAAACTGAAGCTTGATCTCAGATTTATCTCTTACTGGAGTTTCTGAAATTCATCAAATATTACTTAATACTAATATTAAGATAATGCATTAGAATTATTAATGATATTATCACAGGAAACATACAATTAGCCCGGGTTCTCTCACATCAAACTAGAAGGGTAAAACAAAGGAACTCCAACAGTTTCTACCGCATCCACAGGAGGCAAAATTTTCAACTTCAAATTAAAGGCGAGGTGCTGAGGAGTTGCATCACAATAAGAAGTCAGATTCAAAGCGTAAGCACATTCGTACGAAGAACCCTCAGCTTGATAGCACTCTGAATAGCTCGGGGCTCTTACTTTCGGTATCTTCGCCATTAGCTCCTGGTTTGTTGAAAGTTTATAAATATAGAGCTTGTTCGTGTAAAGGAAGAACAAATCATTCGAATAGTCCAAACGCGCAGCGGCTACCGGAAGCGTACCATAGCACACGTCCAGGCCTTCTAGCTGATGTCTGAAACGCAGAGAGATGCTCTTTGTCGCCAAATCATAAATTGTCAGCTGGCATCTCCAAGAAGACTTCGTTATCGAATAAATGAATCGATTTACTCCCATATCAACAACCATCTCTCGCAATGCGATATATTCGGTATTTCGTGGATTGCTCATATCTGAGACGTTATATCTTGCGAGAACTCCCGCGTAGTAGCAGTCGACGACCAGAAAATCAGTAATTTTCCTCATCCGGCAGTTGTATGAGTAAGTCGGGTATTGGTCATTCGAAACGCTTCCTAACAGCTTCCAAGGCTGGTTCAAGTGCTCAATTTTGAAAACGTAGAGCGTGTTTCCAGCAATCACATACACAATATTTCGCTACGTCGTATCTCCCTCAATTGCCCGAATTTCATCTTTAAGACCCAACACATCATTAGCATTAAGAGTTGTTATGTCTTTATCATTATACACCACCCAAGTGTCAGGTGTCACATTGAATGAGCTGGCTGTGATGGTTTTTTTCTGCGAGTCTAGCATCAGCATCATCTTGACATTAGGAGTGTCCGAAGCGACCATTGTGATGCTTACGCTGTTGCCAATGGCGAACGGATAGACGAGATGAATGAAAAATTTTTCTAAGTTGTTTGAAATCAAGAATAGTCCTTCGCTACCGGCTTTCATATCTGATTTTGTAGTGAACATGGTAAATTCTGATGATTTTCGCATATTGGTTGGGTAGTATTGATTAGGATCGGTGGTCTTTGGAAGCAATTGCTCTCGCTTTAGAGTTTTTCTCAGAATGTTGTCGTAGACGAAAAGTTTCTTTGTGATGATGGTATAGAGGTCGCATTCTTTGCTTGATTTCTCGTAGCAAACTGCGTTGTATTGTTCAAGCCTCTCGTCCTTGATCTCAATCTCAGTGATATTTTCAAGGTTCTTGGTTTGGAGTAGGAAATGATTTGTAGAGTTAGGAGCGTCAAAGGATCCAAGAGAATAGTAGCAATCCGGTCGGTTGGTTAGATTCTGAATAGGAATTATAGCAGTCTCGCCTCCATGGAAAGTAAATGTGACGTTTGTGAGATCGGTGGCCGTGGCTTGCAGCGCAGCTAGGCCGACTATCAATGATAGCACGATCAGGCTGTTCATTTTCGCAGTTAAAGAATTAATGATAAATCCAAGAAGTTTTATGAGAGAAATAATTTGATTCGGGAGTTTAATCGCGTTTACTCTGCTATTTACCAACGAGTTAACAATGCTTCCGTTAGTTCAAGGGTTAGAGATTTCACTTTTCAGTTGGAAGAATTCGGTTAAAGAAATGG
>ENA-UOUE01001177-UOUE01001177.1-compost-metagenome-genome-assembly--contig:-NODE-1177-length-17713-cov-12.897086_pt1 | contig 17713 bp, 10 predicted proteins | sample MGYA00238146_ERZ747223 | MGnify/ENA primary metagenome ERZ747223 (study PRJEB28781, sample SAMN06268865) | compost metagenome | isolation source: single cell | place: USA: California, Emeryville, Joint...
TTCTGAACCTATATGCAAATATATATATGTAAATATCTGAAGGATGAGCTTGATCAGAGTACCTCAGGGAAGCTATAGAGAACATGCCACAACAGTTGATTCAGTAACGTAATTTCATTCAAGACAGGTGGAATACATTCATGATATTTTACCAATGACAGCAAAAGACAGCACACCTCTCTTGTTAGAGCTCCTTTTTCCTCATTCAGCGCAAGAGAGAGTTTTTTGGGAGTGTCAGAATTGAAACTAATTAGCTTTTGCTCATGATTAGACTTCATCATATGCATACGAACTATACCTTAGCTTTTGATTCATTTTTCTCTGCTATGAGTCTTAAGCACCTCAGAGAAGGAACCTGGATCACAACTCTTTCTGAATTGATGTGCTTGAGGAAAACTTCAATTGTCTCTTTCTCGTCAAACTCCTCAAGGAGATCTAGTGCCAACGTGATCAGTCGTTAATCAAAATCTGTATGTATTTACCGGGGTAGTAAGTTAGCATCCACAATGTATCTGTAAGTGAGTCAGGATCAGTCTCTTCTTTTAATAATTGAATAAGCAAGCTAATAGCAGGCCTAACTCTTTCAAACGGAAGAGCTGGTTTGCCTCGGCAAAAGTTCGTCACCACCCATATACAGCTCTTTCGGACTTTTTGGTCTATTGATGTCTTTAGGACCTTGAGAATTGATTCTAAGCCTCCATTCTCAAGGATTTTATCTCGGAATTCATGTGAAGTCGCAGAGATGTTTCCCAATGCCCATAGACTCTTGAGAAAAAATTGAACTTTTATAATACTTCAAGGTCCTGCTCTCTTACATTATCAACAGCTTCTGTATTGTCGGTGTCGAGTATTCTGATAAGAAGTGGAATGGTTCCGCTTTCAACAATTGAGGCGACATTTTCGTTTGTTCCGTTTGCTAAATTCGTGAATAACCAAGCTGCTTCTCTCTAGAAATGAAAAGTTACAAGCAGAATAAGGAAACTACCTGAAAGTCTGCATTGCCATTTAAGAATTCTATCAGTCGAGGTAAGATATTTGCGTCTATCACAGCTTGAATAGGTGGGTTCTTGAGAGTAAGTATTTTTCTGAGCCCAATCGCCCCATGAAGTTGCTGCTGTAAATCATTGGATTTAATGGCTTCGATAACATTGGGAAGCTCAAATTCGCTGTTGCTTATCTCATGCTTTCCATAAAAACGTACTCTTTTCACTATCAGACTCTTTTCGCTGAGATATTCATTGAAAGTTTAAAACATTAATGTCTAATAATACCGCCGTTCTCTTCTAATTTCATCAGCAAAACTATCTCTTTGACATTTAATAGAACGTAATGACTCTAAAGCATCACATTAAGAAATTTGAAGATAATATTCAAACTTTTTGGGTAAAATTTATGAGGTTTGATGCATCGGACTCCAATATCTTCACATAATATTTGTAATACGATTGATAAGAAAAAATGATTACTAAATAAGTTTAGAGAATCAGCGAGATCGCCTTTCATCATTTTATCCTCTATGACAGAGATCTTTAATTATTTGTGTGAAAAAAATAGATATATCTCGGAATTTATAAGTAAGATAACTAATTCACACGATTTCTGCCAATACCTACGAAATAGCGCACTTTCCATTCTTGGATGTTCCAATTGACATTTTCGAGAGTTAATCAAACATTTTGCGAAATCACACCTAAAAGAGAGAGAGTTCATTTTGATTTGAATCTCATCATATTAACACTCGCTGTTTTCTCTCACTCATACGACTAAACAAGACACTACTAAATTAAATAAGTATTCTCCAAGGAGCATTGGAAACGACACACTATTGGAACAAAATTCTAATTTGGAACATCAGGGTCAAAGAATTTCTTATAAGAGCATGCTCCCGAAATATCAGAAGGAGCCAAGCATCCAAGTATCTCAATGATTTCAGTTTGATTCGCATCTCTTGCTTCATCCAACGGAGTTTTTCCCCAGCGATCTTTAATAGTGAAGTTGAAAGTCACTTCATCTCTGAGAAACTCTATAACATCCACCTTTCCTTCTGAAGCCGCCTTTGATACATAATAATTAACCTTCGTATTTCAGAAATTAATTACTAGATGAGCAAGGTTGCGACCGTCAATTGTCGTATAGATACTAAAATCTTTAAATCCACAATAATAGAGGTGACGTAAGCCTTGTATGTTGTTAGTAAGCACGCATCTATTCAAATATTCCATGAAACATTTCAGGGGCATTGTTACTTCATAATGTGGTGAGTCGTTTCTTGGTAGGGGCCTTCAATTTTAGCTCCTCTAGCTAGAAGGACTTTGCTGATTTCTTTTCGAAAATGCACTGCAGACTCCCACAGTGGAGTTCGGTTTTTGAAGTCTTTGGCGTTTACATTCGCGCCATTTTCTATGAGGTACTCTACAATAGAGAGATGCCCTTTAGCTGCGGCGATATGTAGGGGCGTTCTGCCTTCATAATCAGCACCCTTAACATCTGCGCCGACCTCCTTCAGCTCTTGTATTGTGGCTTGGAAGCCTGAATTGGCAGCATAGCATAGTAGGACTGGGAACACTGTGACTTTGAGAGCGGCTTTCTGGGAAGAGATGTTGATGGCCTCTGAGAGAACCTGTAAAAAATTATGGTCTCTCATGTCGAATTTAGTTCTCTCTTGACTAGTTAACTCTCCCCTTAGGTCTTGCTGGACCATTTGCTTCCTTAGCTTCACGTCTGTAGTCTGGAATAATAGTGAAATTATTTGATCATGAGGGTGGATTTACCTTTCCTAATAAATATGAGATTTTTGCAATGGCTGCTTCTAGAGTCATGTCGTAACCATTAACGATGCCCTTATCAACTATTTCCTAAACAGCAACAGGCAGGCGAATTAGAGTGAGTCCACATATTCAAGCATCGCTATACCTTTCCAACAGCGTAGATTGGATTTGTGGTTCCTTTCGTACACTGAGTGATTACCACAACTAACTTGCCTATATTGTTTTCATTTTTGAAGTAAAGTTTTTCCATTTCCAATTAACAATTACCTTGAGCAGCACTCTCTTCTAATACTTTTAGCAACCCAGGCCTATTAGTTGGAATATTTCCGAGTCCATATCCTTCTAATATTATTGCTGAAACACCACATTTTTTAGAATAATTTTGTCTAAACTATCTTACCATCAGCATCTTGACAGATCCCTTTCAAGACAGTATATTCTATCAACGGGTAGATTTTCACTACGGCAATCTTCTTTCCTATATCCTGAAAAATATAGCGCATTAAGATCATAGCAACAAAATAGCAATCACTCACCGTCATGACCTCTAGTTCTTCCGAGTTATAGGTCGGAGCATTACGGATTTTTTTCCAATCGATCTCGAGAGTGACTCCAAAATTGCCGAGATATGGAAATTTGGGAGAATCAAACGCCTCCATCCCAAAATTGTCCACTTTGGACGCTCTATTGCCTCTAATCAGTTTATCTCTGAAGAAAATCATAACTTCAGGTATCATGAAATGCCCAGCGATTGTGAGAGACCCCAAGAGGTTCTGAAATCCGTCATTTCTCATCTCAGAAAGGGGAATTTGAGCTCCTGTGAGGATTACCGGCTTGCTTAGGTTCTCAAACATGAACGAAAGCGCCGAGGCTGTGTAGGCCATGGTATCGGTTCCGTGCAAAATGATGAAACCATCAAAAGCTTTGTAATGCTTCTTTATTGCCGTTGCAATTTGAATCCAATAGGCTGCTGTCATGTTCGTGGAGTCAATAATCTCGTCAAATTCAATGACCTTGTAATAAATTCGCTTTGAGTAAGTTGTTATTGGTGTAATAAGGAATTTCTCTGAATTGGAAGCCGCTGCAGTGAATTGTTCATCGCAAAAGTATTTATTCTTTCGCATCAGTTCGTGTAAATACCCCTTCTTAGCGATATATCCTTGTTCTGAATTTACCATGCCGATTGTGCCACCAGTGTAGAGAATAAGCACTTTGTGATCGCGGTAGGGGTCGAGACGGTCTTTTACTTTTGTAATTTCGTCTTCTACATGGAGAAACATATCATCTGCTCTGAATTTGCTGAGATCTTCCATATTCCTCGGTGACAATTTTGGTTCCATCTGTATGGCTCTGGATAATTCTAAAATTATTTCTAATTAGATCTTATCAATGGGTGCTTAAAGATTTGGGGTTTTTTCACGTATTTCAGTGAATTGTAACAGATGAAAATGCTCATGATTCCTCTAAGAAGAATTTGTGAGTTGCGATTGATACGATGTGTCAATAGAAATACGATACGACAGTTGAAGAAAGTTGAAATTTCGATTGCGACTCAAACACATTTTGATCTATCCAGAGCAGTCAGTCTAAAGCTGCAATCAAATCAAGTGCTGCTAAGGCCATCATGGAAGTGAAGATAACGTACACAGATCAGTTCAAGGATCTGATACGTTTTGTTTAGATGATAAAAAAAAACAAAACAGAAATCCTCTGCTACTTCTCAATTAAACAAATTTATTTAATAAATTCATCCTCGAGGCCATGAATCACCTTCACTCATATGAGAACTCTACTAAGGGAATGTTAATCGCATCTTTCTGTAACTTCGAGAATGGTTACGATGTATTAATACAAGACCTCGAAGCTTTGCAATGTTGCTTTTGAAGCTGATATCCTTTGGCAACTCAGTCGATACTACTGCTGGCAACATTGTTAGATTGACATTTAAAAATTTCGCTTGAAACACGATTTATAGAAACGGAATGTACTTTTAAGATTCTCACGCTTTTCTTCTTTTCGACAATCATAACGATTTTGAAGATTCAAAATTTGCCCCAGATCAGTGTTTTCTATTATGTTAAGATTGCTTTAGAATTAAATCCATAGTAGCGAGAGAATGATAGCTCTGATTTGATGCAAAGAGGCTGGATAAGTTCTTTCGAATGGCCTATGTCTTGATCTTGTAAAATCTTTTTTGGAGCAAGAATTTAAATTAAGAACAACCAATATTCGATTTATTCATTTCAAAAGAGTTACATATAATCAAGCCTAGAGTCATCAGAGTCTTTTCGTGCGGTTTCTCGCAATATTTTATCTGATGATTAAGGTAAAACTCAGAAAATAAAGAGCTCAAAACGAATCTTTTTTGTTGGAACCAAAATCTAGGTATGAATTGAAGAACTGACATTTCCTCAGAAATCTCTCATAGGAAGGCCTAACTGAGCAACTAAGGCCCAGTTTTATAAATTTGAAGAACAACGTAGAGACTAATGAAATATCTTTGAAATATTTGAAAGATAGTCTAAGTTAATTCCTCCCGATGACCGTCAAGAGTTGCTGGAAATCTATTGTGATAGCTGCACTAACTTTTGTTCCTGTGATCACTTAGCCTTCTTTCAAACTTCTAAACTTCGTTCTCGTAGCATGGTTTGTTAATTAAATAGCTTTGATTTGCAAGAGAAATTATTTTTTGTGCAGACTAGCTGTAACTATAAGCATCAAGATGATATCTCATCAATTTTCTTGATTGTACCTTCATTTGAGAACAATCTTTGCTTTCCAAACTGAAAGATTAATTAAAAAAATCATCAGCTTTTGCATTACTTAATCAGCTCATCTTATTACTAGTATTCTGATTATGAGCCCACACTCTAATCTTTGGTTAAGATTATACTAAAATTCAGCAATTGCATGCAAAACTTTCCACGATTCGGTTAGGCATCAGGTTCACATTACAATGTTGAGTGTTAGCTCTTTCTATCTACCTCTGAAAAACGAAGTAGACAATTCTTCATGTACAATCAGTGCTATAGATCAGAAATAGCTTGCAGCTGTGCTAAATTTAGACTGAAATTAAAGGTTAGTAAACTCCTGCGGCTAGCTAGCTCATTTTACCCTTATAAACACTCATATTCCGATTCATTTTTAGATCTGCTGAGTTGTCAGTACTTCACACGCCATTGAAAAAATCGCAAGCTTACTGATGACGATCTCGTAACCACTCTTCATTAATTTTTGCATCGGAATTCTAGGTGGCTCCTAATTAAAGTAGTCCAAATTTCAGTATTCTGTATAATCTAAAAATCAATTTTTTATCGAACTCTAGTTAATACAGAAGATGGACCAACCTAAAAAGCTCTGCATTATCTTCCCAAAGAAAGATTACAAGAAGCTCACCCTCGAGGTCGAGTTCAATGCCCCTGTTCTTGACCTCGTAGAGAGTCTCGAAAAGTATCTTAGCGTCCCAGAAAACGACACTGTTTGGTTATATCGAGACGAGAAAGGAGAAGCTTCAATTTATCAGGATAAATCCTTGAAAGAACAAGGCATTGAGCCCGCCAACACTCTCTTTGCCTTTGTATCCATGACAGTTAACTTCAAGACAATTGATAAACTGCAACAATTCGGCATCAAGGATAAGATGATGAAGTGGAAAGACTTGAAGGACCAGGTTTTGACATCGCTTGAGCTTCGTTGTGATAGACAATACGATTTTATCAAGCTTTCTGACGGAACGATCTTTAATGACACCCAGAATTTCATGAATTTCCCGGATGGCGAAACTATCTTGGTGAAAGAAGTCTCACTTTCTGGTTCTGCATAGTCAATCTGATGAAGTTACTTTCAAATCCTTTATGAATTTAAGGATAGTTGCGATAGTGAGACTAAGAGGGATTCTTATATATAATTCTGAGAGAAATAGCTCTATTTTTCTTGATAAAGTCTGCTCATTCGCTGTAAGAACCCAATCAAATGCATAAAAAAAAAATAAAGAACTTTTCGTAGTCTACAGAGAGATTGAGAAGAAACTTAAACTAGGTTCCAAAGAATCAATATCTCTGACAAATGGTGACGATGGGTTTCGATGGTAGACTTACCTGGATCAAATACTAATTAATATTCTCCAATTTCAAACTCATTTGCTGTTGTTAATAAGACAAGAAAACTCGAAATAGCTTTAGGAATTGTTAAAGGCCACGAAATTGATGAGACCTATTCTACCAGGTTAAGTTCATTCTTCTGCCTAGAAAATCCTTTTCATTAAACAGAAGAAAATAAATAAAAATAGCTCTATTTCGGTAGCTTAATTTATTAACGTATACATCTAAAACTAAGTGATTTTCTTCTCAACAACTTTTCAGACACGACTTACCATTCTTCCTTAATTAGTTCATTGATACGATCCATAAGTCACAGATCTATATCTTTTTATCTCATGTAAGGAATTGAAGTTTACTTTAGTTGGTTTCTGCTTGTTTTTTTCAGATAAAATGCGATTTATTTAGAATTCTTGATTTGCTATGCTAATTCACATTATCAGGATTAAACGGTAAAATTAGAGCTGTCTAAAAAAATCCACTCGCGCTATAATTAAAGGCTCTAAATTTGATGCCGCCAATCGGTGTCTGAATATAAATTCGAAGGCATTATAATGTAAAAACAACTTACTAACTTACTACCAAATCTTCACTAACCGACTACAAAATCCTTTAACACAATGAACCAGAATTTCACAAATTTCGATGACGACTTTCTTAGCACCACTTCCCAAGAAAACTACAAAACTGGCAGATGGTCACCCGAAGAGGGCGACTGTCTCAGGGCTGCTGTTAACACTTACGGAGAAGGCCACTGGAAAGAAATCTCAGCTCTCGTGCCTGGTAGAAGTGCTTTACAATGTCTTCACCGGTGGACCAAAGCTTTGAAGCCTGGCTTGATTAAAGGACATTGGACTCCTGAGGAGAACGCATTGCTTCGGGAATGGGTTAAAAATAATGGCCCTCAGAGATGGTCCGAGTGTGCTAAGATCATTGTCGGAAGAAGTGGTAAACAGTGCCGCGAGCATTGGTGCAACAAACTGAACCCGACCCTCAAGAAGGGCAACTGGACCGCTGAGGAAGATGAGCAAATCTTCCGTCTTTACCAAAAATACGGGACAAGTTGGTCAAGGTTTGAAAAATTCCTCCCAGGAAGAACTGAGAATGCTATCAAAAACAGGTTTTACTCAGCTCTTAGGAGACTCGAATCCAACAAAGGAGCAAAAAGAGTCAAGAAAGACGACAATAGCTCATCAATGATTGATCAAATAGTGAGTTCTCAACCCAGCGAAAAGGACTCTAAAACGGAAAAAGCTACATCATCGGCTATGGAAATAACCGTTCAAGCGAAATTAACAAATGCTCTACAAAGCATCCCAGATATCAAAGGTGGTTATCCATCTTTCCACGTAAAATTCGAAGAGAATACCTCTCAAACCAGTGATGAGAGAGTTACTCGCGCAGAAATAGAGAGTGAAGAACCAGTCGATTATTTCTCACAAGGCTGCTCCTTTATCGACTACAGCAATAGCCCTAAAGTAAACCTCAATACCCTAGAAGGCTGGTCGGCCTCTCCAAAGCTCTTCGAGAAATCGGATGCCCTTAAATTCGATTTTCATAGTAGTCCAAAGTTTGATGAACTGAATGTGACTTGTGCGCCACAAAATGATTTGGAGATCAGCCCAACTGAAGTTCAAAATGCTCTGAGTGAAATGTACGAAAAGGTTAATAATTTTGCTGGGAACTCTGCGATGACCAATGAGGAAAAGATACACTTCTACATGAATCAGTTAAAGTTCCTCGATGAGTTGTTTTCAACGACGAAAAAGCAGGTTATAGCCAAATTGAATGATCTTAAGAACGAAGGAGCTTGCAGTGGCAAGTTTCTTAACTCTTTTTATAAGCAATTCTCTTTGCTTGACAAATGAACTTGCCTTGTGCTTGCTCATTTTTCGTCATAAATCATTGTAGCTATCTATCGTTGTCCATTAAGTCATTATTATTATTGCTTTTTTTTATATGACATTACAAATATCTACTTTTCTCACCAACAAAATATGCATCCTCAAACTCTCTCTTTTTATTTCGTGAAGACCGCTTGAATAGAGACCTCATAGTCAAAACTATTCTTCTTTTCATTAAGACAGTTAGGTATTTTTGCTCTTGAATAGCTTTTTTGGCAGTTGCTTGTCGAAAAACAATCTAATGGTGTAGATATGGACTGATTGTTTTTTAACTTGGAGATAACTTTCGAAAGAATTGCTCAAACATACAGAATTTACCGACCCCAAATGGTCACTTCAAGTTTCAAATTTATACATATTGATAAAATACAGTTTCAATATATTAATTTCTCAAACGATTAGAACATTTTACGGCCAACTGGCGATAATTTAGCTGAGTACATTCACAGTTTCACATAGACAGAAATTTTCATGTATTGTTTTCAAATGGAAGAAAATTTCAAAACTCATTTAGGCTACCTAGCTTTATCAAGCTCAGATATAATCATATTTCCTTGAGAAAGGATCTACCTCTTTGAAAAATGTGTGAAAAAAAAAATTTACTCAGGGAATCGCATCGCTAGGAATTTTCCAAAACTCCAATCAATTGCCTCGAAGCTGTAGGGCAAACGACTTTTCGGACCAGCTTTCCATTAACTACTTTAATTTATTCGTTTGCCGTAAAACTTGTTCCGGGGTTCTATTTAATTATTAAAGAATAATTTCGGAAGCAGAAAATCATTTCCATCCTATTCCTCTAAACTCAAGATAAATACCGAGTCACTGGTAAGCTTCTTGCAACATAAAGAGACCATTTGAGGCCTGAACTTTCGATCATGTTTGATTGAAAGTTGCTCTACCATTTGAATCAATAATTTAGAAACTGGAATAGGGTTAAATTTAATAATCAATTAAAAGGTATCAAAGAAAGTACCTCAAGCATAAAATGACCAACAATAAACCAGAGCTCATAAGGCAGACAGCCGAAAAGCAAGAAGGTACCTCTCAAAAAGCCTCGATTCTTACTTTATATAGCTCAAAAGAAACAAGAGATCATTTTCAAAGAAGAGCGGAAAAAGTCAGCAGTTTTCCAAAAGATAAAGGTGACAATTTTCATGTTTGTTGTCTTATCTCGTTCTGTCATTAGGATAACATCTACGCATTTCTTGAGAATTATGTTTTCGTTGGTTTCATGACACTCATCACGATCTATGCGCTGTTTGGAGATGATATCCGGCAACTCGCTACTTCAAAAGTAATTGTGCTCTTAGGGTTATCTAATCGGTATCGACAGAGCGGCGACAATGGATTCTATGCAACAACAGCTGTATGCCTTGGTATTTTCGTTCTGGAGATCCTACTTTCTTGTATCGCAAAGGTACGCCAAGTCTCATCATTCATCTTCATATTTTTTCGTAAAAAATGCTAGCCGGACTACATCTTTGGATATTTCTTCTGGCTCGATCTCATCTCAACGGTTTCTCTCATTTTTGATATTGGATGGATCAATGATGCCATATTCGGAACTGATTCAGGTGGGTCAAACACACAGCAGTTATCAAGGTAGAGTTTATTGCTCATCCAAATAATAATTACTTTCTGGCGAGAAGAGCTTCAAAGACATCGCAGATTGGCGCAAGAGCTGCAAGAATTGTTAGAATTATCAGACTTATTCGATTAGTGCGACTCGTCAAAATTTACAAACTTAAGCAAGATCTTGAGGATGCCAAAGCGAAAGACGATGATTTCCAGTTCGATGATGATGTCATTGAAGAAGACGAAGAACCACAGACTCAAGCCGAGAAAAATGAGAATCATGGTTCCCTAACTCAGACTCCAGAAGATAACCAAGTCAAGAAGGCCTCCACCTTGGAGTCCGATACAAAAAAGGAAAGTCTGGAGAAGTTGAAAGAGAGAAAGGCCTCCATCAAGAGATTTTCAACTCAAAAATCAAGAAAATCTATAAGAGGACTGACGAAAGATTTATCCAAAGTGCATCCAGCCGCTCGCGGAGACGACGAAGTAACAAAAGAAATAACACTATTTTACCTAAACAAAAAATTTCTTAGGAATACGTCGAAACGAATGTAGGGAAAAAACTATCTGATTTGACAACAAGGAGAGTTATCGCGCTTGTACTCAGTGTTATGATCAGTATCCCTCTGTTTACAGCGAATACATATAAGACTGATTACACTTCGTATGAATATGGCCTGAATACGCTCTACGCGGCATGGAGGTAATAATTAAGATTTAGATTAAATTGTTAAGTAACAACAACAAAGTTCATCCTGGACTACTCCTTCACAATATTCAGCGATCTTCAACACGACAAGAAACACTTACGTGAGCATGGGAACGGTACAAATCTACTTCGAGTGATTTGACTAACAGCTTATTTATTAGGCGGCACGACTTCCATTAGTAAAGTTAGATTCGAAGACAGCAAATCTGTTCACTGATAGTAACGTCAATCTCGATGAAATCCGCTCAGGTGACCTGCAATATTTTGTTGGAGGTTATGACTCGGTAATATATATCGTTTTCTTTTCTAAATCTTGACTAATAAATCTAGACTGGCAATCCGAATTTCTTTGCGGTCTATAACCAAGCTTCGGATAATAACCTTGGAGCAATTTTGAGCATTATCCGTACATTGTTTGTCAGTGTGGTGCTGACCGGCGGCGCTTTGCTATTCTCAAAAGACGCCTCGAATTTAGTTGTGCAGCCAATAGAACAGATGCTCAAAAGAGTGAAGCGTATAGCAAGCAATCCTTTGAAAGCTGTCCAGATGGAAGAAAAAGAAGCCTTATTAGCCGATAAACTCGAACAACAAAACAAGGGCAAAAAATCAAAAGACATGACGGAGAACTTTGAAACAGCTATTCTCGAGAGGACAATTGTCAAAATCGGCGCCCTCCTTGCGCTAGGATTCGGAGAGGCTGGATCTGAAATTATCTCACAAAACATGGCTAAAGGTATATATATTTTTGTCTTGACATCCTGACTTTGACAATGGACATCTTAGGTGGTGAAGTAGACCCTATGATTCCTGGGAAGAAAATATTGGCGATCTTCGGATTTTGCGACATTCGTAATTTCACTGATGCCACCGAAATCCTCCAGCAAGACGTTATGGTCTTTGTCAATGAAATTGCAGAGATAGTTCATGGAACCGTGGATTTCTTCTCAGGGGCAGCCAACAAGAATATCGGTGATGCTTTCTTGCTCGTTTGGAAATTCCCTCAGGAAGATATAGAATACGACGACGAAGGCCAGCCTCAGTTGAAAGATACAGAATCAGTGAAAGGTTTCGCTGATATGGCACTAGTATCATTCTTGAAAATTATCGCAAAAGTCAATCGGTCATTGAAACTAGATAAGGTATTTCCCTTTAATCTTTGAGCAATCACGTATGATGTATTTTTGTGTGAACAGTATAGGAAGCATGCTGGACTCAATGCAAGAATGCCAAATTATTCTGTTAAAATGGGCTTTGGGCTTCATTGCGGCTGGGCTATCGAAGTAATTTTTCTTTGAGGATTTTTTTTCTGACGAGAGAGTTAGGGTGCTATTGGATCTGAGTACAAAATTGATGCTTCTTACTTGAGCCCAAACGTTAATATGGCCGCTCGTCTTGAAGCGGCCACGAAACAGTTCGGCGTCCCATTATTGGTCAGGTACGGGCTGTCTCTTTGAACAACAAAACCAATGATAACTTAATCAAAACTAGTGGGAAGTTGAAAGATCTCCTCACTGATGGAATGAAGGAACACGTGAGAGTTATTGATAATGTCACTGTCAAAGGAAGCAATCAGCCTATCGGTAATGCTCTCTATTGATTCAAAAGCTTAAATAAATACGTCATATGATGGGTTAGAAATGTGCACTGTTGATCTCAATTTGCACAAGCTGAAAGTTAATAAAGCTGAAAAGGACTTCTCCAAGCTCTCAAGAATGGACAAGAAGAGGGAGAGACTTCGAAATAGACATAAAAGAGATAGACTGAGAGAAAAAGTTACCACAGGAGATTTCCGTGTCACTACTTACTTTGTAACTGACAGAGATCTCAAAATGATGAGAGAGCCCTTTAATGCTGTATATGCAATTAACCTTTTGCTGTTACTGACAATAATTCAAAGGAATTCTATGAAAAATGGAAGGAAGGCTATGACAATTACATTGCTGGAGACTGGGAAAGAGCAAAAGAGTACTTCGAAGATACCATTGTAACATTCCCTTGATTAACCGCGAATGATAACCTAATTTTTCAGAACATGATTCCTGGTCATGTAGATGGCCCATCAAATACCCTTCTAGAGGTTATTGCCGAGAACGGCGGAAAAGCTCCTCTTGATTGGAGAGGCTACAGAGAATTGACAGAGAAGTAGTCTCATCAAGAGCTTGTTTATGAACCAGATATTAATAATAATGACATAATCTTCTATAATCAAATTGATTAGTAACACCATGCTGGGGATTTGCAATCATCCAATAAACCAATATGGTGAGAAAAAGTTAATAACTATATATTCAAATTGAATTTCATATGATATATTGGTCTCATTATAAACGACAATATCTGGTAACTTCTATGTGTTGCAATGCGACATTAACAAAACAAAAACCAACTCACATGGGCTTTTATCTGAGCTGCGAAAAAATGCTGTTTCTTAATTTAAGCAGAAATTCTTGACATCGAAAAATTTGATAGAAGTGTGTAAGTGGAATACACCAAAAAAGAAAAACAAGACAGGATTTAAAAAAATATTATACAAAGAACTTAGAATTTTCTGCATTTATTTTGATAAATTGAAGACAATCGTCTATAAGTTATGCGCGGAAGCTGCGCGCCTACGTGAATTTAATATTGCATTAATTTGAGAACTATTTTTTCATTGAGAATCGCTGACTGATATGCGTTTCTGACAAGAATGTCGATATTTCCCCTTTCTCCTCATTGAGTTGCGAACCGTCCACCGAACTGTCCAGCAGTAGTTTGAAGTCGGACTCTCCAACATTTGTTTCTGCTTCTCGTAAACACGCTTTTTGTGTGACTTTCCCTTCCAAACTCCTCTGAGTGAAATTATACCCACTAGATTTCATCACACTGAACAGCATGCAACTATTTTCCACCAATTGAAATACTTCCTGAACTTCAGAATCCTCGTTGACACCCTCTGTAAAATTCTCGCCTTCATCTCCTCCTCCTGCTGCTGATAGTATTGATTCTTCAAGGATGGTTAGAGTATTTTCTTTGTAAAATTGGCACTCAAAGGGCACTCTCTTGGGTGTTTTCTCTTTTGTCAAAAATTCCTTCAGATCCGAGAGACTACTCGAGGCGGAGGACGCCTTCTTCATTATTGATAATTTTTCAGGTTGCGTGTGCACTTTCGCGAATTGAGAATATTTTTCTGAAACTGGACGCACGTCGTCTTCTTCAGCGAGGAGCTTTAAAAAAGGAAGTATCTTGGTTAGTTCTCGGTCATTCTGGTCTCCCACAAAACTTTTTATTGTCAATACGTTGTGTGGGTGATTGAGGAAATGATCGTGAGAGTCCTATATAGAGAAAAATTGATTGTTGATGTCATACGATTCTTACATCTAAGAGCAGAATATCTTTCATTGACACTCCGAGTATCCCAAGGTTTTTTATGAGTCTGTTATTTCCGTCTAGTCTGCAGTGACTTCGGTGCAATATATTGGACACGTATTTTTTGATCCCAGATGCTTTCACCAAGGCTTCTGCATACTGTAAAATAAATATTCTCTATTATCTTTTTCAAAAATAATGCGTTACTTCTTTCGAACCAGTTGTATAGATCACTAAATTGTAGTTTTTCGAAACTGAACGCAGAAAATTTTCCAGCTCAGGCCTAGGTACTATATTCACCGTGCGGAGCATCCCATTCGACTCGAACTGCAATTTTTGAAACTATCAGAAAATTTGAAAAATTAGAAGGAGTACCTCGACCTGCATCATCTCTTTTTCGTAGTTATCATTCCTGCAGTAAACTAACGTCTCATCCAAATCCAGCGCCAAAATCTTTTTCTAAAAGTGAGAGAGGTTTTTTTCTTGTGTCCAACCTTTGAGGAATTATCTTACCTTGCGGTGGCTGGTGGCTAGAGGTGGAGTATCCCAGGGAGAAGGATGCCCGCTTTTCCGAGAGTGATTCTTCGTGGAAGCAGTGAAGTGCACAGGGTTTTGGCCTTGATGAGCTTGCTTCAGGACCTGTTTTAGCATTAGGAATTTTATTTTGATTATAGTGCCGTAGAACGGCTCTAATCTATTTCAACTGCTGGAAAAATAAATGCATCATTCATTCTAACCCGCTTTTGGTTAGAATAATAGGATTTTAAATACAGGAGATTGGTAATCAAAAAAATTATTGAAGATTCCGTCAAATCTTCCAGATTAGAACGATTTAAAAATAGAGATTTATATTTCGAGTTTGTTACAAAGCAGGAATTAACAAATTCTTCCGAATGCTTGATAATTTTTTTCTCAAAGAAAAAATGGCAAGGAAGAGCACGTCCAAGGTTTAACATGAGGTCTCTGGAAGCGAAGTCGTGACATCTTACATTGTTTCGGTTAATGAATTAATTCAGAATGGGCTATTTATTCTATTATTTTGCGATTTACGTTGAGTTGGAGTGGAATTGTTCTGCAGACACTATAAAAATTATTAATTCAAACTCTAAACATTTTATTAAAAAAATATTTTCGGGTTTCAAATTTCAAAAAAGGCGTGCTTCGTGGATCTCCAGGCAGCTCCTTTAATAATGTTTTCGCTTCTTTTAGAGTACTAGTAGTCTCCTCAAGCTGCCCATTGTAGTTAGTAGTTGGATTAGCAGCCTTTGATGAGTTAGAAACCCCTCAATGTGGTAAATTGTGCTTTTCCTCGCTTCTTCTTTGCTAACCGAGGGGGAACTATCTTGTAATGAGTGGCAGAATTGAGAGTTAAGCAAGTCAATCAATATCTTGCTTAATTTTGTAAGGCTTTCAATAAGCTCGCTTCAATTAATATTTTCGAAGACCTGGAGTGCGACGTTCTTCTACTGGTTTTTTTTTTGCAAGTTGAGTGTTCAGTACTAGTGTTGCCTTCAGCAATTAGTTCGGTCCCTTATGGATTGTATTTCAAGCGCATCTCTTCAGAGCGAAAAAATCGTGTAATTTTAAACACACTAAGATTAGCGGAATGTAGAGAGAATTCTCCCCTATAATAGTTAGACATGATGGAATCGGTAAAAATAAGCAGTGAAAATTTCATATATGGACCCCATTTCATTCACAATGAATTGATATTTAACCAAGAGCTATCTCAACGAACAAAAACAAAAATCTAAAAACAGCTAATTAGAAATCATTTTTAGTTGAACTGAGTATTCCAAAGAGAAGACGTCGACGTCATAGTAGGATCGAATCGGGTAACTGACTTGCTCCGAACAGGCTTGTGCCCTATCGACTTCAAAAAATCATCCTGAGTTGGCTTCCTCGGCCCCGCAAGCCTTTTCTGCGATACCATCGCCCAAGGCGCTGTATAAGTGCTACTCATCTTCCTATGCTCACCTTTCAGTGTCTTTAATCGCTCAGAGGACATTGTTCGAATACTTTCAGCGGCAAGTCGCGCTGCTTTTTTATCTTCTTCTTTCGACCGGGTTATCGTTGAAAATTTGTAGCTGGGCTTCGGGTTCTCTACTTTAATGGAATCCTCAAAACCATTCATTGTTTTAAAAAGTAACGAAGCCGAATCCTTTTCGCCGATCAGTTGTGAAAGCAGTTTTTTATTTGTATTGTATTTCAGGACTGATTCTGTATTTTTTGGGTCTTGAGCCTGGACTGACACCAAATTGACATTGGGAATCTTGGGTTTCTGCACCTGCTTCGAAGGTGAGATTTCTTTCATACTAGCCCTCCGAGCAGCGTTTCTCATCTCTGGTGATTTAGATCCCGCATCTAGATTTGTAAGAGTCCCACTCCGCTTACTTTTCGCTTTTGCCGCTTGCTGAGCTGCCAAACGCGCTTCCTCTAAGAGTCGCTTTGCTGTGTCATTCTCCTCAGTGTCATTCGCCTGGAGACTATTATAGTACTCTTGATACGCTTTATGCTTGTTAGCTAGTTCTTCGATTACTTTACGCCTGCGAGAGTTATGATCCTTGACGGAGTTTTTGTATTCTTGTAAATTGACTCTCTTTTCCAAATTGCCTTCTGCATCAGAGCTTATCACAAATTTGACTGGCGGTTTAGTTTTCTCAAAGTTTCTTTTCGTTTGGTTTTGAATGTGCACCTCACTTTTGAATGAGACTCCTGAAACTGGGTCAAATGCTTCTTGCTGGGCTAAAGCTGAGGAAGCGAGTCTCTCCATAAGCTTTTTATCTTTCTTTGCATAATGCTTACTAAACTTTTCCAAAAAGTCATCTCCTATTTCATCAACAGAACCCATACGATGAACTTTTTTTGGCAAATTGGTCGGTAAATGACCAGTGCCTTGATATTTGCTTATTACTTCTTGTTGTTTCGCTTCTTTGGCCTTGTCAAGGTCCTTGATTGATGGTCTCGGGGCTGACTTTTCCCTTCTTGAGCCCGGTTTGTCTTCGACTAGTTTGAAGCTGCTTTCCCAAACTATGCTGCGGGTTTTAGGTGCTGTGACTTTGAGGATATTGCCGTTGTAATCATAGGTGTATTTAGTGCGGCTGAGACTGGACATCATGCTGGCAATTTGCTTGAGTTTTTTCTGGTCCATTTCTTGTGTTGCAAGTCGAATCTGCTCTCTTTTTTTCATCTCCGCCATTTTTTCCTGATGCATTTTGCGGTAAACTTGCTCCAATGCTTGGTTGGCTTCATCATCAGAGGAGACATGCTCTTCAAAAGTGAACGGTTTCATCGCTATTGTGAGTTCCGCGT